>SDBV01010237.1_pt1 | contig 12318 bp, 14 predicted proteins | sample 2277081 | NCBI WGS metagenome assembly SDBV01 (sample SAMN10402039, study PRJNA504765) | marine sediment metagenome | isolation source: marine sediment core GS10_PC15, 223 cmbsf | place: Arctic Ocean: Southern Knipovich Ridge | collected 2010 | reverse complement strand
GCGAATACCCTCATTCGTCATATCGTTGAGATTGATATGCGTCACTTTCACGCTGGACGGCAACGAATCCGGGTCCACGGCGTAACCATGGTTCTGAGACGTTATTTCTACTCGGCCGGTCGCGAGGTTCTTGACCGGTTGGTTTCCGCCCCGGTGGCCGAATTTCAGTTTATACGTCCGGGCTCCGAGCGCCAGGCACAAGACCTGGTGGCCCAGGCAGATGCCGAAGATCGGCTTCTTCCCCAAAAGGCCCTTGATCGTCTCGACCGCGTAATCGACTTCACTTGGATCGCCGGGTCCATTCGAAAGGAAAACCCCGTCAGGATCGTCGGCAAGTATCTCTTCAACGCCGGTCGTTGCCGGGACTACGCGCACCGTGCACCCCGACTCCACCAGGAGATCTATGATGCTGCTCTTGGCTCCGAAATCAACAGCCGTGACCCGGCGCGGCCCCTCTCCTGCCTCGCGGACCTCCGTGCCCGTCACCTGCCTCACCAATCCCTGCCCTAATAGCGGCGGCGCGTTCTTCGCCTTTTTCACCAGGCTGTCGGCGGACAGGTCCTCTGTCGATATCACCCCTCGCATCGCTCCGACCGTCCTTATTCTCTTCGTCAACGCGCGCGTATCTATCTCGCGTATCCCAACTACTCCATAGCCCGTGAGCCATTCCTCTAAACCGCCTGTGGCCCGGTAGTTGCTGTAGGCCCCGACCCCCTCGCGGACGATGAATCCATTCGCTTGCGGCTTATCCGACTCATTGTCTTCGTCGTTGACGCCGTAGTTCCCTATCATCGGATAAGTCATGGTCACCAGTTGCCCCGCATATGAGGGGTCCGTCAGGATCTCTTGATAGCCGGTCATGCTGGTATTGAAGACGACTTCCCCGCTCACCTCGCCGGTCGCGCCGAAGGCGAGACCCTCATAGACAGTGCCGTCCTCCAAGGCCAAGAACGCCTTTCTCACACCAGCTCACCCTTTCTGACTATCAGTTTCCCGGCTTTTATAACGTGTACGGCCGCGCCGCGCAGTTTCCGCCCAAGAAACGCGCTGTTGACCGATTTGGATTCAAAGAAGTCAGTATCTACCTTTACTTTAGCCTTAGTGTCAATCAACGTCACATCAGCCGCTGCCCCCGATGCTAAAGAGCCCCCGTCCAGACCGAGCACGGCCGCCGGGCCGCTGGTTAAGGCGGCGATAATTCGGACCAACCGTTTGTCGTCATCAGCCAGCTCAGTCAGGACGACCGGCAGGGTCGTCTCCAGACCGATAGTCCCGAATGGCGCCCGTACCAATTCCATCTCTTTCTCGTGCCGAGCGTGCGGGGCGTGGTCGCTGGCGATGGCGTCGAAAGTACCGTCCCAGACACCCTCGACCACGGCTTGACGGTCGGCGTCGGACCGCAAGGGCGGATTCATCTTAAGGTTGGCGTCGTAGCCAGCGAGCAACTCGTCCGTCAATGCCAGGTGGTGCGGCGTACAGTCGGCCGTCACCGGCAATCCCTTCGCCTTAGCCGCCCGTATCAGTTCGGTCGCTCCTGCCGTCGACACATGGGTGATATGGAGTCGCGCTCCGGTCATCTCCGCCAGCAGGATGTCTCTGGCGACCATGACGACCTCCGCTTGTGCCGGTATCCCCGGCAGGCCGAGCCTGGTGGCCGTCTCCCCCTCGTTCATGATCCCGTCCCCTGAGAGACTCAGTTCTTCCGCGTGGCTGATGATCGGACACTCTAAGGCCAGACTGTATTCAAGCGCGGCCCGCATCATAGCGCTGTCGCTAACGGGACGTCCGTCGTCCGAGAAACCCACCGCGCCGGCCGCGGCCATATCGGCCATGTCGGCCAGGCGCTCGCCTTCAAGTTCAGCGGTGACAGCCCCGATGACCTTGACATCGATAGGCGCTCGGGCCGCTCTATCCAGGACATATTCGAGAACCGCCCGCGAATCTATGACCGGCGACGTGTTGGGCATACAAACTATTGTCGTGAAGCCGCCGAGCGCCGCGGCCCGCGCGCCGCTCTCGACCGTCTCCTCATCCTCGCGCCCCGGTTCCCGCAGATGGACGTGGATGTCGATCAACCCGGGAACGACCAACAGGTCTTTAGCATCTATGACTTCGGGTTTGGCGGCCGCCGAAAGCCGCTCAACCACCTTCCCCTGCTCGATCAGTAGGTCCGCAACCTCGTCGCGCCCGCTCTTGGGGTCGATGACCCGGCCGCCGGCTATCTTCAGAGCGCTCATGAGGCGACATCCCCCAATATCTGATAGAAGACCGCCATACGGACCGCTACCCCATTGGCGACCTGCGTGGTTATCAGACTTTCCTGGCCATCGGCGACTTCGGCGGAGATCTCGACACCGCGGTTCATCGGCCCCGGATGCATGACTAAGCACCCCGGTTTGGCCCGATCCAGCCGCTCGCGGTTGAGGCAATACGTCCGGGCATATTCATGTTCGGAGAACATATGGTGCGACAACCTCTCCCGCTGGATCCGCAGGAGGTAGATGACGTCCACCGAATCGAGAACATCGTCGAGTGAGTAAGAGGTCGAGCAGCCCAAAGCCTCTAGGCCCGCAGGGAGCCACATCGGCGGGGCCACCGCCGTCACCTCGGCCCCCAAACGCCCCAAGAGCATTATCAGGGAGCGGGCGACCCGGCTGTGACGGACATCCCCGACCACCGCCACCTTGAGGCCGGAGATCTTTTTCCGCTTATTTTTAATCGTCAGGGCGTCGAGCAGGGCCTGCGTCGGGTGCTCGTGCCCCCCGTCGCCGGCATTGATGACCGGTGGCTCGATATATTCTGCCAGCTTATAGGCAGCACCGGCGGCCCAATGTCTGACCACCACCGCGTCGACCCGCATCGCCTCTATGGTCTTGGCTGTGTCCTTTAGGGACTCGCCTTTCACAAGGCTGCTGCCGGAGCCCGAGATGTTTATGACATCCGCGCTAAGCCGCTTGCCGGCTATCTCAAATGACGTTCTGGTCCTGGTGCTTGGCTCCAGGAAGAGGTTGATGATCGTCCGTCCGCGAAGCGCCGGTACTTTTTTGATGACCCGCTCGGAGACGTCCGCGTAGGTGGCCGCGCTCTCCAACAAAGATTCGATATCACCGTCGGTCAAATCGGCGATCGATATCAAATCATGGCTGGATATCGGCAAACTAGCTCCTCGTTATCTCCACGGCGTCGCGCCCGTCTTCTTCCTTGACGCTGACGCTGACCTTCTCTTCAAGTGAAGTCGGGACATTCTTCCCGATGAAATCGGCCCGGATCGGCAGCTCCCGGTGGCCACGATCTATAAAGCAGACCAACTGAATAGTCTTCGGGCGTCCGTAGTCGATGACCGCGTCCATAGCGGCCCGGGTCGTCCTGCCGGTGAAGAGGACGTCATCGCAAAGGACGATGTCCTTTCCCGTGATATCAAACTGAATGTCCGTCCCGGCCACCTGAGGGTGCGGGTTGGTGGCGATATCGTCCCGATAGAAAGTTATGTCAAGCTCCCCTACCGGGCACTCGACTTTCTCAATATCGCGTATCTTCGCCTGCAATCTCCTCGCGATATGGACGCCGCGCGTACGGAGTCCCACTAAGCCGACATTGTCTACCCCGCGGTTGCGTTCGATTATCTCGTGGGCTATCCGGGTCAGCGCCCGTCGCATCGCCGCTTCATCCATTATCAGTGAGTCGCCACGAACCATCCGTCTACCTCCGGTTTTCGACATAAAAAAGCTCTCGGGCCGCGTGGCACGAGAGGTCTAGGTAACAGCTTATGATGTTATCCTCCCTTGTCGGCCTCACGGGACCGTGTTTAAAGGTACGAGGAGAATATATCAGAGGGGTGGGGGTGATGCAAGAGACGCGTCGTAGCCGCTTTGTAAACCACAAGGAATCGCCATCATTACTTCTCAAGCCGGTTTTCAAGCACCGTGACTGGATCAGAAGAGGCCACATTTAGAAATTCTCTATCATAACCCCTGATTCCTATTGCAGCACTCTCCTTTCCGACCGCTTCAACGTCAAAGTGCGGTAATGCATTGAGCCGGTTCCCAACCAGAACCAGGAAAATGCCAAATGCATATTCTGGTCCCCAGTATGGATTCAACAATTTTCTTAGTTCTCTAGCTTGCTCTCCATAACAATGCAAAGAGTATTCGATTCTACGCTGGAACAACCGTGATTTGCGAAGCTCAGAATAACTTCGCTCAGTACTTATATCAAAGGACTCGGCCATTTGCCCAACGTATTCTAAGCTTTCCTGGTCATAGCTGAAAAACACAATACTGAAAAACCCGAAAAGCTCGCTGAAGATGGCCCCTGCCTGATCTCCTGACGCAACATCTATTCTATAGACTATTGGCAAACCAATGAGTGTATCGGGGCTAAAGTCCCCGTCGCCCGGCTAATCGTCATCATTTGTCTCTATTCATTTACTTTTCTTACCTGTTTTGATGGTAGTCAACGACGGAAGCTAGCATGCGCTCAATAGCAATTTTAAGTTCGGGAATTTCGTTGACTAAAATATTCCAAACGATCTCATAGTCGATTCCAAAGTACGCGTGTATTAATTTGTCACGCGTGCCGGCGATTGCCCGCCAATTAATCTTTGGGTATTCCTGAGTAAGCTCGGACGGCAGATGCTTGGTCGCCTCACCAATAATCTCGATGCTGCGGACAAACGCTCTTTTCAAAACCGCGTCAACCAAAAACCGATTCTTGTCCACACGCTCTGAATTGGCAATCAAGAAGTCGATCTCGTCGAGAATGTGTCGCAGGTAAGGCTCAGGCGACTTGGACATAATCGGTTTCTTCGAGAATCCGTTCTTTCATATATGGGCTTAGGCTTTCGGGCGTCACCAGCTCAACGTCTCTGCCAAACAGATCTTCCAGGAAGTAGATAACCGACATGAAGTTGCTAAAGGTTTTTTTATTTTCTTGGAACTCAACTACCAGATCAATATCGCTTACATCTGTTTGCAGGCCGCGTGCGAAAGAACCGAAAACGCCGATTCTCGCGACCCCGAATTGCGCGAGTTCGGACTTTTTTCGCTTCAGCGTATGAGTCAACTTTTCAATGTTAAGCGTATCAGCCATATCTAGCTCCCTGGACAAATCTACATTGAGCAGACACCTAAGTCAAAGCTATAAGCGGGTCAAATACATATCCGCTTCGCCAGACCCCTACACAGCTGGTCAGTCGAGAGATACAGCAGATCACTCGCGTAGCAACGATCTGTCTCTCTAGTATCATGCCCACTATTCTTTCAAACACGAGTCACTCCCCGGCCGGTCGACTTTAAGCTTTTTATTACGGTCCCCCCTGTTGGTGCCTTGCGGCACAACAAGCTCAGAGGAGCTTGGCGATATATTCAAGGTATTTCGAGACATCCCCAGCCGCCCGGCCGGCCGCTTCGTGCACTTTCTCCGGGTCAAGGCGGTCATACTCATGCGCCAGGCGATTTCTAAGCCCGGCCGTCGTGGCCATTTCGCGGGCAAATTCTACGGGCATGACATCCAGATCGCCGAGAACTAAGAATGACTGGAAGTAATCAGGCGGGGGCGCTTCTCCCAGTTCCGTCGAAATATGATAATTGATATCGATCATCCGGCCGATCATCCGTTCTAGGTATCGCTCCATCGCCGCCTGCAACAGCGTATCTTCCAGATACTCCTTAATAGGCACTTCCGCGTGACTCTCGATTTCATTCAAGTCTGTGCTGATCAGCAATATCTTGCGCGCCAGCAAATCTTTATCGATCAACCGGCGGCCCGCCCTCGAAAACGCTTAGGGTATTCCCGGGCGAAGCGGCGTTCCATCTCAAAATAAGGTTTGTGATCGATATACCGCTTGTAGGCATATATCTTGAATTCATTGAAATCGGTCAGATCGCCACACAGAAGAACGGCCGTCTCCGATATCTTCTTTAGCAATAGTGGATCGGCAACATGAAGCGGCACTAGGTCGACGACACGTTCGGGGAAAATCTCTTGCATATCCGCCGATATATCGATGAGTCGCTGGAAGTCTATCGGCCCGTCCTCGGCCCGGATCGCAAAATCGATATCGCTACGCTCGTGAAGCCGGCCGGCTGCTGCCGAACCAAAAGCGATAACAAGAGTAAGGCGGTGCTTGCGCGCCACCTCCCGAACCTTAGCCTTGGTTGTGATATCGAAGATTTCGTCCATAAAGATCATTATAGCAAACGGCGGATGAGTCGCGGTTTAAGCGCTAGTCTCCACGCCGCGCAACTCGTCCAGCTCTTCCCTGGTCATCATGACCTCGCGGGGCTTGGAGCCGTCGGCCGGGCCGACCATGCCGCGCTGCTCCAGCATGTCTATGAGCCGGGCGGCGCGGGCGTAGCCGACCCGCAGGCGCCTCTGGAGCGAGGACGTGGAAGCTTGGCCGGCGTTGACGACGAGATCGAGAGCCTCGTCGAAGAGGTCGTCTTTGAAGTCCACTTCCACTTTGGGTTTCTGATCCGAGAGGATCTCCCGCTTGTATTCCGGTTTAGCCTGCTTCTTGACGTATTCGACGACCAAATGGACCTCGCTCTCGGTGACGAACCCCGCCTGGAGCCTCTGGGCCTTGGGTGTCTCGGGCGACATATAGAGCATATCGCCCTTGCCGATAAGCTTCTCGGCGCCGTTGGCGTCGATGATGACCCGCGAATCTACCTGGGTTGAGACAGCGAAGGCGGCCCGGCAAGGGATGTTGGCCTTTATTAGACCGGTGATGACATTGGCCGACGGCCGCTGGGTGGCGACGACCAAGTGGATGCCGACCGCCCTGGCCATCTGCGAAAGCCTGACGATAGCGTCCTCGACCTCGCTGGCGGCGGCCATCATCAGATCGGCCAGCTCGTCGATGACGACCAAGATATACGGTAGCGGCTCGCGGTCGCCGCCCTCGTTCTTGACCTGCTCGTTGTAGCCGGTGATGTTGCGGACTTTGGCTTGCGAAAGCAGTTCGTACCGGGCGCCCATCTCTCCGACCGCCCAGATCAAAACTTTGGCGGCGTCTTTAGGCTCGGTAACCACCGGTACCAGCAGATGCGGGATGTCGTCATATAGCTTTAGTTCCACCCGCTTGGGATCGACGAGCACCAACTTCACCTGGGAGGGCCGCGCCCGCAAGAGAATGCTCATGAGAATGCCGTTTATGCAGACGCTCTTGCCGGAGCCGGTGGCGCCCGCGATGAGCATATGAGGCATATCGGCAATACTCTTAATTAGCGGCTTCCCGGAGATGTCTTTACCGAGCGGGATGGCGAGCGGGCCGCCGGCACGGTGGTCGGTCCCGTCCAGCATATCCCCAAGGGTCACCATTTCCCGGTCGGTCTTGGGAACTTCGATCCCTATCGCGGACTTCCCCGGGATCGGCGCCAAGACGCGAATATCCGCCGAAGCCAAGGCCAAGGCAAGATCATCGGCCAGACCGACGACCCGGTTGACCTTGATGCCGGGCGCTAATTGCAACTCAAAGCGGACGACTGTCGGGCCGCTGATGACTTTCTCTACGGTAGCGTCGATATCAAAATCGCGCAGTGTTTGTTCGAGGACCTTGGCCTGCGCTTTGTAATCTTTGGCGTTTTGCTGCTTCGCCGGCGGCGACTTCTTCAGCAACGAGGCCGCGGGCAGTTTGTAGCCGTCAAGCGCCTCTTCCTCCTCGACCAGCGCCAGTTGGCCGGCCTCCCCGCTCCCGCCGGTTGTTGTCGCCCGCGGGGCGCGAATCTTCTTGGGCTTGACCAGCTCTATAGTCCGATCGTCTTCCTCACGCTGGCGAACCTTCGCCCTGGTCCGGGGCGCCGGGTCCGGCTTGACCTTCTTCTTGGTTGTCTTGGCGTTCTCTTTTTTGTCCCGCCCCGCTTTCGCCGCGGCGGTCGAGCGGGCCGCCCATTCGCGGATAGAGGCTCCGGTCACGAATAGGACCGAGCCCAGGGCCGCCGCGAAGACCACAATATAGCTGCCGACCTGTCCGACCAGACGTTCGAAGAGCGCCGAGAACCCGGCGCCGATCATGCCGCCATAACGCCAGACATTTTCGCGGGCGAATGCTTCTTCATTGGGAACGCCGATATGAATACCGACGATCAGGGAGAGGAGCATCACCAAGAAGCCGATAGTAATGATCTCCAGGCGCTCGGCCGGGTCTTTTGTGAAGAAGAGTGCGCCGACAGCCAACAGAAAGACCGGCAGCAAGAAGCGGCCGAAACCGATAGTCCATTTAAGTCCGAATTGGAGATAGTCTCCGAGGATACCCGCCGCCTCGAAAAGGCTGAGTGCGGTCAGCAGCGCGGCCGCGATGATAGCGACGCCGATTATTTCCCGACTGTTTTTTCGGCTACGATTGGGCATGTTGACGTCATACTGGGGCTAAGCCGTCAATACTACAGCGAAACGGCGATCGCCACACTGCCTACAATGAAACAATAAACGGAGAACAAACGCAACTTTTGTTCCCGGATCACCTTCATTAGCAGGGCTATCGCCATGAAGCCGGAGAGCGCGGCCGTGGCCACTCCGGCGGCGGCCACAGTAAGCTCGACCCCCTCCAGGCTCGTCCCAAGTAATTCGTAAATAGTCGCGCCGGAGATTATGGGGATAGCCAGGAGGAAGCTGAACCGGGCGGCGTCCTCCCGCGCCACCCCGAGCCACATACCGGCTGCGATAGTCGAACCGGACCGCGATAGTCCCGGCATGATCGCCGCCATCTGCGCCAAGCCGACCCAAATGCTGTCGCTAAGACTCATTTTTCCTAAAGTCCTGGTCCCTTCCGCTCGTCCTTCTATGGCCCAAAGGACTCCGCCGGTGACGTAGAGCATGACCCCGACCACCATGGTGGAGCTGAACGCGCTACTAAAAAAGTCCTCGAACGCAATGCCGGCAACGGCCGCCGGGATGGAGGCGATCATCAAATAGAAGGCGATAGTTGTATATTCATCGCGTTCCCGCCGGCGGACCCAACGCCAAACAGACCGGGCCACCAGCGCTATCTCGGCGCGAAAATAGACGAGTATGGCCATCAAGGTGCCGAAATGCAGGAGAGAGTCGACCGCCAGCGCCGGACCCTGGAAGTCGATGAACTTTTGGACTAAAACCAGATGGCCACTACTGCTGACGGGTAGGAACTCCGTCAAGCCTTGGACAAGTCCGAGAAGAATACCTTGAGCTAAAGACATCGTTGAGTAATTTTCCCTTGACCCTGTTGATTTAGCAAGTTTACCGGCGACTTTCTTTTACTTATTATGGGACCATGAAGGAAGACGCTGATAAGAGCGGCAAAACAACGGTCCGCGGCTTTTATGAGGTTTGGGGGCCGCTCTACACCAGGCTGCGCGACTTCGGGCGCGACGACCACGAAGATAAGTCCGTCTTGATCGAGGCGCTCGCTCCCTTCGACGACGATACCGTCCTCGATGTCGGGACCGGACCCGGAGCTTACGCCCTACGGGTGGCGGACCGCGCCGCCGGCTGTCGAGTTATCGGCATCGACCTATCGCCGTCTTTCGTCGAAATAGCGTCTCGCCGGGCTTCAGAGCGGGGCATGGAGAACATCGAGTTCAGGCTCGGAGACATCGAGGACCTCGGCTTCGCCGACGACCAGTTTTCCAAGGTGCTGTGTGCCGGCGTCCTATCGGTTGTCGGCGATCGAGAGGCGGCAGTCTCTGAGATGGCGCGGGTGCTCCGCCCCGGGGGACGTTTGGCCGTTCGCGAGCCGGTCCGCTCGGATGGCCCGCTCGCGCGGTTCTTCGCATCTTCGAGTCCGGGATCTGCGGCCAGGCGCCTGGGCAGCGGGATCGGTCTGATGTTCGGCCATTTCAGCCCCAATTTCATGACGGGGCCGGAACTGAGGGAGCTCTTCGATGGCGGGCTCTTCTCGGAGGTTGAGTTCTCTGAGTACGCCTCGGACCTGGTAATCACCGCCACCAAGTAGCTTTGCCTGTCCGCGAGGCACTGGGGCCGGCCGCTGTTTGCCAACAAGGCGGAATAACGGTTATCATATCGAATTATCACGTAATTACCTGGGGGTGGGCGAAATACTTTATAGAATCGGTTTTACCTTCTTTATCATAGCGGTCATCACACTCTACTTTCTCTACCCCTTGATCCTCTTCAACGGCACTTTCAGATTCCTGTAGAAGCGCGGCCGAAAACCCCGTTCGCGGCGTTATCCTCCGTCTCGGCTCGGTCGTGTACTTCATGTACACTTTCCTCGCCTCGTCGTTTGTCTGCCTGGCGCCCAGCGCTTTAGGCCGCGTTCTCCAACTTTGACCGGCCGCCGGACTTTTCGGCCGGACCTAGGCACCCTTGAAAGAACGGCTACTGCCACCGACCGGAGCGAAAGTACGGCGATGGATCGGCGATGGGCCTAGTCGCGTAATGGCCTCTATATGGTCGGCGGTTCCGTACCCTTTGTGTTGGGAAAATCCGTACCCTGAGTATTCCGTCTCCATTGACTTCATCAACCGGTCCCGGTGAACTTTGGCGATGATCGACGCCGCCGCGACCGTTAGACTGATAGAGTCCCCTTTAATGATGGCGCACCCCGGGATGCCGCTCTTGACCGGAAATCCGTCGCTGAGCAGATAGTCCGGCCGCAACGGCAGATTTTCGACCGCCTGGGCCAGCGCGGACAGATTCGCTGCCTGTATACCATGCTCGTCGATCTCCTCTGGGCCGATGAAGGCGGTCGCCCAACACATGGCCCCTTCCTCTATCAGGGCGGCCACACGCTCGCGAGCTGCGGGACTCAGTTTCTTACTGTCGTCTATACCCTCGATAAAGATATCCCGATCGAGGATCACTGCTGCCGCGACCAGCGGGCCGGCCAGAGCCCCGCGACCGGCTTCGTCACATCCGGCCACCATCGGCAGGCCACGCTCCCAGAGATCGAGTTCGTACCGGAGGAAGCGCGTGATGCGCTCTTTTTCGCGACGTCTGCGAGCTAGCTTCCGGCGCACCTTTTGGGCCAGCTCTCGCGCCCCGCGACGCTCATCCTGGTCGAGCAGTGCTAGTAGTGGATCTAGAGAATCTAGGGGAGTTTCCGCCAGCAGCCGGTTCAACTCGGCAAGTGAACGGTGGCCCATAATAAGCCTAGTTGAGGAGACCGATGCGATCGGGCGGCCAATAGATCACAAAGGCCTTGCCGATGATACTATCGTCATCGACCGGTCCGAAGAAACGGCTGTCTTTACTGTTGGCGCGATTGTCACCCATCACAAAAACCGAGTCCAGAGGAACGGTGAATGGACCGAATCTGCTGTTCTGGTGGTCAGGCCTAGTGAAGTCTTCCTTCTTCAGTTTGCCGTCGACTATCAGTCTACCGTTTTCGACCTCTATCTCCATGCCCGGCGTACCGACGATCCGCTTGATAAAATCCTGCTGCTCTTCCGACTGACCGCGCTCCGGGGCCACAAAAACGATGACGTCCTCGCGCCGCGGCTCCCTAAAGCGATAGTTGAGCTTAGAAACGAGCACCCTATCTCCGGGGAGCAGGGTCGGCTCCATCGAACTCGACGGAATATAGAAGGGCTGCACCAGGAAAGACTTGATAAGCCAAGCGACGACCACAGCCGTGAGAATAAGAATAGGTAGCTCACCGAGGAAGGTGAGGATTCCGCCTTCTTTTTCGCGGCCCTCGCCATTTCCGCCGCTGGGATCTGGCTCGTAGTCGTCACGCCTAAGTAGAGGTTCAGACAAGTCTGTAAACCCTAGCGCTTTTCCTTGATCCTGGCCTGCTTACCGACCTTGTCTCGCAGGTAGTAAAGCTTGGCCCGACGTACTTTACCGCGGGTCACGACTTCGATCTTGGCGATCTTCGGAGAATGAACCGGGAAAATGCGCTCGACGCCCACACCGAACGATATCTTGCGGACGGTGAATGTCTCACGAGCCCCGCCGTTCTGGCGCCCCAATACAACCCCTTGGAATAACTGGATCCGCTCGCGGGTCCCTTCAGATACTTTGTAGTGGACCTTGACTGTATCGCCCGGTCCGAATTTCGGGATATCTTCCCTCATCTGTGCGGCTTCGATGGCCGTTATACGGTGCACTGTTCCTCCCTAAAAATCATACATCTTCCCGCTCGCGACGCCCTTCTTGCCGCGCGGCACGCGGATTTTTTTAGTATACCACAATTCAACCTGAACGGTCCCCGCTTTTATTACCGCTCCCTTCAACAAGATCGGGGCGGCGGGCGGCGGTACTCAAATTCGACTGCTCGAACCGCCACTCATCGATCTTCCGATGGTCTCCGGAGAGCAGAACCGGCGGCACTCCTGCCTCCCGCCAGCGGGCCGGTCTGGTGTAATGCGGGTATTCCAA
>SDBV01010235.1_pt1 | contig 12319 bp, 8 predicted proteins | sample 2277081 | NCBI WGS metagenome assembly SDBV01 (sample SAMN10402039, study PRJNA504765) | marine sediment metagenome | isolation source: marine sediment core GS10_PC15, 223 cmbsf | place: Arctic Ocean: Southern Knipovich Ridge | collected 2010 | reverse complement strand
CATTGGATCTCCTGTTACATCTCCCGCTGCCCGTATGTGAGGCGCACTGGTTACAAACTCATCGTCAGTGATGATGGCGCCTTGTGAATCAACTGCTACACCCACGATCTCTAAACCGAGATCGTGGGTGTTCGGCCAACGGCTACCAGCCAAAAATATCTTTTCGGCTGAATATGTGTGTCTTGTCGCGCCAGTGCGTATTCTTACTTTTTTGGCGCCTCCCTCTTCAAAGACCGCCTCGACAGTCGCGTGCGTTAAAATGTTGATACCGTCATCTTCGAAATACAATTGCGCTGCCTTGGCTACCTCCGGCTCGATTGATGTCATTATCTGCTGATGTCGCTGGGCTATTGTCACTTTTGTGCCAAAATTCCAAAACATCTGCGCAAATTCAAGACCCAAAACACCGGCTCCCAGAACAATTAGAGATCTAGGGGGTCTTCTATGAGGGGCGAAGTTTTCATTTGTTAAATATTCCGTCTCTTCTATTCCGGATATTGGCGGAACAGTGGCTAAGGCACCCGTTGCTATCAAAAACTTCTCGCCTCTTATAGCCTTGCCATCCACATCTATCTCATGCGAACTAGTGAAGCGAGCTGACCCACGAAATATTTTGAGACCTCTCAAGGCTTTCAGGGGCTCTTCATATTCTTGTCTTCTTAAAGATTTGGCAACCCTCTCAGCCTCATCCACCGCAACTTTAAAGCTAGAATCGATCTGCTTCGAGCTCCCTTGCGTTCTCAATCTCTTTTGCTCTGCTAGATCAATAAGCTCCCCTTCTCGAAGAGAGCTTCTTGAGGGCACACAACTAATATCGAGACAATTCCCGCCAATCTCGTCTTTTTCGACTAATGCCGTCTTAGCCCCAAGGGCTTCAGCACGCATAGCCGCTGCTGTACCTGCTGAACCACTACCGATTATGACTAGATCAAATTCTTCCATGCATTGGAGATACCCATTTTTTACTTATTTGCGTGGAGGTCTGCTAATAACTTGTTTATACTTCATAAGGAAACGGGGTGTGGCGCAGCTTGGTAGCGCACCGGGCTGGGGGTCCGGTGGTCGCAGGTTCAAATCCTGTCGCCCCGACAAGGTCAGAGAGGGTGTAGGTGTTTAAGATGCCCTCCTCTCTTAAAATACAATTATTGAACGCGCGCGCACCTCGCTGGGAAGCTGATTGACGATAGCTTCAATTTTAAGATAAAAGATAGCAGCGGTCTCTTTAATGGGGCCTCCGTTTTTCTTCTAGTGAACAAAAGCAAAAAAACACCAAATTCTATCACCTTAGCCAACCCCTTCTAACCGCTTACGGTCGCTCTCACTAGTCTATTTAGCAGGGGTTATGTGGCTTGGTGGAAATGCCGGTAATTAAGAGCTCGCTTATAAGGTCATGCTAATCACTATTGGCGGTTATGCCAAAAATACTATCAGAGAAGAAAACCGCTGTTTGCTTAATTCTTCTGAAGTTGAAGGAGACTTAAAAATTGAGACGAATACTAATACAGAAGTGTCTCAAATGTCGGAAGAAGCCTACTAGGATATGTTTTGTGATGATTCGAAACGGGAAAGGTTTTACACTCATCGAATTAATGGTCGTGGTCCTAATCCTAGGCATACTTGTCGCAATTGCCATTCCAGTCTTCAACAGCACTACGATGACCGCGAGACTAAAAAGTTGTCAGGCAAATTTACGGACAATCGATGGAGCTATTACGCACTATCAGGGCGAGCACAATTCAGATCCGGCTAACGTGAACGCGCTGGTAACCGCCGGCTTCCTGAGAACCGATCCTACGTGTCCGCATACAAACGTACAGGACTATGGAGTCAATGGCGGAACAGACAGAGCGACATGCTCACAAGGGCATATAATTCCTTAGTTCCTTTAGGGGGCGTTAGACTGCGCAACACTCTCTAGATACACACGCTAAGCCTGGGACAAACGGGAACAAACCGGGTTTTCAGGGAAGATCGGGTTAAACGGTTTTCAAATCGCGCGATTCTCAATGAAATACTCACAAACGACAGGTGCTCTTACATCCAGAATCTCTTCGTCTATTTGCTCGCACCAATAGCCACGGTTACCGTCTGAGGTTGTCCGGCCACCACGACTACATGCTTCACACATATAACAACATCTAGCTTCTTCTTCATTATTCATGTGATGATTCTAGCACACCGAAAGCTCACCCCAAAGAGGCGGATGATTGCTGACCAAACGTTTTAAAACTTAAGGAGAAAGGGCACTTTAAGGAGAAGCGCTGTGGACGGTTTGTCTTTCACCCCGCGCGCTAGCTTCGCCACTATCGCCGGGCCATAACCTTAGTAAGATCTGAGCATGATAAAACTACTAACGATATTATTGCCTCTAGGTTTGGGCGCGGCCATTAGCCCAACGATGCTGGCCGCGACTTTGCTGACGTTGGCATCCAAAGATCGGGCGCGCTTGCGAACCTTGGTTTTTTTGGGCGGCTCAGGCATTACCCTGGTCGTCTTAGGCGCTTTAGCGCTCGCGAGCGGCAAGGGCATAAGAATGGAGCTCCCGAAACCGTCTTTGATATCAACCATTGTCGACATTATCCTAGGCGGGCTACTAATTTATATTGGCCATAGAAAGATCTTTAAGAAACCCAAAGATGCCCGACTCAAGGTTCAATCTAAGACGAAGATCTTTGCCAAACCTGGTCTTCTAGCTTCATTCGGACTCGGGTTCGTAATAACAGTTACAGATTTCTCATCTTTGGTTTTGTATCTCGCGGCAGCTAAACAGAGTATCGATGCCGGTGTGAGCAGCACAGACAAGGTAACGGCTATGTCTATGATGGCCGGCTTCATTATGTTACCCATCATTGCCCCGTTTCTCCTCACTCTGATCGCGCCCGAAACCGCGGCCTTTTTTTTAGACAAGATCAATATCTTTATCAGGAAATACAGTCGGTATATAACGGCGGTCATTTGTGTGATCTTCGGTCTATTTCTCGTCGGCAAGGGACTGCTGCAGATGTACTACGGGTTACTTTGAAGGCAGCGTTCTTGAAATAACTAAAATCGCGACATCATCCGCTATCCTGCTACCAGTGTAGCTAAATACCATTTCCATGATGTCGCCCGGTATTTCCTTAACGTCTCTTTTCTTTAAGTTTTCCACAAAATTTATCAATCGATCGTCTCCGAAAAACCGCCGTCCTTGTCGAGCCTCGATTATGCCATCAGTGTAAAGAATTAGGACATCTCCGATTTCAAGATGAGTCTCTTCGGCAATGTAGTCTAGCTCGGCCAAGACCCCGACAACTGGAGAAGTCGCTTTTAAAAAGAAGGGTTTCCCGGTTTTCCTTTTAATGATCGCCGGCGGATGTCCCGCATTGCAATAGATTAGTTTACCTGAGCGTTTGTCTAAGACTCCCAACCACAAAGAAACGAAATCAAAAGCCGTTGTGGGTCCGATCACGATTTCGTTAGTCATCGATAAAGCTTTGGGAATCGAGTCATGCTCGTAGATATAGGCTCGAACGGTATTCTTCACCATCGACGTCAAAGTGGCTGCCTTAAGGCCTTTCCCCGAAACGTCACCAATAATGATGCCCACCTTGTCATCGTCCACTTCAAACAGATCATAGAAGTCTCCGCCGACCTTGGCGACCTCTGTTGAAGAATGATAGGCATGCCCGAAATCCAACCCCTCAACCCGATCAGGTAATACGAGTAGGATTCCCTGAAGGGTGTCAGCAATGTTTCTTTGGTCGGCAAAAAGGCTCGCGTTTTCAAGAGATATGGCCAATTGACCGGCAATGGCTTCGACGATATTGCGTTCCCTCTCGCTAATTCGCCTGAACACCGGAGCAAACATCTCTAGAACGCCCATTGTGTTGCCCTTATAGATAATTGGCACCGCGGCCAGGCAATCAAGTCTTAGTAATTCCCTGGAATCAGCGCAGATAAAGATGCCGGTTTCTTTAGTTGGAGCAAAAGTCTTTTGGGTCTCGGCTGCCTCCCCCGCGCATCCCTCCCCTTGCGCAACAATGGTTTTGGCCGCCAAAAACTCGGGAGTAAGATTTCTTTGACTCCTTAAGGTTAGCGTTCCGAGCTCATCGCGGACGTATATGCATCCATGGTCAGCGGAGATAGCCCCAAGTGCCTCATCAAGGCCGGTATCTAGTATCACCGTAATATCAAGGCTTTTGGTCATATCGGTTGATATTCGTTGCAGGCCCTGCGCATCAGAGAGAGCCTGTGTGGTAGCTTCAAAGCTTCGAGCATTGGCTAATGCTAAAGAAAGAGAAATACCTAGTTTTTCACCAAATTCAGCTTTTGCTTCTGAAAAACCTGACGCGGCATCGGCGAATATAAGAGCCCCGATTGCCTCATTGCCAACTACTATAGGAATCAACATTAACGATTTTGCCTCGCGGAACATGGCGACTTCATAACCGGTCAAATTCGACTTCGAAGTATCGTTGACAACAAGCGAAGCCTTCTTCTGAAAGACGTGATTTACTTCAGGTGTCTTTTCTGCATCAATTAATGTACCCCGGGTTTCTTTTAGCCGCCCATGCGCAAAAACAATTTCATAATTATCACTTGCACGCATGATTATTAGTGAATCTTCACAACCCATTGCCGCCGCTGCTCTGCCTTGCCCAACCTCTAATATTTCATCAAATCTAAGAGTTGAGGTAATCGCCGCGTTTATCTCGCTTAAGACATCATGGAGCTCAGCCGACTCTTTCGTTGACGTAATATTGACCATTGAAATTACAGCTCTTAATTGGCCTGATGTGTCTTGTGAAGAAACTGCCATTCTTACGAGAACATTGAGCGTTTCTCCGGCAGCATTGAGAGCCCTGCCTTCGCTTTCGTGGAAGGTCTTCCCTTCCGCAAGCGCGATAAACGCATTTTCGAGAAACCCAAGCCCCTCTTGTGAGCGAACACGATCTTGAAACTCTTCTGTTCTTGCCGCCCCAAACATTTCAAGCGCAATGTCATTGGCATCAATAACCCGAACCAGCTCACCGCATTTGCTGAAGGTCTCTGGATGATCGTTGAAATACGCTTGAAAATCGGTGATTCCTTTTGCCTTAATGCCACGCACATATTTGTTAATCTCGGAAAAATCCGCTTCCCAGAGAGCTACTGGTGATCCATCAAAAAGCTCCTGATACCTTTTTTTGCTATCGCGCAGCGCAGCTTCTGTTTTCATTCGCTTATCAACATCTCTAATTGTGCCGGTGACGAAGTTTTGACCTTCTTGGACCCAGGCCGACAAAGTTAGTTCTATCGCAAACTCTGTCCCGTCTTTCTTTTTTGCCTCAAGGTTTGCAGTGTGGCCAACGTACTGGCCTTTACCGGTTTTAAAGAACTTGTTCATTGCTGACTTGTGAGAAAATTTATATCTTTCAGGCATTAAGCGCGTGACGTTCTCGCCTATTATTTCTGCTTCCGAGTAACCAAACATCTCCTTGGCAGACGAGTTCCAAAAGAGAATATGGCCATTCTTATCAATGTTGATAATCGCGTCAGGCGAGGCATCAGCCATCGCTCGAAACCGCGGCTCCTTGAGCTGCGGTTCGATCTCAATAGACTTAGCTGGTCTAATTTTCTTTGCGTTTTCGTTCATGTTTTACCTTTAGGACTATTCTTTTCCCTAAAGGCAAGACTATTAGGCGTAGTTAAGAAATGGCTGTGAAGAGATTTAAATTACGTTAGATCGGGCTGATTGCTAAGGCTAAGGCGCGACTTCCCGCCAGTCGGTAACGACAGTTGAGGCCTCGATCTTGGGCATGCCGGGAGGCAGATCCCATTCCGACAAATCGGTAGTAATATTAAGAGTCGGATTCTGTTGAAGATCCATAATATCGGTCATAATACACCCATAAAAGGTAAAATATCGGAGAAAATTTGCCCGCTCGCGCGCGTATGCTAATGCGTATATACTATCCGATGATTTATTGGGATCAAAATCAATTTCACTCCCTGTCACAAGACCTATCGCTGTTGTGTCAGGGAACTCACTTACAACTGTCGGCTGCAGTTCGCTGTTGATGGCAATCGGACCATTAGCGATGATTGTGCCTTTGCCGGTATATTCGATTTGACTTATCTTATTCTCTCCGATCCTCACGGAGCCGTCGACAAATATTATCCCTTTTACACGCAAAACCCGTTTCAACTGCCCATTAAGCTCCCACTTCAAGTAGGGACCGGCCGGATAAGAACCATATGTGACCGCGGGCGTATTCTTTGTAAAAGACAGAAGATTGCTGCCGTTGGTGACGCCATCGTCATCGATAACAAGGTCGGCAAGGTCTCGTTGCTCATTCATATCTTCTAGAGAATCAGAGATGATCGGCATTTCTAGATCAGGCACGTCGCTGTAAATGTCGATAGTATTTAGGTTCGGATTCGGCGGTGGATAAGTCCCGTCAATAAAAGCGTAAATTGGCTCGGCTGGTAAGCCAACCATGGCACTACCCTGCATTTCGAGATCGCCTGTATGATCAGATGTAGCTGGATTATCTTTAATGAATAGCGGCCCTCCCGTAACTTGGCCAAAACCGTTCAAGCTAAGAAAGTCCCGCACATAAAGCGGTCCGTTTATTATTGCGGATCCCAGAATAACCCCCGCCGCTCCATCGGCGAACATAACATTGTAGGAGCTGATGGCCGTGACTTTTCCTTCAACAGCCCGGCGCGCTTTGGGGTCACTGAGGCTTGGATAAGCGCCAACTGATTTAATATAATAAATATAATCTTCTAGTTTCGTCACGGTAACAGAAGCTTCACCATTCTCTAACGTCGTTGTGAAATCACCGTCTAAGGTATCGTTACGAGCACGGGCGAGCGCTTGATCAAACCCGGCCTCGGCGACATTGAAAGCTTGGTGCGTTGACTTGTCCCATGCCGTCAAATTCAGGCTGCCACCAGCAACAGTAATAGCCGCGGCACCTAAGATTGATACAATCGCTAAGGCTCCTAATGTTATAAGTAGCGCCGCACCAGATTCTGTTTTAAGAATTCTTGACATCATAATTATTCACCTGAAATATTTCGCATGTGGACATTTGAATGGATACCAAATGGAGACGGTATTTGCGTTGGCTCAATATCAGTCCAAAGGAATATTTTGACTCCGCGAACATAATTGGGCCAAAGGACTCCAATAGCAACTGTGTCAAGGGGAGCTGAAAAGCTATCGCCATAGAAAGTGAAAAGACGAAAGTCTGTGGTGCCATCAGTTACTGAGGTCTGAGCCGGCCAAGGGGTGGACATCGTACCACCCGGAGGTTTGTTTACTATGCGCCTGGCTACAACCTCGACGCTATCCCAGTCGCTCGCCTCGGTGGGCACGCGATATTGTTGAAAATAGGTCTTTGAGGCCTCTTGATAATTGTATTCACCGTCAGAGGCGTCAGCATGGTCGGAGTACATTTTTATCTGTTTTGCGCTTCGATCAAGCTGAATGCGGATGATCTCACCTGAACCATCCTTATTAACATCAGATTTAACATCTATAAACTCACCTTTATCTTGGACGTACAGGAGTGCTACACCCGGAGCGCTCATGTTTTCAGCTGGACGCAAATATTTTGTTATCTCACTAAGAGTCTGTCGTCCCTGGTTTTGAGCCTCGAAGCCATCTTGAGCATATCGATTCATGTCATAGGTCGAATCAAGCAAAGAAAACGCGGCGCTCATGACAACAACTAGAATTGACATGACCATCATGCCCTCAACGATTGTGTAGGCTGACTGCTCTTTTATTTTTGAAATTGATCGACCCATGTTTTACCTCATCATTGTTGTGACCGGCCACCAGGATCCCGGCGCCGACTCGTTGCCTTCTTCATCAAACGCAAAGGCGGCATAGTGATATGTCTTTCCGGGTTTTAAGTCCGGATCTTCATAAGTAATGGGATCATTGATCAGATCAAATGACTGGCCAACAATTGTCCAGTTATTCAAGTCGTCAGTCGCCGACCAGGAATAACCTGCGACACCGCTACCCGTATCTGTTGAGGCGCTCCAAATCAACTCCGCCTTTTTCCAGCTGATGGCAGTGGCAGATGCTTCTGACACCGATGAAGGAGGCCATAAGTCTGTGATTGAGGCTTTAATGCGAACACGGTCCTTTGACGTACTTAAGATATTATTTCCAGCGGTGTCGACAGCCTTAACTCTATAGGTGCCGTTGCCCCAGGCTTCTGTATCAATAAATTCCCTGACAGACCCAGGCAAAGCAGCTTGTTGTTCCGAGCTGCTTGACGGCGCCTTTCGATAGACTATGAACCTGCTGATGACCGGGACAGTATCGCTTGTGCTCGGCGTCCAATCCCAGGTCACACGGACCCTACCGGCGGAATCAGAAAAGTTTCTGGCATCGATATTGTCGGCCGCCGCCGGCACATTGTTGTCAATATTGATCCTTAATGCGTCCACATCGCTGTTGCCACGGTCGTCGACGCCCTCAGCCTTAATCAAGTACCCGGTGCCATCGACGTAGCTATTTGAATTTAGAACCCAACGAAATAACCCGTTAGCATCCGGACTATTTACAACTGTCGACGCGGCTACTAAACCATTCGGGTAATACAGAGTATATGTAACACTGCTGATTTCTGTGGCCTTGGCGCTATTGACGCTGGCCCTCGTAAAAACGATCGGCGAGTTTGCTTCATGGTTGGGCCCTCGAATTGAGTCATCAGCGCCTAATGTTGTATCTTGAGAAATGTCTTGAAAATAGTCAAAATTTGTTGACCTGACACCCACAATTGAGACATTTGGTCGAGGCTCTCTGTAATCTTCTTTAGCGTAGTTGGTAGTTAATACAATTTCTCCGGCAACGAATTTAGTCCAGCTAACTTTAACTACAAGGCGCTTGTAGGCTTGGGTGTTGGATGTGTCGTCGACCCAAAGAACGTATCTTCTGACCTTGAAATCTATTTGCTTACGGCTAGTCACATTTTCCACAACTAAGCCACTTGGTGAGGTCGTCGTAATAATCGTCCGGAGCACTGGATCACCATCATCGTCAACATCTTTATAATTCGGAGGATTACCGGTAGTAAGCGATGGATCATCCGGCCATTGAGAGGGCGATGAATTATAGACCTGCTCGTAATCATTACTACGTATCTTCTCCATCTCTTCGTTTGCTAGCTGTGTTCCAAGGGATCGAGAAGTCGTGTATTTAAAAACACTGATTGACGCGTCAAACATCACCATCATGGTGGTCACCGCACCCATGAGCACAATGCCGGCAAACGCCATCTCAATCATGGTGAAGCCGCGAGCGTCTTTAATTACTTCAAAAAACCGTGGTTTCTTCACTTAACCTTTCTGCTCGGCTCTTAAGTAAAGCTGAGAAGGCAGACTATTTCGACTGACCGCTTAGAGCCTTGCAGGCTCCTCTCTATTTGTTTCCACTTATTGATATCGGCAGATATGGCTATTTTGTTTAACGTTTTCTAGCGAAAGAGGCTCGTTCTATTGGTTGTGAAAAGAAGATTGGTGACGGGTATCTAGGAATTCACAAGGGATCGAAAAAGCTTCAGCTCGTCTCTAAGCAACCTAGTGATGAGGAAATTCTTTTTGATATTCTCTCGGCCGGCCTCGCCCATTTCCAGCGCCAAATCATCATTCTCAAGAATTTCGAGAGTGCGATCGGCACATTCTTCGACGGAATCTATTAGAAACCCGCCGCCTTCCATCAGCTGCATGGGTATTCCTCCCGCTCTTCCGGCAACGACGGGCGTCCCCTTCCAAAGGGCCTCTGAAACAACCAGGCCAAAGCCCTCTCTAATAGATTTTTGGATGACAACGCTCGACAACCTTTGAAAGGCATTGACCTCCATGTTGCCAACGCCCGTCAAGTTCGTTAAGACATGGAGGTTGGTATCGTTTGCGTCAAGCGCTGTTAGCTCGGAATATATCTCCCATGCTTCCGGATCATCTAGCGCCATCGAGCCTACGAGCGCTAAGTGAAGATTCGGCCTGCTTTCCTTGACCATTTTATAGGCCTTGATAACACCTAACGGATCCTTCCACCTATCAAAACGGGAGACCTGAGTAATGAATGGCTCGCCCGGGAAAATACCTAACCAAGCCAGAATTCTGTGAGCCATCTTATCAGAAAGTTCGAGATTCTTGGGACTCAAGGGATCAATAGCGGGAGGGATTATTTCAACACCGGCGAGAGGAAATTTTGGTGGAACGAATTCTTTCATCGTAAAAACGGTTTTGTCATAATGCTGAACATATTCCTTCAGATGATTCCAAGCCTCTTCATTTGAGCGAGATGTATCGATGTGGCAACGCCACACCCATTTTGTCGTTTCTTGAGTGCTACAACATTCCAAAAGAGCAGCCGGCTGTGGATCATGGACTACTATAATATCGTAATCTTTGGAATCCAACTCTCGACTATTTATGAGGTTGTAATTGAGATAGGTTTCTTTCTCGTCCGCGCCGAGATATTTCTTCGCCCCTTGCAACGCGTTATGTATATCTTTGGTGACCTTAAAGAACTGCCCCTCGCCGAAGATTGTTCGCCACTCAACCTTTAACCCCAAATCGTTCTCGAGCGGGACAATTGACCTGAGCAGCTCAGAAACCCCGCCACCGTAGGAAGTGGCATTAATATGGGCCACCCGCACAGACTTTAGCTCACTCGCTAATTGACGCAGTTCCGCAATGACCTCTAAACCAACAATCTTTGCGTAGGCGTCTATTGGCTGACGCCCGACATCGACCAACTGAAGCATTATCTGCCTTTCTGTTTATTACTTTTGTTCCCCTTGAAGTTGGGGAAGAAAACATATAAGGCGTTTATAAAAGTATCTTACCCGAAGAACGCTTCTAACGCTTGACTTGCAAGACTCTTTTGAATAGAGTTTTTTATAAAGCGACCAGAAAGGGATAATCCGTTATGAAAGCCAGGCCACCACTTAAGTTTTTGACGTTTACCTTGCTCTGGTTTGCGGTTTTTCCGGCAAACGCATACGCCTATCTCGACCCTGGAACCGGGAGTTATGTCCTCCAGGTATTGGTCGGTATTTTTCTTGGTGGAATCTTCACCATCAAAGTCTTTTGGGGCAATATTAAGAAATCGATATTAAATTTTGTTTCTAAACGTAAAAAAGATTAGTTTCTATTATGTCTGACCATGTCGTTCCCGGATCATTTCGCGATCCGAGCGGCTTTCTTTTTTTCCAAGATCAGAACTTATACCGCCAGGTCAACAAAGGGTACCGGCAAAATTACGATCATCTTATCGGCTCCCATCTTTACGAAGCTTTAGTTGAGTCGAAGCTTCTTATCCCACACAAAGAAGCCGACATAAAATTTGCCGTCACCGATGACGCCTACAAGATTATCAAGCCGGAGTACATATCTTTCATTTCTTATCCTTACGAGTGGAGCTTTAGCCAGCTTAAGGATGCGGCTTTAACCACTTTAGACATTCAAAAGAAAGCCCTTGAATTCGATATGAGTCTCAAGGATTGCAGCGCCTACAATATTCAATTTGTCTCCGGCAAACCGGTCTTCATTGACACACTGTCGTTTGAAAAATACTCTGAGGGCCAACCATGGGTCGCGTATAAGCAGTTTTGTCAGCACTTTTTAGCGCCGCTAGCGCTAATGGCACATACCAACGTGCAGCTGAATCAAATTTCGAGGGTTTTTATTGATGGCATTCCACTCGACCTAGCCAGCTCAATGTTAGGATTTAAGACGCGTTTTAAATTCTCGCTCCTCTCTCACGTTCATTTGCATGCCAAGAGCCAACGTAGATTCTCGGACAAAGCAATTAAAAAGACCAACCATCGCCTTAGTCGTATTTCTTTTTTGGGGCTCATTGATAATCTTGAATCAGCGATTCGGAAGCTCAAGCCTCGTGAAATGCGCACAGAGTGGGTTGACTACTATGAAAAGGACGGATACGAGCAAAAGGCGTTTGAACATAAAAAGACTCTTCTTTCGGGGTTTCTGGACACCTGCAAGCCCGAGAGCCTTTGGGATCTCGGCGCCAATACCGGGGTTTTTAGCCGATTGGCGAGTGATCGTGACATCAATACAATTGCTTTTGATATAGATCCTGGCGCGGTTGAAAATTGCTACCTGCAAACAAAAGAGGCAGGCGAAGAGAATATCCTGCCTCTTGTTCTGGACTTAAGAAATCCAAGTCCAGGTATCGGGTGGCAACACGAGGAACGCATGTCGCTAGTCGACCGCGGGCCCGCTGACATGGTTTTTGCCCTGGCCCTCATTCATCATCTTGCGATATCCAACAACTTGCCGTTTGATAAAATAGCTGAATTTTTTG
>SDBV01010234.1_pt1 | contig 12319 bp, 17 predicted proteins | sample 2277081 | NCBI WGS metagenome assembly SDBV01 (sample SAMN10402039, study PRJNA504765) | marine sediment metagenome | isolation source: marine sediment core GS10_PC15, 223 cmbsf | place: Arctic Ocean: Southern Knipovich Ridge | collected 2010 | reverse complement strand
CCACCTACACTTTCGAGGGTTGCGCCGGATGACAGGCTGAAATCTTGCTCGCCGGTAATCGTCGTCCCGTTGATTACGACTTTGCCGAGCGTATAGAACTCGTCTGCAGACGGCGTTCCGCTGACTGTCGTCGAGCCGGTTGGGATGATCGGTACGTTCGTGCCGTCAAACGCGGCCACGAGCTGGGCACTAATCTGCGCGTCTTGACCGAATGCCGCAGAAATCGTATCCCAGAACATGAACCCGTGGGACAACCGAAAACGATGGTGCTGCGATACGCCAGAAGCGTACCGGATGGCCATATCCTGGCCCTGTCGATAGAACACATCGGTATTGTTCCCGGTCGTCCCGAACGATAGATCGGCGGCCCATACGTTAGGGACACCGCCGCCGTTAGCGACGATCAAGTCCAGAACAGAGCCGATGCCCTCTGACGTGAACGGGCTGCTCGGAGCCTGACCTCGGATCGAACGGAACAACGGATAGGGGTGGCCTGAACCGAAACCGACCAGCTCTTCCGAGTTCAATCCGACCGATCCGTCGCTCAGCTCGTTGAGGAACGTAGCACCGTGTTGGATGCCATGCAGATAGAATACGGCCATGAGGGTTATCCCTTGAAAAAGACTGTTTTCTTTTGGACCCGCCGCGACTCTTGGGAGACTACGATGGGTAACATCTTTTCGGCGTGTTGCCGTAATTCTTCTCGTTCACTATCGAGCAACGTCGTGATTTCTTCAGCCATATTCGGCGATGTCACACGGCTTCCGCCTACCGATCTTGGTTTTGGCCTTCCCCCGACGTAAAACGGGCCGAACATCCTGACCGTAAATCGTGTTGGGAATGCCCTCACCTGTTTGAATCTTGTAATCCTTCTCCGGAGATTCCCGCTAAACGCAAGTGGAAAGTCTCGCATCGACTCCCACTGTTCGGTCGACCTCCCGAAACGCCTTGCCTTGCGCTTGAGGTATGATTCTGTTCGCTCCTGATACCCGTACCGGTCTTGAGCACCTTTTTTGAAGTGCCGCGGAAGTATGTTCTTGTGCCAATACTCTCCCATCGCATCGTTGACGGCCTTGAGGATACGCTCGAACGCCCTTTTAGTTTTCTGTGCATCGGGTTGAAAGATCGATGCCCATTCGATCTTGAATCCCAGGACTACGACCATCGCTCAGGAACTCCACTCGAAGAGGTACGAGCACGTCCACCAGGCTATACCGCGACTCGCTTCTGATTCTTTGTCCGGTAGAAACGGCGACTCTTCCTGAGTAATCCCGATCCCCGTGAACTCGTCGTCTACAGCAAACTGGCTCCGCATATCGTCGAGCAACTGTCCGACGTACGTTCCGAAGTCTCTCATAGACGCTTCGATGTCTCCGGGGTTCTGATCTTCGTCCATCAAGATGACACGCACGGAACCGGCCGGCCGAGTGTCGTTCTGCGCCCCGCCAGCACGCAACGTCGCTCTCCAATCCGGCCCAAACTGTACGACGGCAGACGGAAATACATCGAACGTGTCCCAGTCTACCTCGGGGTAAAATATGCGTCGCTGAACCCCGTGATCCCCGTCTATCAACTTTTCGTCTGCAACCGGATCGTCTGTCTCCAGGTTGTTTCGCGTTCGGAATGTATCCGTCGCCGAAATCAAGCTGACGATCTTTGTAAGCGGACGCAAGATGATCCCTTGCGGGTCGGGGTCCGGAAACGCATACTTCTTTTGCGGCCCGCCGCCAGGGAATAATCGTCTTGGGAACAATGCTCACCACCTAGCTCCGTCTTGCGTCAACACCGGTTCTGTAAGGCTTTTGTCGGATGAATCGCAACTTCCAGCTATGCGGGGTCTCACCAAGAATGTCGCCGCTAAACACGAACCGACCGGGTACAGGCTGCGCCCCATTGAAGTCAGAGTCCCTTACTAACGTCGGTCGCGATCCACTTTTAATCTCTTCGAACAGGATACCGCCCTTGGCGTTCGATGAATCCTTCAGTACATCAACAATCATATTATCGTTGTCGGACCGGAGGTGGATACCGTCTTCCGCAGACTGAGTGCGGTTGACGTGCATCACGATGCTGCGCGACGCACCACCGCCAGCAGGATAGAACGTGACGGTCTCCGCAAACTCATTGGTATTGAGCATCACGTCGGCGAAGTCCGACGCCATATCGTCAAGCAGCGTGTTTGCCATTGCCGTCACCGTTGTTACCTGGTGATGTCAATGCACTCCGGCTTCCACGAGCCTCGGCTTCGGAAATGTCCCGCTCGTACTCTTCGAGCGTAATCTCCATCGTCTCCGGCTTGGCGGAAGCCTTCGGCCGCCACTTGTCCCGGTCATCCTTTTCAACCTCGACCAGGGCGCCCTTGGCGATGTCATTGCCAACGGCCTCCAGCTCCCGGCCCTTGAGGGTCATCACCTCGCCCGGCTTGAAGATGAGCGTCTTTAGTATCTCGCCCGTGCCTCCGGTTTTCGGGGGCGCTTTGCGCACGCACCGCCGAAACGATCCGGCGTGATTAGGGTGTAACATGATCTGCGACACCGTCAGTCTCCTTTGTGATTGGGGGGCGGCAGACCGGCCCGATTGCCGGCCTGCCCGTTGGTTACGATCAGGCAGTAGTGATCGTCATTCGAACGCCCGTCCACCACGCACCGTATCCGGCAACGTAACGAGCGTCAGCCATGAACTTCACATCCTTAAACTCGATCGTCGTACGCCCTGCGCCCTCGATCGCCCGTCTTAGCGGACGCCGCTGCTGCATGATGTACGGCTTCAGCGGTTGGTCCGTCTTGTACAGATCGAACTTCACTGAACTCGTCAGGCTCGGGCTGACCACGATGTTCGGCTTGTCGATGACGATGTTCGTCCCACCCTGGGTACCGAGCACAGCCGTCAGGGCCTCGGTCATGTTCTGCTCTAGCGCCGGAGGGACCAGCAACGTCAGGTCACCCAGGCCCGTGTAGATCGGACCATTAAGCAACTCGCCGGCGTCGTCCTTGTAGCCAAGCAACGCTTGGCGAGAAGTGTTGAACAACGACTTGCACTCCGCGACCGTAACCGCTGTCGAATCGACGGCAGTCGCCGTCAGGTCGTTGTCCTGCGAACCGCTATCGCCCCACAAATGGTCCGTGTCGAAGAAAAACTGCCCATCAAAACAGACGCCACTTTCAGCGTTGTTGATGAGCGTCAACAACAGCGAGTCGGGGTGCGCGGCGAACCGCTTGCCCAGCTCTTCGAGGACCGGGACGTACATCCCGAGCCGGTCGTCCTGGATCGCCTCTTCGGCGATCTTGACCGACTCTTCCCAGGTTTTGTTAGTCAGCGTCCAGTCGGTGGCCGCCAGTTCCTTGAAATCCCGTTCGCCGAGCCATTCACGCGGCGTCGGCACGGCCCCGAGGATCGCGTACCGTTCGTCGGCACCCGAACTCTGGACCGTCATCGAAAGACTCGGCCAGAAGGGCGTATACGACTTAATCCGGTTATCGAACGCGGCCGTCAGGCCACGGAGTTTGGTAGTCGCTTGGGCTGTATCTTGATTTTGACTTTCAGCCATGAGCGGATTCCCTTTCCTGTTTGGGGGCGATCCGCTAAGATGGAAAGTGCTAACAGGCCATCCGGCGAAGTCACCCGGTGTGTCTGCCCGGCCGGATGTTTTCTCAGAACGCCCGGCCGGGGTTATTTGTTATCAGCCTCCCGTGTCGGAACCGGACTGGATTTCGACACGCATCTTCGTCGTCGAGATGAACTCGATGAACTTTCCGATCAGCGTCGTGCTGCTGCTGTCGTTGGTGATGGTGTTACTATCAGAGGCGTAAGCCTTGTCGCCTACGTGCCCCTGATTGAACGTATTCCCAACGGCTGTTGACGTACCCGAGAATACGAATCCGCCTTCCGTGTAGAATTCCACGGCCAGGTCGCCGGCCGACCCAGCAGAGTTGTTCACTTCGGCCTTGACGATCCCAGCGAAGTTGTTCGCACCGCTATCGTCGAGATCAGTGACGAACCCTTCGGCCGCACCACTGGTCCGCTCGAAAAACGCAATCGTGCCCTCGTACAGACGAACGGCGTCCGCCAGACCGGCACGCAGACCCCCGGCACCCTGCGCTTGGATTTTCTGATTTTCTGTTGCAGCCATATCACTTGGCTCCTTTGCCTGTTATGGTTGTGCGGCTCCGTCGCCGCATGAATGGTTACTCGAAAGTGCCGCCGGCTTCCGTGCGGAGGCGTGAATCGACGTACTGTTCTTCGGTCACGCCAACACCCTGAAAGCCGCCGGCCGCCTTGAACTCCGCGAGGTGCTTGGCCTTCGGGTCTTCCTTCTTCGTGCCCGGCTCTATCGGCTCGCCGCCGACGGCGTCACGTTGCTTGACGAGCGCCGCGATCACCGCGTCTTTTGCGTCTTCCAGCGAGAGATCCTTGTCGATCATGCCGCGGGCGTCGGACAAGGAGATACCGGCCGTCTCACAACGGGCGAGAACTTCCTTGATCCCGTCTCGGATCGCGTTGGACGCGCCTTCAGCCGCTTTGTTCTCCGCCTCGGCGATCGCCTTTTCCTGATCGGCCTTGGCGGTGATCTGGGCCTCGGCAACGGCCGTATTGACCGCCTCCGTGACTGCCTTCGCATGGGCAACCTTGCCGTCAAGGTCAAACCGTGTCTTGGCCTCTTCGAGCTTCGCCTTGACTTCGGCCTCGGTGAAAGTGAGTTCCTTGTTGGGCATGTCGCCCTCCTTATTCAAGGGTTTTGCGCCACCTTCGGATTCCCGGGCAGCGTCTGAACTTAGTTCCCCGAAAATATCCGGGAATCCTGCTACTATCGTTTCAACCGACTGGCGTGAATAGGCGCGTTGCGGTTGGGGTTTGGTTTTAGCTTGTGGCATGAGTGCCGAAGGCGTGTTGTTGAACTGGCTCCAGTCAAACTCGTTCTTGATGTCCTTTTCCTCCGCGACCGAATCAGCAAAACCGTGTTCGACCGCCTCTTCAGCATCGAACCAAGTTTCTTCGTCCATCCATTCCGCAAGTTGTGCGCTGGTATTGTCGGTACGTGCGGCGTATGTCGCCACGAGGGTAGCCTTGAACCGCTTGAGTAGATCAACCACATATTGCAAGTCGTCGGCGTCACCCATCACGAAACCAGAAGGGTTGTGAATCATCATGTAGGCATTTGCTGCCATGATGATCTCGCCCCCTGCCATGGCAATTATCGACGCGCTCGATGCCGCAACACCGTCGATGTAAACAGCAACACTTGCCTCCGCACGGTGCAACACGTTGTAAATAGCAAACGCCTCAAAAATGAATCCGCCCGGCGAGTTGATGTAGACATTGATTGCGGTCGCGCCCTTCGCGCCCTCAATCGCTGCAATAATGTCTTTCGCCGATATTTCCCATGGCGCAATCTCGCCGTAGATGTAGAGATTCAGCACCTTGCCCTTGGTCTCACACCGGAAGCCGTCTGTTTTCTTCGATACCATCACGCGGCTCCCTGCGTCTGCGTCTCGCTCTTGGCCGGATCAGGCTCTTCGGTAACATCCAGACCGATACCCGTGCGATAATCCAGGATCGCCTTTTCGTCGTCGGCGTCGGCCATCGCCTCGCGAAGCCGCTGCTCGCGAAGCGCGTCATCATCAATCCCGTGCGCCCGGTTGATGAGCGTGCGGCTGCTCAAACCGTTCTCGATGGTCTTGATGTCCGCCGTCGCCTCTTTGAGCTTGTCCACCCGCGGCCAGCCGGTCGGCACCCACTCGGCTTCCTCGAACACCCACGGGGCCTTGAGGTACTCGCGGGCCGTAAGGCTGATTTGGTCGGTCAAGATGCCCTCAACGATCAGCCGTTCCCATACTCTGGACAACACCATTTCGATGAGCAACTTCTGCCCAACCTGATACTCCGCCTGGTCGTCGAGCCGGACCGCGCGGGCCGACGAGTACGTGGCCTTGCCAAAGTTCTTGGTCAAAGATTCGTGCGACGTGTTCAGGCCCGCCGCGACCTTGTGATACTGGGCATCCATGTAGGCCGCGTGGTCGCCACCACTGGACCTGATCGGGTTCTGAAACTCAACATCCTCATCCTGTCCAATCCGCCAGATCAACCCGGGGACAAGTTCTTCGATGCGGTCGCTGTTAGAATTGGTCCCCGTCGCGGCGCCAATCGAGGCACCCAAAGGGTCATTGACCTTGTGAATCGCAGCCAGACACGCCTCAACCTGTCTGGCAATTAGCGTTGCCTCATCGTAGTCTTTCAAGTCTTTCAGTGTCCCACCCGATGCTGTAAGGTCCGGTAGCCCGCGGCTTTGGTCCGGCTCTTCCTCTTCGTATAGGTGGCACATCCGCTCGGCCGGAATCCGGTCGAATTCTTCCGAGTATTCCTTGGTATCATTCGGATCGGCCTTGCGAACGAAATAAGCGACCGGGTTGCCGTCGCGATCTCGCTCGATCCCGAGCCGTACGTTCGGGTTACTCTCCTGTCCGGGGGGCGTTGCGACACGGGTGACCGATACCACCTCGATCGCCAGCGGGATCGGTTTGTTGGGCAGCGGTACGTCCGACAGCACGATGAACGCCTCGCCATCGCGATCCTTACACCGCTCAGCCAGCCTCATCAACTGCCAGAAACTCTTGCGACCGCACCGGCTGGCCCGTTTCGCCCACCGACGGAAAAGTACCTCGTTCTCACCGTTGATCTTCTTGGCACGTTCCTTCGTCACCACACCGATCGTCTTTTTAATCTGTGATTGGACCGTGAACCCGGTGCCCACGACGTTGGTCACCCGGCCCTTGACGTACCCCGCGGCCGTTGGATCGTTTTGGACGAGGTCCCGGCTTCGATCCCGGATCGTCTCAAGGTCCGTCTCTGCCTCGCTGTCGGGCGACAATCGGGAGGTAAGCCACTTGGCACCGCGGAACCGGTCCTTCGCGGCCATCTCGCGTTTGTTTTCGATCCGCTGAAGCTCGCGCCGTTGGTATTGGAGCCGCTGTTGAATTGCGATCCGCTTGCCTACAGCCGTGGGCGCAATCCAGAACGCGGCCGTACCCAGGGCGGATGCCGTCGCCCCGAAGGCCCCCTTCACCGATCGCCGCAGTCGTATGAATCGCTTGCCCACTAGGGTCTCCGCTGAAATTCCACGAGGTTACGGGCTGGTCCCGATGCCCGGTCAATCCGCGATTGATAGTCTTTCTCGGTCGCCTGTAACACCTCAAGGGATGGTAGCTTCAACCAGAACCCGTCCACGTTACGATACTCTTGGTGCCCGCTCAGGACCCGGGCAATGAGTGCCCGACACAGGTCGAGCAATTCCTGATCAGTCCCGGTCCCGGATGCTACGTGTACAAAGGCCATGGCGCATGAAAAATGGCAGCAGGGTGATGGGGCACCCCACTGCCACGAGGAAACTGACGCGAAACGTAGTTTACGTACGCATTTTACCGTATCTTACTCATTTGCTCTACGTTACCTTTTGGTAAGCCTGATCGACCGGTGCACGCCGGGCGTTCGGCGGATAAATCCCTTCCGTTCCAAGGTCCCTACACGAAGACCCGCTGCCTCTCTGCTGATGCCAAACCACTCGCCAATTTCCTGTTCAGTCGGCGCGTACCCCTTCTCTTCCGTGTAGATCCGGATGAACTCGACGGTCGCCTGTTGTTTTTCAGACATTGTCATTCCGGTTGGGCGTCCGGGGATACGGGCCTTTCCTGGGGGGCAACGGTTATCTCGCCTCCTGGCTCGCAACGAAGCCATTTTGCGTCGTTGATACGTATCAACATATCCGCGACACTCCCGGACGCAATTTTCGGCTTGGCAAACATCAAGTCTATTTACTGGGCGAGGTACTGAATCGCAGAACGCGCACAAGGGTCACGGGTGCGAGCCCTGTCGTTGTCAAACCTGTCAATCACTCTGGCCTCGGTCGGACCGATGACTCGTTCGTTGTCGTCGGTGTTCTGGTTATCGGTCATGACATCTCCCATACTGTTTGTTCCCAACACACTATTTCGAGTGTAAGTCGTCGACGTAATCCGGGATCGGTAATGCCGCACAGAGCCAATCTGACGGGCCTAGACTTCGGTGTCAATTCTGGACGGACCCAAACTCCCGAAATACGTGGGAAGTCTTCGATATGACTAAAGGCCGTACAATACTCATGTCGAGCCTTGCGAGAGGTCTGAATGATCTGATGTATCTTGCCAACAAGTCTTTTGCGTCGACACCTCATGACTCACTCCTGATTGTTACAGGAAACTCAACACCTGTAGCCTCCGGGACGTTCGCAAACGAATCCCCGTACAGGTGAACACGAACACTCTCATGGTTACCTTGATCGGCTGCCAGCACATACCCGGACCCGAGACCCGGTATGCGGACAGGGTCACCCGGCTTCAGCGTAACATTCTTGGCCTCAAGTAAGTTGATCGCCACAACTTCACCTCCTTATAAACCCACCGCCACGCGGCTTGCGGATGAAACTCTCCTTCACCTCCCCCGGCTTCGGCCGCTTCGGCTGAACCCGGAATCGCTCGACGATGTTTTCCCAATTCCCGCCCGTCACCATGTCGGCAAGGGCCCGGTCGTAGACCTCGCAATCAAAAAAATGGTTTCCAATCCCCGGCCGGATCACAATCCACTCTTCTCGGGGGAAACCCTTCTTGTCGAAGCCAGGACGTTTTCCTTCGTTCGCAACCTGCCGGAGATAGGCGCCGGCATCGTCCCAAGGTGCATCGGTAATAAACCACGCTCCGGGTTCGTCCAACGGTGCATTCCACCGGTCTTGAATGTCCGTCTTGTAATGTCCCGTGTTAATCGCCCACCGCTTCAATCCGCCAGGATACACCTTCCCCGTCCGCTGATTCTTGTCCACCACGTTGAATTTGTACGGCACACCCTTTGTCGGCGTGGTGTCACCGGCCACTGCCCGGACCTTATCCGAATGGAACTTGCGAACAAAATTATGGACAGCCAGTGGTTCCCAACCGCTATCCATACCCGTCATCATGACCAGGTGTTCGGTCTCGCCCGTTGGACTTACGCCGGCAACAGGCCACAGTTTTTCGATCACCAGTCCTTGGATCGGACTAAGTTGACTGCCGAGGATCGTCTTGCCGTCTTCCGTGTACTTCGACGGGCATACGCCCCAATCGACTAACCATGACGTACAGCCCTCGCCCCACGCCCGGACAATCCAGTGGGTATGTGAATCGTGAACGTCCGCTGCGGCCGTCAAGAAGATTGCCTGACTCGGCACCGTCCCTCGACGATGAGCGTGTTGCAACCGCTGCCACAGTTCGTAGCCCTTCGGCGTCTTGGTGCGGACCGTGTACTTCATTCCACACCAGTTATTGATGAAGTTCTGCTCTTCCGCCGGCTTATCGATACTGCTGATATACTCGGACGCCATCCGGCCGATGGTAATCGTATCGGCGTACAGCGAAGTCAGCCCGCCAAACCCACGCTTGCGCCGCGACCGCTTCGGTGTCCCTTCAACCGCACCGTCAGTCCCGACCGTACAACCCTCGGGCACCCAAACGCCCTGTCTGACCATTGCATCTTTATCCCGGTTGTCGATCCGGCAGCCCTTCTCGCACAGATAGAATGCCTTCTCAATCACCTCGTCGGCAGACAACCACTTGCCCTCTTCATCTTTCATCCCGGCCACGCCACCGCATCCCTTGTAATCGCCGTCGCTATGGCAGAAAAACCGCAACGCCTGGTAGTGACCACAATGCGGGCAAGGACACCTGAACGTACATTTGTCGCTCGCATCGTACATTGCGATTATCACAGAATCCTGGTCGGTAGGCGTGCCCTCGAAGACTTTCAGAAAATCAAACCAACCCTTGACCCGTTCTCCGATCAACTTGTGAATCGCCCCCTCGTGGATCGCCTTGTGGGCCCGGTCTGTCTCGGTCACCAGCACTACCCGGCAAGATTCAGCCGATACCCGCTGCGGGTTGCCCGACCAAGCGAGGTGGCACACGGAGTTCCCGAAGTCGATGGAACTCATATTCCGCTTGTGCGGCTGAAGAACTTTCTTCCGCAAGACCGGGGTAGCATCGCACATCCCATAGAACTTGTCGCGAAGTTTCTTCAGCGCGTCTTGGTCGGGTGCGCACAGCATCGCTGGGGCCGGCCGGAGTTCCGCCAGGCCACTGAGCAGTAGCTGAAGGAACGTCGTCTTCCCAATCTGAGTAGCCGCCGGGATGCAAATCTCTTCGGTCTCCGGATCCTCTGCTGCGTCGAGTACGCCCCTCCACATCGGGTAGCGATCCCAATCGACGCGAGGATTCGGACCGGCGGTCAGCGGCAGGCGAACCTCGCGCGTAGCCCACTCGGCGATCGACACCCGTTCGCGCGGGGCCCAGGCCAATGCCATGGCCTTCAGGAGTTTAGTGAGGGGGGATACCATTATCTGGGTCACTGAGCAGGCACGGCTGGCAAATCGGCGAAGCACCACGCTGCAATACGACCGTTATCATCACCTTCGATGCATGTGATCCCGTGTGTTGTGAACGCGTGAAATGATTTCGTTGAAGTACGCTGAGCCAACCAGACTGCCTGGCCGTTCGTTACCCAGCACAACGTTCCATCCTCGGGTGGCTCGTCTACGCTGTGCCATGCGGGTGCAAGCTTGGCTTTCTCCAGTCGGCGGACCATTCCATCCAATAACCAAGCGTTCTTGCGGCAGTCTCCCGCAACCATTTCGAGTAGCTTCCCATCCCGAACGTCCTGAAACAACTTGCATTCCTCTTTGGCCGGTTCCTCGTCCGGCTGCCCCTCGAAAAACGGCGAGTCAGCGTGGATGCCGGGCTTGGCACGGCGGATGCCTATCTGGGGCGGACTTGTATCGAGCGTCGCGGGCTCTCTTGTTTTGGTAGACACAGCTATCGCTTTCTCCGGCTCCCACGGCGTTGCAAACGTGTCGATGGTGCCGATGCAGTGAAATCGCGTGGGCGAATCAAAAACATCCACCCACACAAGATGTTGGTACCCATATTCAGGGGGTGTTGGAGCGACAGCCTTTATCGTACCCTCTTCAATCAAACGGCTTTCCGTGGCAGCCGGGAGGGGCTGCTCGTCCTTATAATCATCAAAGTCAATCTCCTCTACTCGTAACAACATCAGCTTTCCTCCGTATCAGGGGTTTCATCCATCCGCGCAGTCAAGCACGAGTGGACCGCTTCTATCGCGTCGTCAACGTGTCCTTTGTTCGCCTCGAGAATCCTCCGCTTATCATCCCCGCTATACACCTGCTCGCCGCAATGCGGACACTGTTCGATCAGGCAGCTCATAAACCGATGTGGCATCTGCTCCAGCATGGCCCGGGTATGCGTTGCACTGTGAACGTACTCCCGGCAAATCTTATTCACGTCGATCAGTTCGCCGCGCATCACGGCGGCTTTCATTTCCTTGATCGCCGCCTCGGCCAGCGACTTGCGCCGGTCGCCGTCCGCCCGGGTCTCTTCACCCGGGTCGATACCGTCGTTCCGTCCGGTGGGGCCAATGGTAGCGTCACGCCAGAGAAGGCATTCTTTCAGATCGTACCGACCGAGCTTCTTCGGTCCGCCAGGTTCACCCGGCATCCCGCGTTCGCGCCACTCTTTTATGGTATCCTCGGCCCGGTCAAAGAACTCGCCAACCTGTGTCAACGACTGGACGATCCAAGGTTCGCCGGAACTTGGTTTCCCGTTGCTAGACTTCGTCGACCGCGCTACGAGCCGGGCAGCCTCCAGCGTTTCTTTGACGCTGTACTCGGCCGGCTTACCCGTGGCATCCACACCAGCGGCAATCAAAGCCACTCGCCGGATAATCATGTCGGCAACGTTGGGGGGAACGGTGTCGCTCATGGGGTTGTCTCGTTATGTAACTCGAAAGTCTCTTGCTTCGGGCCCGTGTATCTCTTCAATATCTTGATTATGGTGGCTAACGAAATCCTCAAACGCATCGACGATCGGTCTGAACCCTGGTCCGCAATGCGAATGGCCGCATATCAGGGGCAGGATGCGTCCTGCTGATTCGCAGAGAGATTGGAACTGGGAGAGTTCCTTTGATATCACGTCGTTCATCCGGCGGTACCATTTCGCTATATATAGGGGTTTCTGTTCAGGGGTCAAAAAAGGCCGGGGGCGATTGGGTGGTTTCTGGTGAATATTAAACTGGGTAAACTTACCCCCCTATCCTTACCGATTTCCGCCATTCCAGCCGCAAGGGTAGATCGTCGGGCATAGGGGGCCATCCTGGACGTTGTTCGTGGAATCGGGTATTCTCCCGGGCATGTTCGATCAGGCCAGCACAGGGCGTATGTGTAGGTAGGGGGGGACGTAAAAAGCATCAAAAG
>SDBV01010233.1_pt1 | contig 12322 bp, 14 predicted proteins | sample 2277081 | NCBI WGS metagenome assembly SDBV01 (sample SAMN10402039, study PRJNA504765) | marine sediment metagenome | isolation source: marine sediment core GS10_PC15, 223 cmbsf | place: Arctic Ocean: Southern Knipovich Ridge | collected 2010 | reverse complement strand
ACATTGAATACCTTGTTTCTTGCAAGAAAAGAGATGACGAGCTTGATGCCATGACCAAGCAATTCGTCTCCATCAAATTGACGCCATGCGAGTGAAAAAACTATTATTGTGTGGCTCACGCTGGTCCTTTGTTTGTTTGTGTTTACTGCTGACGTGGGAATATAACGGGGTTTTGTGGTTCTAGAACCTTCTTCCGTGTGGCCGTTTTTAGATGGACGCGAGACCTTCCAGAGAAAGACGCAATCCGGTCCAATCGAAAGATATTATTATTATTATTATTATTATTAAGCACCGGCATCCACTATTTTGACACATCTCCGTACTATCCTCATGATTCGCTGGAAGGGCTGTGACAGAGCCAAATCTACGTCCGTGTAATACTCGGCTTTGCCATGCAGTGTCGACAGGGCGTCCATGGCACGTTGTTGGCAATTCACAATCTTTCGTACCGTAGCCGGGGTGGCGCGACCACCATCACGCGTGTTGATCGAGAAACACGCTTCCATGCATTCCAGCAGGTGACTGTAAGCCACGGCATGAAGGGATATGGAAAGACCCCCCACCTTGAAGCCGTCGCTGGCGCTGTCGAGCTCATGTCGCAGGAAGGCAAGATCCTCTTCCTCCAGCCGACGGTCACCTTCCAGCCATCCCCATTTCAAGCACCCGCGTACGCACCCTACCACGATTTGTAATCGTATGTTGGGATCGGTTTCCGAGGAACAGAGAGCTTTCTTGTGGTTCTTCAAAACGTCTGCGAGCACCACAAAGCCTTCTTGGAAAAGCCCTCTGTCCATGAATGAGATCGCCTTCTGAAACATCTTTAAAATGTCCGGCCGACAGCGAAATGGCGGTGGTGGTGGTGACGACTTGGAGAACGTGGCCAGCTCGGCTTCGCATCTTTGACACTTGCAGAGGAAACCAAAGATTCGCTCGATGCCCACCCTTCGGATGTCCACATTTAAGACCAGAGCGTTCCCGTACGTGAGGAACACCTCTCGACCCTTCGGTATGTGTGCTGTCGCCACGACCACCAGATCCATGTTGGATTTTCCCCCGTCGTTGAATGCCAGAACATTGGGCGAGCAAGAGTGGTTGAACAAACTCGAAAAATCGTAGAGAGCCGACGCGAACTCGATTCCGGCGATCGGACTCGTGAGGACAAACGAGTTCGCCTTCACCACTTCCAGCGCCCGGATGGCGAGGCGAGTCGTTTGGGGAAGGTACCGGTCGCTGCCGAGGACCGATTTGCGCTTTTTAAGCTCCGAGAGGATGGTAGCGAGGCCCCCCTCGTTCTCGGTTACTGGAACGCCGCAAAAATTGCCGAGCCAATCATCCGTCACCCCACGCAAAAGCATGGGGGCGACCAAAGATCCATACTTGGTCGAAACGTCGGGTAAACCGACCGCGATCCTGGCCAACGGCAGAAGCTCTGGGACCGCCTCCAGATTTACGTAGAGGGCGGCAACCAGCGGCGACTCTCTGAGCAGAACGGTGCCAGGTTCGATGTCACGCGTCGTGACTACCGTCCAACCCATTGTGGGAGATTTGGTGAGTCGCAGGAGGTGACCCGCGGGGGGAGCTCCTCCTTCTTTACGTGGCATGACCTTAGGCAGGCCTCGCGACAACAAACGTTTTGTCATTTTATCAAGGGATTGGGGGCGACGCATGGCGATCGCAAAATGCTCTCTCTAATCGTTTTTTGCTGTTGTTGTTGCGTGTGTGTGTGTGTGTGTGTGTGTGTGTGCATGCGATCGCCGGGTGCGATCGGTTTTATTATCAGGCGGTGTTTTTTCGGCACGTGCGCAGAAAAACGCCGCAATAAAAATTTATTCCAGTTGGCAACACAATGCATCCCTACGTAAGTTTTTTTGTGATCGTTGAGTTCTGCCTCGCCTGGATCCAAGCTGGGGAGGCCGGATCCCTCGCGAAGGCAGACACTGTTCCCCCGAAATGGTCACCCACCAGTTACAACGTAACCATAATGATCGGACCGGGAGGCTCCATACGTCTGCCAAACGACATCCTCTTTCATCGTGCTACAAAACTCCAGCTATGGAATCCAGCAGGAACGGTTTGTATTCGGGTCGAGGGGAATGGTGCTGGAAACTATGCGCTTGGGAGGAGGCCGTGTTCTCAGCAGCAGTGCCCCGGTTTCATCGGAGATCTCTGGAAAGAGATCCTCGCCGGACTGAAAAAGGGTCGGACGGTCATCGACCTGACCCCCATTTTCACGACGTATGCCGAAAAGTATCATCATCACGACGAGGCCACCAAGGAAGACGTGACCAAGCTCTTCTTCACGTTCGTCAAAAAAGCGTGGAACACTGTTCCAGAGCAAGATAAAGACATCATTTTCAAGCTATGCACCGTGAGGGAAATGGACTTTAGTGACTTCCGGGTCGATCCCCCCTTTTTCGCACACGTACAGCTGATCAAAAGCGTGTGCAACCTCATCGCTGCGATCGCAAAGAGCTGAGGGCCTGGGAGAGAGTGACGTCAGCAATCACTTTTTGTTGTTTTCCTTCCCCCTTCGGTAAAAAGAAGACAAATACCTACCCTGCGTCGTCGTCGTCATCACCATGATCGGACTTGTCGTGGGTTTGTGTTTTCTGGGCATCCTCTGTTACTTTGCGCCCTCCGCAGTGATAATGCCGGCGGTGTTCTTGGGCATGGCAGTGCTCTTCGTGCCTCCTTTCGGAGATTTCAAATCGCGAGACTTTTCTTGCACCGACGACTATGGATATGCTCCGCTTCGACCCAATACGTGGTCCTTGTCTGGCGTGGCGAACGCAACTCTCGTCAATGCAAAGAAATCAGCCCTGTTCATATTTTGGAACGATGACATCCTGGCACTACCACACCCACAAGGACTGTCCCTGAAACAGCTGACATTCGAATCGAGGGTCTGTTGTGTGCAGAATTTACCTTCTATCCTTGGATTGCTTGGAATGTTCGGACTTGCCACGTGTTTTCTGTGGTGGTTGTTGTTGTTGTCGTTGAGAACCGGCATCGCATGGAAACGCAAGAGCCAGTGAAAAAAATAGATCACGCCTCTCCTGGGTCTTTTTCTTTCCTCTCAAACGACACCACGTAACAGTACCAGAATACTGCACATCCCAGCACTCCGAATCCAAACAAAAAACATAAAGTGATGACATTTGCGACTTCGTTGGCCACCATCCACCTTTTGCAGCTCTTCTTGGTGTACGCGTAGGTCGTATAGGCAGCATTGGCACTTCCGCATTCAACCTTGACGATGGGAGGCATGTCCTTCTCGTGTAAGGTCACTTCGAAACAGTGACCGCACCACGCGCAGTAGCAGTCTTTCAGGCACGCATTTTTGGATTGATGCATGCAGGGCGGGAACGGATCGTTATAAGACTGCGCTTCTGCACAGATCACAAAAAAAGCAAACACAGCCCATTTCATGGTATGTCCTTCCCGGCGTCCCTCTTCTTTTTTTTATATACAACAAGTAATTCTGATCAAGACTCTGCCATCCTCATCTCGCTTTTTACGACAACGCCAGAGGTTGCGACCCGCGGTTTTTACAATCCGCCTCGTGCAGTTCATCGTTCTCGAAACATTTGTCGCACAGACGAATGTTGCAACCTCCACAGAAGTGAAGACCGTATCCGTAGTCAACGTCGCATTCGAGGCATACCTGTTTGGAACACCCTATGCAACACGACCCAATCCAACCGTCGCCGCTCAAAGCGCAGTATGCGCATTTTCCTGACGTGCGTTTGATCAGACTGCACCCCTTTTGATGCCAATCGTCGGTCCAGACATCGCGCTCGCCACAGCTTTGACACGGCCGAGCCTCGCATTCCTCACATGTTTTTAGCCCCTTGTCGTTCCAGCAATTGAGGCACGTCACGTCATTGCACTTGGTGCATGTCCACGCTTCGCGCATCTCTCCACACATACAGTATCCTTCCTCTGGCTGCACGACGGTAATCCGGACCGATCCCCTTTCGGTTATGTACGGTTCGGCGGCCAGGCGCATGCCTTTGTTTCCCGGAGTCTGACTCATCCTTCCTCGCGTGTGCGCAGGATCCAAGTGGGTAGGATTGAGGTTCTCAAGTATAATATTTTTATTTTTATTATTCTTTCGACTGCGTGACGACCCCGCCCGTCACGCAGTCTGGTGGGGTCATCAGGACTGCCCCGCAATCTTCTCCCGCCTGGAGACTATGATAGATTCCATCTCTGTGAATGTGGGCCGTGCCATCCTGAACCGCATCCTGAACCGTGTCCTTCAGATCGGCAAAGAAACTCTGGGTTTCCTCTTTCTGTCGCTGTATGGCCGCGTCGTAGACAGCGTTGGGAATCGCAAAGTAATCGACGATGTCAGTGTAATCGTCGTGCCAAAGGAACTTTGCGAGAGCGTCTTTCCACTTACCACCGTCCTCTTCCAGGATGTCCTCCATCGTTTTCCATCCGATCGTGCCTATGTGCTTCATCAGGCTGACATGGAAGCCATCCACAAAGGTATGATTCGGATACAGCTCCATGGCGCGTTGGCTGGCTCTTTCGAACAGTTCATCGATGCCATCGGCTCCTTCCTGTACGCTGTCGACTTTTGCAGTGAACAGGTCAAAGAGTTTATCAGACAGTTCTTTTTCTTTGCTGTCGTCCATGGTGGTGGTGGTGGTGGTGTCGCAGGGAACAACTGTGTGTGGTTTTAATTTTTATTCTTTCTGTTCTGATGTAGACATCATCATGGACCCGAGCATGAGGCAATTTCACAAAAGCGTTGCATAAAAGCAGCCGCCTTTTCCTCCGCATCACAGCCGGACCGATGCCAGTCATTGCCTTTCGAGCATTTGTGGCAAGCCTCTGCACCGCACTCCTTGCATTCGTGTCCGTGATCATCCCACTCGTCGTCGCACGCGTAACAGACCTGCCTGAGGCAGTGGGTGCAGCACCAGGCGATTTCCTTGTCCCCCTTCGCGCCGCAACTCGGTGCGTTAGCGCAGGTTCCGGACGTGCGTTCGATGCGAGAGCATCCCTTCTGATGCCAGTCGTCTGTCCAGAAGTCACGCCTCGAACAGCTCTTGCACACGTCGGCTCCGCATTCGTTGCAGGTTTTGCGATGGGAAGCGCGAGTCGACCAACAGCTCATGCAGCTGACGTCTTTGCAGCAGGTGCAAGTCCACGGTAGGTACATCTCTCCGCAGAGACAGCTACCCTCGGGAGGCAGAGTGACGGCGACTCTCACCGCACCCGATTCGGTTTGCGAAAAGGAAGAGACTTTCATCACTACGTCGCAGGCCCCGCGTTGTGGAGGTATAACAGTTCATTTTCCACAACAACAACAACAATACTTTCTCAGTCGTCCTCAAATTGCGTAATATACGCTCCACAGATTTCGCATTTACTTCCGAACGGGCCCACATGCCCGTTCGGACACAGGCCCCTGATCTGCTGTTCCTCTGCGACATGCCGAATGTTGGCCAACGTCTTCGAGCTCTCGTCTGCGCTGTCCAGTGTAGTCTGCGCAGCCCGCATCTTGCATGCATAGTCGATGCCGCACGCTATCCGTTCCTCGTCTTCCCGAGCGGCTACGTCTGGCTGCAGCTGTCGTGTCGTGTCATAGACGTCGAACAGACTTTTCAACATCAGACTGTGGCGACGGATGTCATCGTTGTCCTCCTCTCCGAGAGTTTGAACCTTCTCCGCCTCCGAGACCGCCGCACCGCCGACAAGGACGTGAAACGCCGCCGGGAAGATCAGGACAAAAAGGATGACGATCTGCGGTGTCATCGTTGTTCTCACTTCGCAGGCTCAACGTTTGCTTCAGATCGCGCGCGTGCGTTTCGCAGGCGATAAACCGTCTGATATCGGAGATTATCAGACGGTGTTTTTCCAGCGCGGAGACGTCTCCGATAGCGATAGAAACGTTTTCTCGCGGTTTTCGACCGCACACACACACAATAGGATGGACGAAAAAACGAAATCAGTGACTTGTAGGTGGTGCCCCAACGAACCTGATTGCACATGTTCGATCTGCAAGGCATCGCTATGTGAAAGTTGCTCCGCCTTCTGCGACCTGTGCTACAAGATCATCTGTCGCCACTCTGACACAAATTCGATCGGCGACTGTGGATACCTTTCCAAAGACAGTCAATACGAGTGGTTCTGCCATACCTGCATGTCGAAGGAGCCCAGCGATGAGGACTCTGATGGGCCGTGCGACCACAGCGGTCCCTGCCTGTCGCCCAAGAGAACCAGAGAGGAGGAGAAGAGAAAAAACCCCCCGGAACCTTCGAGCAAACGCAGACGAAAAGAAGACAGCGTTTTCCGCATGATAAGAACGATCGGACGAGAAGGAGGAGGACTCTTCCTTCTGCCCGCTTCCGTTGCGTCTTCCGTGGAAGACGTGACCTATTCCGAATTTTGCCGGCTCCTGCAAAAACACCACAAGAAGGACGAGATAGCCTACTCGAGCTGGCAGTGCCCCTGTTCCTATGGAAACGAGCGTGTGTTCCAGATGAGCAACATCAAGGTCAAGAAGAGCATGCGACGCCAGGGCATCGGCACGTTCGTTCTCAGGCACATCCTGAACCAAGTGGTTCCAAAATGTTTTCCTGGGGCCACCTTCCTGTCGGGGGATTTCAATTCCAACGCGCTGGACTTCTGGCGAGCCAACGGCCTCATCCGCGTAACCCCCGAGATTGTCGAAAAAGAGGAGCCTCAGCTTCACAATTACACGTGGTGTATTCGGTTGTTGTTGTTGTTGGAGAAAAGTTAATCATCATCTATGATGACAACATGAATTTTGCGCTTCTTGTGCTTCCGTTGTTCCCATTTATCCTTTGCTTCGAGTTCCACACGGTCTCTTTCCATCTGGTTCAGCACCATCTTGAGACGTATCGGCTCGACGTTTATCTCTTGGGGGATCTTGGGGAAGTCGCCCATTTCTAGAGTGAGCAAGTAGTGCAACAGGGCCCAACGCGTGGCACAGATCTTGGTAGGGTTGTAGTGTTTGTGCCATATGGGATCGCCGCCACCGGATCGCATCTCGGCGTGCACATTGTACTCGAACACGACTCGTTTGACATCGTCCATGACTTCCAGAGGTTCCTTGCAGGGCCAGGGCAGGAAAATGGTGTGGTGTGCGTCCTGGTCAACCACCAGCCATCCGCAGGAGACGCGCGAAACCAGGATGCGCTCGATTCGAGTGCGGTTGTCCAAAACCACAGGACGCACCAGCGTGGACACTATTGGGGCGGGCCTTGCGGAGGATTTCATGTGGTGGTGGCGGAGACAGAAAAAAATTTTTTGTTTGTTTGTGATCGAAGATGCATGCGCGTGCGCGCGAAAATATCAGGCGGTGTTTTTTTCGGAAATTAAAGGAACACGCGCTTTTTGCCCCGCGCCATCCGAACTACACACATACACACAATGGATCGGCCTGCGAATACTGGCACTACCACCACCACCACCACCACCACCACCACCATAACATGCTTGGATATCTTTCTCGAAGGACGCCATGAGCTCAAACTCGATGTGCATCTGCAGCGTATTACCGTGGACTGTCTCAAAAAAAAGCTCTTACTTCACGCAGGCGTCCCTGTATCAACAAGCAGGGTCTGCCTGTATCGACCCGTGGTCGCTGGTCCTCTTGATATGTTTTGGAAACTTGGTCGGAACGACCCCTGCGAGTTGCTCAAGGATGACATCATAGTCGGGGATAGCCCATTCGGCAAGATTCTCGGTTTTTTGGTCACCCATCCGCCCCTGCGATGGGGTCGGTTAAACATTCCCGCGAACTGGCTTGCAAAATGGTTGTTATGCAATCGCCGGGAAACCGTCGCCCCTGCGATGGACGATGACGACAGAATCGTCACCGTGGACTTCGAGCGTATTGGAGCCATGGGCACCCATGGCTCCATGACGGTTTCCATCCCCAGGGGCACGACACTGCGTCATGCCCTGACCGAATTTCTTCCCATTCCTTTTCGCAATGTATACGCGTATTGCTGCGGAGGTCAAGACTCTGATGGACAGTTAGTTTGGACGCGTGTGAGCAATATCGACGTGATCCCTTCGCAAGGCCAACGCTTTGGCATTTTCTGCAACGTCTACGAAAAGCCGTTTCCGAATACAATCCCAGACGCAGGAGGGGATAAAATGTCTGAGTTTATCCAAGACATGCTATCCTGGGACGGTCCTTTCCGTGTGCGACTAACGGATTTGGGATCCAGTCAAAATTCGGTTCCTTTAGAGATCAAACCAGGCGAGACTGTGAACTGCCTCGAAGGACGTGTAGGATCGATCACCGGCCTGCCCGGCTATCGCATAGAACTGTACCAACTCTGCAGGCCCAGGACGGGTGGCCCTGTGGTTTGGTATCGCATGGCGGACACCGGCGAGTCGATTGTTGTTAACTACGTACTCGCCGGGATTCCACTCGGATTTCTCTACACCGATCGGGGGGTGCAGCACCCGGACGAAATACCGGACAAGACCTGGAGGGGGCCAGAGGCAAAGAGCGACTCTACTAAGCTGACGTTCGTGGATCTCACCCTCTGGACTACCACGAATCTCCCCCCAGGCGACGTGGATCTCTCCTCGGATGACGGGGACCAGCGCCGCCGTTTCATAATGTCCGTCCGGAAGGACTCCACTGTGAAGGAAGCTCTCGCCAGACTAGCTTGGTGCTACACTCCGCCCTATCTTGCCGATTACAACGACTGTGCAACATTCATGTACCACCTTGCCATGGATGAGGATCATAACAGCGTTTGGATTCTCATCACCACCACCTCAAACACCACCACAAACAATGAAACTATGGCCCCCTACGTGGCCCCCAGGACCGCCGTGACATCTCTTGGCATTCTGTGGGCGACATGGGACCTCTCCACGACACTGCCTCCATACACCATTCCCTACGGAGGGATGGCTGGGGAACCCCAGGGCCGGTCTGTCGCAGAGGACACGATTCCAGATGCGCCCTTCGCCTGGATGCCTTCTTCCTCCTCTGAACCGAAGGAGGAGGGTGCCCCTTGCATAGCTTGGCCGACTTTCTGTGGCATTGTGAATCCTCCTCCTCCTCCTTCGGAGAGGAAGAAGAATCCGAAAAAACGCTTGGGATGCTATGAACGACGAAAGAAAGGGAGGTCCAACCCCCATTACGATGCCGTGCTTCCAAATGAGTCTAGGCCCATGGTGATAGTCAGAATTCCCTTCGTTCTGTGGAACGGAGACAAGCCGGACGTTGCGGGTGGTTGCATTGAAATTCAGGAAAGCCGTCAAACGGTAGGGGCTCTCAAAAAGGCCATCTCTCGCGAACTCAGCAAAATTGCGTCCAATCCTAGACCCATACGCGAGATACGCCTGTGGTGGGCCATACGAACGAAACCCAAAAGCGCCATGTTCGAAAAGGTGGACACATGCCTACTATGGAAACGAGCCACCGACGATGGACAAGACCTGTTCCTGCACGATGTGGCCATGCTATGCGCAGAATATAAGGTCGGAGGACATTATAAGGTCGGAGGACATCGGTGGAAGACAGACGAACATCGAGAACGATACGCTTTCTACCAGAGAGAGGATGGAAAACCACTATACGTTTCCAAAGAAGATGGAGCGGGATTCCAACTAGTTTGGATTCCCAAAGACGCCGAGTCTTTGCAAAGATGCGCTTGCTCAAAGTGTGAGCCACCACCACCATCATCATCATCATCCAAGGAAAGCCCCAAGATCAATAATCTCCCAGAGGACGAAAACGCCGTGGAGTCGGTCGTGGTTCGTCTCAACCACAGACGCTATCGTTGGCTCGACAATCTTCCAACAAAACGAACGTGGAGGAGTTTCCTGTTCGACAATCGCGAGGACATCTCCGTGCTGGCACGGAAAGCTCCAGAGAGCGAGCTGGCCAGGAAGCAGCTGGACCTCATCATTTCCAGTGCCCTAGGGCCTCAGAGAGAGACGCCCGACGAAGTTGTCATGGCCATCGAAGAAATGACGCAGACCAAGCTGACGTTCTTTTGGGACAAAAAGCCCGAGGACCACCACCACCAGCAACACGACACAGTGCTCAGCATGCAACAGAGAATGGAAGAGCTCAGGACCGAGCTCCAGATGCAGACCCTGGAGAGCTCTCTGATCCCAGATCTTCGGCGAGAACTCAGACAGGAGCGCGAGGCAGGTAAACGATCCTTACGCATGATCCGGAGCATACGGGATAAACAAGATGAAATACGAAAGCTGGGCGATGCTCGGATGCAGGAGATAAAAAATCTGGAAAAGGTCGTCGCAGACAGAGCAGCCACCACCCGACGTCTGGCAATAGAGAAGAAAGGCCTGAAACGAAAGGCGATCGAACTGGAAACCACGAATGCCGAACTGGAAACCACGAATACCCAAGTGCAACAGCGACTCACAGAGGCGAACAAGAAGTTGGAACACCTCAGGGAACGGGTGGTGATGTTCACGGATGAGGAGCTCGAGGGTCGCCACGACGAAGATCTTTCCAAGCTTCAGGGCAAGCTCGAGGCGGCCCTCAAGAGACTCCGTGAGACACTCATCACGAAACGGATACGGCGAGACTCTGAGAAACGGTACATGTGTGTGGCTTGTTTAGACGCATTCAAAGCCACGGTGTTTCGGCCGTGCCACCACATGTGCTGCTGCCAGGCGTGCTCTAGAAAAGTCGTTAAATGTCCTGTGTGCCGGAAGAAGATTTCCGAGAAGATTGACGTATTTTCCTGATTGATTTAAAAAAAAAATAAAAACCCAAAGGTTTTATTTTTCTTTCGGACGCTTGGCCAGCAGTTGTAGACGGAAGGTGGCCACGGGCCTATTGCAGCCTTTTTGGTACAACTTCATATCGCTTCTCTCGAGACTCACCGTGATCTCGTCAAACTTGTTGCCCGCCTTGAAATCGCCGAGATCCACTAGGAGCGTGCAGTCTCCGTAGAACATGGCCGTGACGTGTTTGTCGGGCCCATTAAATTCCTTGTAGTTGAAGAATTGTTCGCACAGGGCCCGGTGTGACCGTCCCTTCCACGCGGTACGTCGTTTCTTCTTGGGAGGAGGGAGAGCGTTCCCCCGCTCTGTACACCCTTCGGGAATGCTCATTTTTTTTGATTCGATGTTTGTTCTTCCTGTATTTATCTGCTGCGAGATATTTCTGTTTAAAAACAAAAAAAACACCACCTGATATTTTTTTTACTGTCGAGGCGTGGAACCTCGCTCACATCATCATCATCATCGACAGAAAAAAAAACAATGTTCACTTCTGGTTACCAGAACAAGAAGTTTTCGTGGACAGAGGGTCTAGTCCTACTTTTACTGGCGGTGGGCGGCTACTTCGTAAATACACATATCAAGGATACCGTAAATCAACACGACGACGACTACTGGAGTTCGCCGGATCCTTTCTTGGGAATGGTATCTCGGAGGCTGTTCATGGTCGTGGGATTATTCCTGGTAGGACCATGTGTGAGCCTTCCTTTCTATCTAATTACGGTGTTTCTATGGGATCGACGATCATTACCACAACGCGTGAGAAAATTTTGTGTAGACTACGATAAGAAGAAGCAAGAAGGAGGGACCTGAAAAAAATTCACCGGTCCCCCCTTCCCGGATGCCATTGACCCCAGCCGAGTGGGGCGATTCCCTGGTCTTGTGGCAAATTACGGCGTACATCGTGTTCACGCTGTCATATATTCCTGTGTGGCATTCACGATGGTGGGAAGCATGGGGCAACGACTGGGGATTCCGCATGCCCAAGAAGGCGTCGTCGGCCATGCGGATCAAGCTGTTCTATCCCCCTTGGTGGCTCTCTGGAACGGTGTGGTGGATTCTCTATTCGCTGGCGGGTTTTTCCGTCTGGAACACCCTGCGATTCAGTGGGGCCAGCACTACACTAGACGCTGCGGTCATCGTATTCCTGGTGTGGATGTTTGTGCAGGGGACCTGGACCATACCGTTTTTTTACTGGGGCATGCCTTTCTGGAGCTGCACGCACCTTCTGGCAGCGGCCTTGCTCTCTACGGTATATGCCGTGCTGGGGCCTCTGGCATCCAATAACAACCTCCTTTCTCTGTGGCTGGTGCTCCCAATCGTCATCGCCAACTACGCCGTTAGTCTGATCAATCTGTACCTGTGGGCAGCGTACACCCGCCGATTCGTGGGCAACCCTATGGTGGCATTTCTCTCCCGAGATTTCACTCCCATCAACATCGATGTGTACATGTATGAGAATGTTTATTTGGGAGAAGAAAGAAAACGATGATGATTGAACTAAATGTTCTTGTCCTCCTCCTACTCCTCCTCCTCCCTGGAAATGTCTGGCTTC
>SDBV01010232.1_pt1 | contig 12322 bp, 12 predicted proteins | sample 2277081 | NCBI WGS metagenome assembly SDBV01 (sample SAMN10402039, study PRJNA504765) | marine sediment metagenome | isolation source: marine sediment core GS10_PC15, 223 cmbsf | place: Arctic Ocean: Southern Knipovich Ridge | collected 2010 | reverse complement strand
GGCGGAGGAGGCAGACCGCCTCGTGAATGGTCCCGTTGACGGCGTGATGGCATGGTGCTGTCTGTCGATCGTGCCCGAGTGGGAGAGGGCGATTGCCGCAGCCGCAGGCCTGCTTCGCGCGGGAGGGCGTTTCACCGTGTACGACATGCGAACGACGAAGGTGAAGGGGCCGCTTGGCTGGCCACTAACCCGTTTCGCCGAATGGTGGGTGAGTCACTATGGCGTCGGCGATCCAGAGGTGGATTACGCTGTTGCCAAGCCGTGGAAGGCGACGATGGCCAGGTATCTCACTGTCGTCGCGTACCAGGAGATGGGTTTCGGCATGTTGTTCAGGTGCACCGGCGAGCGATCAGCAGCGTAGAACAGTAGTCGCGACGGAGCCGTATCTTCTAGCCAGTTTGCTTCTGTGGACCGGTGGGTGGAGTTGGCGGGCGGGGGTTGGGGATGCTGAGGCACTGGGCGCCGCCGCTGGCGATGAGGTGGCCGTCCTCGGACCAGACGCGACCGTGCGAGCCGATGAGGCCGGCGTGGGCGATCGGGGAGTCGTAGTCGCAGAGGAGCCACTCGCTGTCGGGGGCGGGACGGTGGAACCAGGCGACGACGTCCATGTTGACGGCGGCGTACTGGCGCGTTGCCTGCGGGTGGGGGTTGGCGGCGACCGGCCAGGCGAAGGTGTCGAGGAGGATCGTGTAGCGGGCGGCGTCGGCGAAGAGGTCGTCGAACGTCGCGGCGGGCAGGAAGCGATACCATTCGTGGAGCTGGGCCGGAAACGGGTCTTTCATGTTCACGAGGCGCTCGGGGTGGACGATGCGCGAGTCGATGTTTTCTCAGAACGGTACGGGGTCCGGCGGATCCGGCACGTGGTCGAGGAAGGACTTTAGCGCCGACGGCGGCGGCACCTCCGGCATGCGGGCGAAATCGTGGGCGACGCCGGGCTTCTCGGTCGCCGTGCGCACCATCGCCTGGAGGACCGGCTTGCCGTCCTGCGTCATGATGACGTGCAGCGATTCGGAGCTGCGGCCGCGGTGGACGACGCGGACCTCGATATCGGTGGCTTCGTACTTCGCGACGCCGAGGAAGTGGCAGGCGATCGAGGCCGGGCGCTTGATCGCCGCCTCGAGGCCGGCGGCGCGCAGGGCGATGGCGGCAAGGTAGCCGCCGTTGGGGCCCCAGATGCGCCAGTCTTCTGAGATGACGATGGTGTAGCGGCCGCTGGCGCCGGAGGGTGTTGTGTCGTGGTCGAGGTTGCCCATGATGGGAGCGAGGGCATCACGCTGCGCGCGCGAGGTTCAGTGACCGGTGTCACGGCGCGGCGCTCAGACGTTCCGGGCGAGGCGGAAGCCGTAGTCGTTGTAGCGGTAGGCGGGGGGGATGCTGGAGCGGGCGGAGCAGCGGGCGATCTTGATCATGTGACGCCAGGCGCCGCCGCGAGAGGCCTTGCGTTCGCCGGCCGGCGGGCCCTGCGGGTCGTGATCCGGGCCCGTGGGGTAGTAGTCCGCGGCGTACCAGTCGGCGCACCACTCGTGGATGTTGAAGCCGATGTCGACGACGCCGAAGCCGTTGGGCGGCGCGGTCCCGACGTCCCAGGTCGCCTGCATCGGGAAGTTGCCGTTGGAGCCGTCCCAGCAGGAGTCGCCCCAGGGGAAGCGGAGGCCGTCGGCGCCGCCGAGGGCGGCCTTCTCCCACTCGGCCTCGGTGGGCAGGCGGAACCTGGCGCCGAGGGTCTCGCTGAGCCAGCCGCAGTAGGCGACGGCTTCGGGCCAGCTGACGCCGACGACGGGCTGGCGCGGGCCGTTGAACGCGGGGTCGTGCCAGAAGCGCGGCAGTTCGGGGGCGTCGTCGGGGCCGTTGGAGGTGGCCGCGAGGAAGCGGGCGTAGTCGTCGTTCGTGACGGGGAGGACGGCGAGGCGGAAGGCCGGGAGGGTGACGGGATGGGCGGGGCGCTCGTCGGGGCGGCCGTTGTCGTCGCCCATGGTGAAGGGGCCGGCGGGTATGAGGATCGTATGGGGCGCAGGTACGGTCACGGGTGGAGTTTACAGTGTGGGTCTTCCGAAGGCTTGCGTCGTCTGGTACTCTGTGCGTGGCAAAGTATCGTATCCACCCGCACCCTGACCTGGTTTCCGGAGTCTCGGCTCAGATGGTCGGTTCTTGCCAGTATCGGTAAGCAAGAGGAGACACTATGAGCTACGAAGACAAGAACCTGACCTGCACGGACTGCAGCGCGACGTTTATATTTAGCGCCGACGACCAGTCTTACCACGCCGAGAAGGGCTACCAGAACGAGCCCAAGCGCTGCCCGGACTGTCGCTCGGCGCGGCGATCCGGCGGTGGCTACGGCGGCGGCGGCGGCTCACGCGAGATGCACCCGGCGGTCTGTGCGCAGTGTGGCAAGGACACTGAGGTGCCGTTCCGCCCGAGCGGCGACCGGCCGGTGTACTGCAGCGACTGCTTCAGCAAGCGCCCGGCGTAACTCACCCGCGGACCCAGAACTTCGAACAGGCGCCCGTTTTCGGGTGCCTGTTTCGTTGTGTGGGGAAGGGGTGAAAGTGGCGTTTGATTGATTCGGCGGGGGCGTGCCTGCGTTTGATTGGATTCCGTCGTTTGCGTTTTTCTGGCGGTGTTTCGTGTCTGTGGGGCGGGATTCTGGTTGATTGATCTCGGGCGGAGCGTCAGGGGCGGGCGTGCGGTCACCGGGTGCGAGACTGCGGGCGTGGGAGGCTATCGTAGGGGATGGCGGCGGGAGGTTGGAGGGGGAAGTGGCGCTCTAGGGGCAGACTGCCGTTGTCGTCCGCCGTGAAGGCGCAGGCGGGGGCGTTCGGTATCAGGGTGCTGTCAACGGATTGCCTTTGGCGGAACGGATAAACGGATTTGGTGTGAGGCGGTGTTCGAAGGCAGGGCGAGCCGGGTACGCGATTGGCTCCTAGCTCTATTCGATCTTGATGATCGTCCAGGAATCGGGGTCGCAGCCCTGACGGAGGTCACCGTTTTCGTCACGGTAGACCTCCATGAGCCCCTGGTGGGGTGCGGGACCTTTGAGTCTCTCACCGACGGCGACCGATGCGGCAGTACCCCTCGTCTGCACTTCGGTGACGAGGCCGTCTATGGTTACGGCCAGTGCATCGGCCTCGCATGTCTGGGTGATAGCGTAGCCTGACCCTGGAATCGGCTGTCCTGATTCGTCCACGCGGGCGGCGTCGGTCAGCACGTGGAAGACCAGCCGCCCGGTTTCAGAAGAGAGGTTGATGGGAGCAGGAGAAGGATCCGGCTGAAGAAGCGCCTCGGGAGGGTTCTCGGCAGAGCTGTGGGGGCCTATCCCCATAGCGGCGAGGGCCGCGAGTCCTCCCACGACAACGCCCGCACAGGCAACGATGATGAAAGCTCGATGGGAAAGACTTCGAAATGGCGTCATCATTTGTTTCAACCTCGCTACAGTTGAGACGGATGGCGCCCGGAAATTGTTCCGCTACGGCGGGGAAACGGCAGCGAGGGCCCCGAAGGACCCTCGCTGTGTTATCTCACGGAGATGGTTTACCAGCGTTGGCTGGACTGCTGCTGGGGTCGTTTGCTGAAGCAGTCGCTGCAGTAAACGGGCCGGTCGCCGCTGGGCAGGAAGGGGACTTCCGTGTCCTTGTTGCATTCGGCGCAGACGGCGGGGTGCATTTCGCGCTGGCCGCCGCCGTAGCCGCCGCCGCCACCGCCGCCGTAGCCGCCACCGCCGCCGCCGCTGCGGCGGGCAGCCCTGCAGTTGGTGCAGCGCTTGGGGTCGGTGTAGCCCTTTTCTGCGTGGAACGACTGGTCATCGGCGCTGAATACGAACGTTGAGTTGCATTCGACGCAGGTGAGGTTCTTGTCTTCGTAGCTCATGTGATGGTCTCCTTTCTTTCGTATTGGCAAGGTCCGACCATCAGGAGCCGAGAGCACTGGGGTACCAGGTCAAGGAGCAATGAGGGGGTGCGAAACTATTACCTGAGGTCAGTGTAGCACGTTTGTGCGAGCAAGCGCCCGGTGTAACTGACGAGCGAACCCAGGACTTCAAACAGGTGCCCGTTTTCGGATGCCTGTTTCGTTGTCTGTGGGTGAGGGTTCACGGTCTCACGGAGTCAGTTCACCCGCGGCGGAAATCTTTCTGATCATGTCGACGATACTGTCTAGCGTGTCCGAGCGATTTTCTTCGTTATGGAGACGCAAGAGGACCTGTCCTAAGACAGCTGGATTCTTTTGAGCCAGTTTCAGATCGCCCTTCCATCCCATCTCTTCCGCAACTTCGTCACGGAGTTGTACGAAGCGGTCGTGGCCGTACTCATCCCGAACGTCTTTGGTTAGATCACGATGAAATACGGCAAAGCGCGCGTGGGCGGCGCTTTCTGGGAAGTCAACCGGGTCGTCAACACTGGCAAGGCGCTGCAGCGCCCTGTTCACCGCGGCTCTCTCTTGTTTGTCCCCCGTCTTCTCTGCGTCCGCGTCGAAGATAAAGTATGTCGGGATGCCTAAGCTGTCGAAGATCGTGAAGGCGCGATCCATGTTGTTCTTGCCGTCGACGCCGATCACGGCGATACCGAGGGCATCGAATTTCGCAACGGATAAGCGCAAGGCTGCTTCTATCACTGCCTTGTCTTCGTCCCCCTCAACCAGGACGAGGGTCTGCGCGAAAAATCCTTCCGCGACCGCTGGTGTCATGATGGATCTCAGTTGCTCGCGAAAGCGAGTAAGGGAATATTCGTCGCGCTGGAACGCCGCATTCACTCGTTGAGCCACGTCGTCCAGGCTTGCGTGTTCAACGCTTGTTGAAGTGCCCACGCTCGCTTGGTATCTCCTTCGGAACAGACGGACACCATCAAACCTATCCACGCCTACAAAGAATGGAGAGTGGGTGCTGTATATAACCTGAACCCTAGGGGCTTCACTTTTTACGGATAGCTGTCGGAGCGCCTGCGCGAAGCGTCTCGCTTGAAGCGGATGCTGATAGAGTTCCGGCTCTTCGATAAGGAGTACATAGTCTGGTTCAATTGCCGAGGTTTCGCCGTCCTCGGAATCGCGGGAGTCACTGCGGTGCTGCTGGTGAATTGTAGCGGCGTATTGGAGCATCGAAACAATAAACAGCCGCTGGAGACCGTGGCCTTTCCCTTCAACATCGCCCAGGAAACCGTCGTCAAGTTTCACACGTGTTCGAGGTGGGTCGACGCGAACGCTCGCGCCTTCCCATTCCAACTTGACTGAAGCGTTGGGGACATAATCATGAAGCGCGGCCGTAAGGGCCTGCTCGAGTTCGGGCAACGTTATCTTCTCTTTCTCCTTGATGACATCGATGTATCGCGCTTCAAACTCCGCCTTGACACTCGTGACTTCTTGAGACTCAGCCACGTTCTCCACAAGCAAATTGACCAATTGCCCAATCGTATTGCCCCGATCCGCAGTTGCCTCGTCTGCGGCGTCGGCCACCGCCGGGACGAAGATGAGCCGAGTAAAGTTGCCTAGGGCTGCGCCAGCGCCGGGAGGGAGGAATCCCGGGAGTGGGCTCTCGACGAGTTGGCATTCGTCGGGATGGGCTTGTTCCCAGTTCTGCAGCTCTTTGTTGGCCGCACTCCAAGAAGTCGCAGCCGGTAGGTCGTACTTCTCGGACGCACGCAGTTCTTTGTATCCGGCAAGTCGCTCTGGCGCGCGCTGGATCTTGCGGACGGCGTCGAACTCGGGATGTGATTTCGATTCGCCGTAGTAATTGGCGTTGAGCTTCACGGCGGAGTTGCTCGGATCAGAGTCGGGCTCAATCCGCAAAACGAATCGAAGAAGGCCATCGACGGCATACTCGCCCAATTCTGTCGCGGCCTGTTTAGTCAGGTGATCAAATGACAGAGCTATCTCGATGGGGTCGTCAGGATCCCGGTCACAGAAGTCCTCATTGCTTACGAGATGGGGACCCTCGTAGAACACCTGTATTGCCCGAAGCAATGCGGATTTTCCGGAGCCGTTAGATCCAACCAGGGCGCTAAGAGACTCTACGGGAACGGTGACGTCCTTAAGACATCGAAAGTTCCTGACAGATACTTCTCGCAGGCGCATGGCAGACCACCCCTTTAGCAGGAAGTAGAGCGTAGGTCGCGGGCCGCTCACCGTCAAGTGCCCAAGCGACGTAACGGTGCCATTCTATTGGCGTGCATCAACAAGGATGGGGAGCATACTAGTGGGAGAAAGGAGGAGAATTGTGGAGCGTGTTGGAGTGACCTCCTCAAACATTCGCAGTATCGGCTATGACGAGCAGTCAGAAACGCTGGAGGTTGAGTTTCTAAGCGGCGGAGTCTATCAATATTTCAGCGTGCCAAAGGCGACGCACCAAGCGTTCATGGCTGCCTCATCGAAGGGAAAGTACCACGCCAGAAGCATAAAGGGCGTCTTCAGTTACCAAGCGGTCTGAAATTCACAGCGCGCCTCGAGCGCTCCTCTCACTCCCACTCGATGGTGCCGGGGGGCTTTGACGTGATGTTCCGCCCCGGCGGACAGGCTGCGACGACGCGGTTGACGGACTGGGTGTCGGAGTAGGTGTTGGTGCGTTGCAGAACTGGAGGAAGAACGGAGCTAGCGAGAGGACATCGGGTAACGTCACCTTCCCGTCTCCGTTTAGATCGTAGCGAGCGCTGTAGTTCGCGTCTTGTCCAGAGGTGGTATTCCAGTGTGCCCCGAAGGGCAGCGCGTCTTGCATCGTCGTCTTGCCATCGTCGTTAATATCGGGCGGCCAGGGTGACAGCGGTTCTCCGAAATCGGGGCCGCGCTCGTCGAACGGGGTCGCCGTGTCAGCGCACTTGTCCGTCGTGTGAGTGCCGAGGAACGTCTCGGATGCCCGCTGGATGACGAAGTTCGTGGCGGAGTAGCCGTCGCAGTCCGAGTCGTTTGCGGGGATGGACCAGGGTGGGAGTTCCTGGCCGGCGTTTGGCCAGTCTGGGCAGTTGTCGGTACTGTCGAGAACGCCATCGAGGTCGGCATCGGCTGTCGGGGTTGGCACAGGGCCCCATGCGGGGCCGAGGGCCGGGCCGGGGAGAGTCGCGACCGAATGGGCGTCGCTGCCATCAACGTTCATGATCCAGACTTCACTGTTGGCGCTAAATGCGATCTGGTCACCCTCGGGTGACCACGAGGGGAAGGAGGCTCCAATGCCCGGCGGAGAAATCTGGGTCTGGTTGCTCCCGTCTGCGTTCATCACCCAGACTCTATCGGCCTGGGGTCCGCGAGTGAATGCGATGCGGGTGCCGTCCGGTGACCAGTCGGGATGCATGCTAAAATCGTCACCGCTTGTCAGTTGGACGGCGTCGGTGCCGTCGATGTTCATGGTCCATACTTGCGATACCGGGCCCACAGAGAACACAGAGAAAAAAGCTCCCGGCCATCGCACGAAGGCGAACTTGGCGCCGTCCGGAGACCATGAGGGGTCGTCCGAGATCTCGACCTCCGTCGTTACGCGCGCGAGATTTGAGCCGTCGCTGTCGATGGTGTAGATTTCCGGGAGCCCTCCCGGCTCCGAAGGAGATGCGTCGAAGGCGATTGTGTCTCCGTCCGGTGACCACGAGATGCCGGAGGGGGCGGCGAACAGGGAACCACCTGCGTCGCCGAGCAGCTTGGTTAGCGCCGAACCGTCCTCGCGGATGCGGAAGATAGCCCATTCCTCGATGTTGGTGTCAAAGCTGCTAAAAGTGCTAAAAGCAAGGTGATTTCCAGTCGGTGACCAGGCGACTACTCGCCCCGGGATACTGCTGAGCTGGGTGAGACCTGTGCCGTCCGGGTTGATGGTCCAGATGGTCCGAGGTTCGCCTTGTTCGACGCGCATCGAGAAGGCGATACGACCGTTGGTGCCTGGGTGGGTGGCGACAGTCGGGCCGGAGGACACGAGGAGGAGAGTGGCAGCGATGATGCCTGCCAGTAATGCCGCGGTTCGATTGCCAGTCACACTGTACCCCCTCGCTTATGATGCTGTGTACAGGGTAATGGGGATGTTTTGCTTCAGCAAGAGAGCCACGGCGGCTCGGGTCCTTCGAGAGCCTCAGGACGAACGGGGTGAAGGGCTCACGACGAGCAACTGGGCGTCACTCCCACTCGATTGTACCCGGCGGCTTGCTCGTGATGTCGTAGACGACGCGGTTGACGGAGGGGACTTCGTTGACGATGCGGTTGGAGATGCGGGCTAGGAGGTCGTAGGGGAGGCGGGCCCAGTCGGCGGTCATGGCGTCTTCGGCGGTGACGGCGCGGATGGCGACGACGTGGCCGTAGGTGCGGAAGTCGCCCATGACGCCGACGCTGCGGGTGTCGGTGAGGATGGCGAAGGCCTGCCAGAGGTCGCGATAGAGGCCTGCCTTCTTGATCTCGTTCATGACGATCCAGTCGCACTCGCGCAACGTCTGGAGTTTGTCGCGGGTGACGTCGCCGATGATGCGGATGGCGAGGCCGGGGCCGGGGAAGGGCTGACGCATGACGATCTCTTCGGGGAGGCCGAGTTCGAGTCCGACCTTGCGCACCTCGTCCTTGAAGAGGTAGCGGAGAGGCTCGACGAGCTGGAAGGTCATTTCGCTGGGGAGGCCGCCGACGTTGTGGTGGGTCTTGATGGTGGCGGCGACTTTGGACTTGGAGGCGTGGGCGCCGGATTCGATGACGTCGGGGTAGGTGGTGCCCTGGGCGATGAAGTCGGCGGCCCTCACCCCCGGCCCCTCTCCCGTTGCGCGGGCGAGGGGAGATTTTGGGAAGAGGCGGTCGGCTTCTTGTTCGAAGATGCGGATGAAGGTCTCGCCGATGATCTTGCGCTTTTGTTCGGGGTCGGTGACGCCGGTTAGGGCGTCGAGGAAGCGGTCTTCGGAGTCGGTGTGGACGAGGTTGAGCTTGAGGTGGCGGTGGAAGGTGTCGACTACGCGCTCGGGCTCGTCTTTGCGGAGGAGGCCGTTGTTGACGAAGACGCAGGTGAGCTGGTCGCCGATGGCGCGGTGGACGAGGGCGGCGGTGACGGCGGAGTCGACGCCGCCGGAGAGGGCGCAGATGACGCGGCCGTCGCCGACCTGGCGCTGAATGCGGGCGATGGAGGTGGCGATGAAGTTGCCGGCGGACCAGTCGCCGGTGCAGCCACAGACTTTGAGGAGGAAGTTCTTGAGGATGGCGGCGCCGTCTTGAGTGTGGACGACTTCGGGGTGGAACTGGATGCCGATGTAGCCTGAGCCGTTGGCCATGGCGGCGATCGGTGAGGAGTCGGAGTGGGCGAAGGGCTGGAAGCCGGGCGGGACTTCGGTGATGCGGTCGCCGTGGGACATCCAGACGGGGAGGGAGGCGGGCAGGCCGTCGAAGAGGGGGGAGTCGGAGGCGTGGTGGATGACGGAGTGGCCGTACTCGCGCTCGGCGGAGGGTTCGACTTTGCCGCCGAGCTGGTGGGCGAGGAGCTGCATGCCGTAGCAGATGCCGAGGATGGGAAGGCCGGACTCGAATACGTAGGTGGGCAGTCGGGGAGCGTCGTCGTCGTAGACGGAGGCGGGGCCGCCGGAGAGGATGAAGCCGGCGGGGTTGAGCTTGCGGACGTCGTCCCAGGGGGCGTCGTAGGGGACGAGTTCGGAGTAGACGCCGGCCTCGCGGATGCGGCGGGCGATGAGCATGGAGAACTGGGAACCGAAGTCGAGGACGATGACGGTCTGGGGGTGCGCGGGCGGCTCCGGCGGCGCCTCGGGCTCTGGTTCGCCTTCGAGGGTTGCTTCGAGGTACGAGGAGACTTCGAGGTCTTCGGAGGTGGGGTGTTTGCGCGCGCTATCGGGCGTGTCGCGCGGGCCGTCCGGGTCGGTGGTTTCGGGGGCGTCGGGGTGCTTGGGAGGCTCCATAGAGGAATGATATCAAGGGCTCCGGGCGCGGGCAATAATCGGTTGACACAGGTGAGCGGTTGGCGGCGGGAGTCGTGCTTGTAGGGGCCGTTTCGGGTAACCTCTTTGGCGTGGCGGAGATCATCTCGCAGTCGGACCGGCAGGCGCTGGACGTGGCGGTGAGCGCGCTGAAATCAGGCGAGCTTGTCGTGTACCCGACGGATACGGTGTACGGCCTGGGCGCCGCGGCGGGGAACGAGGAGGCGGTGCGGCGGTTGTTCGCGGCGAAAGGGCGGTCGCCCTGGAAGGCGGTGCCGCTGCTCGTCGCCGACGCGATGATGGCGACGAGGATGGCGGAGGTGACGCCCGTTGCGCACAAGTTGATGGCGGCGCTCTGGCCGGGCGCGCTGACGATCGTCATGCGCCGGCTCGATTCGTATCGCAGCGCCGCGATGGCGGGAGGAGACACGGTGGCGCTGCGGATCCCAGACCACGAATTCGCACGGAGCATGATCGCGGCCCTGGGCGAGGCTGTTGTGGGCACGAGCGCGAACCGGAGCGGCGGCCGGGTGGCGGCATCAGCGGCGGAGGCGGCGTTTCAGTTCGGGGAGATGGTGGCGCTGGCGGTGGACGGTGGGAAGGCGACTGGAGTGGAGAGTACGGTGATCGACATAACACAAGAAGGCGGGCCGGTGATCGTTCGGGAGGGCGCCGTGACGCAGGAGGAGATCGAGAAGGCGCTGGGCCGACCGCTCGGCGCGGGCAGGGAGCAGAAAGGGGCCGGCAAATGACCAGGTGGCGTTACGCGCTGGCCGGCGTGCTGGCAGTGATCGTCGCGGCGTGCGGCGGCGGCGGCAGTGAAAGCGGCGAGGAGATCGTGGAGCGGGTGGAGGCGGCGGTGAGCGAGCCCGGGATGATCTACCACGCGATCGGCGATGACAACAGCGAACTCTGGATGGACGTCGAGAACGAGAAGTTCCGGCGGCGAGAGGGGGCTTCAGGCGGCGCGCTGATAAGCGTCGGCGACGGGTGGGACCGGTACAGGTTCGATCCGATCGAGAACAAGGTCTCAGTCGAAGACGAGAACCCGGGAGGGCCGATCCGGCCGCGGATTGACCACCCGATGATCGTCTGGGCGGAGGCGCTGGGGGCGCTGGCGCTGGGGCAGGAGCTGGAGGTGATCGGCGATACAGTGGCGGACGGCCGCGCGGTGATCGCTCTGAAGGCGCGGTCGCCGGTCACACGGGAAGGAGTGCCGACCGGGGCGACGCTGGTCGGTCGCGTGGAGCTGGACCCGGAGACGTACCTGCCGCTGGCGTTCGAGCTAACGGAGGAGGTCCCGGCGGGCGCGACGCCATCGCAGGAGCGAGTGCGGATCAGCTATACGACGTCGGAGCTGATGTCACGGGACGACATTCCGGAGGGGTTCTTCGATCAATCGGTCGTTGAGGCGCAGGTGCTGACGACGGAGGAGAGCCTGCGGCAGCTGGTCGATCTGGGGTTGACGCCGTACTGGCTGGGCGAGGGTTACGAGAGTCAGTTGGGGCAGTTGGAGTTGCCGCCGGTAAACGCCGTCGTCACGGACCGGGCGACCAATATGGCGGAGCTTCGCTACGCGCTGATCGCTGGAATCGGCAGCGCTGACGGGGCGTCGCCGCTCCTCGACTCTGTGATCGTGAGGCTGGCACGTGACCCCAACGAGTTCGTGCAACCGACGATCCCGGAGTTCGCCGGCACGCTACCGGAGTCATCGAGCGAGGCCGAAGTGCGCGGCGTCACCGGCGCGCTGTTCACGAGTCTCCTGACGCCAGCCCACCTCGGCTGCGACACGGGCGATTGCCCGCCGACGTCAGTTCCCCTCTATCGGCGGCTGATCTTCCTGATCGACGGTACGGCGGTGCAGATCGAGGCGTTCGCACGCGTCGGCGCGTCGGGCGACGATCTGAACGGCTACAACAGCGAGTTCGGGCTCGTGGCGCTGGGCGAAACGATAATGGAGGTGACGGAGGATGAGGTCGCGCCGTGAGGAAGAAGACGGTGCGGGACATTGATGTCGCGGGCAAGCGCGTGTTGATGCGCGTCGATTACAACGTGCCGATGGACGCCGAGTCCGGCCGCATCCTCGATGACAGCCGGATCAAGGCGACACTGCCGACGCTGGACTACCTGCGGCTGGCGGGGGCGAAGATCGTGCTTGTGTCGCACCTGGGCAGGCCGAAGGGCGAGCGCGATCCGCGTCTGAGCCTGGCGGCGGTGGCGGAACGCCTTTCGGAGCTGATGGGGGAGCCGGTTCAGACGGTGGACGACTGCATTGGAACGGAGGTGCAGGAGGCGGCGGCGGCGCTGGCGGAAGGCGAGGTTCTGATGCTGGAGAACGTGCGCTTTCACGCGGAGGAGGAGGCGAACGAGGCGGAGTTCGCGAAGGCGCTGGCCAGCCTCTGCGACGTCTACGTTAACGACGCCTTCGGAACCGCCCACCGGGCGCACGCCTCGACGGAGGGTGTCGCGCG
>SDBV01010231.1_pt1 | contig 12323 bp, 1 predicted proteins | sample 2277081 | NCBI WGS metagenome assembly SDBV01 (sample SAMN10402039, study PRJNA504765) | marine sediment metagenome | isolation source: marine sediment core GS10_PC15, 223 cmbsf | place: Arctic Ocean: Southern Knipovich Ridge | collected 2010 | reverse complement strand
CTGGCTGCGACAACGGTTACCCTGACTGATGGAGCGGCAACAGTAGAAGCCTCCTTTGAGATCAAGCAATATACCTTAACAGTCGGGACCGACGGAACCGCAGGTGCTGTGGTAGATCCTATGGGTGATGTTTCAGTGGATCATGGAGTAGCGAGGGCTATTTCTGTGACAACCATTCCTGCTGGATATGAGTTTAAAGAGTGGACGGTAACAAGCGGTACGGGTGCATCCATTTTCAATAAGGATCTGGCTGCGACAACGGTTACCCTGACTGATGGTGCGGCAACAGTAGAAGCCTCCTTTGAGATCAAGCAATATACCTTAACAGTCGGGACCGACGGAACTGCAGGTGCTGTGGTAGATCCTATGGGTACTGTTACCGTGGATCATGGAGTAGCGAGGGCTATTTCTGTGACAACCATTCCTGCTGGATACGAGTTTAAAGAGTGGACGGTAACAAGCGGTACGGGTGCATCCATTTTCAATAAGGATATGGCTGCGACAACGGTTACCCTGACTGATGGAGCGGCAACAGTAGAAGCCTCCTTTGAGATCAAGCAATATACCTTAACAGTCGGGACCGACGGAACCGCAGGTGCTGTGGTAGATCCTACGAATGATGTTTCAGTGGATCATGGAGTAGCCACGAATATTTCGGTGACAAACATTCCTGCAGGTTATAAGTTTAAGGAGTGGAGCATTGTGAGTGGAACCGTCGACATTGCCAATGACACCCTGGCCATAACCACAGCGACGCTTTCCGTCGACGATGTAACACTTCAGGCCAATTTTGAATTGAAGAAATACAGGTTAACCGTTCTTACTGATGGTACGGTAGGTGCAGCGGTCAGTCCGGCAGTTCCTGTAACTGTTACCCACGGAATACCTCAAATTATCTCAGCAGTGACCATTCCCGAAGGTTACCGGTTAATAAACTGGTCCATCCTTTTCGGAGATGTAGCCTTTGGAAACGATACTATGGAGACTACCACGGCTACCGTGATCAACGGAAATGCCATAGTACAGGCCAATTTCGAGTTGAAAACATATAGTTTGACCCTGCTCACCGATGGTACGCCTGGAGCTACAGTAAGTCCGGCCACCCCGGTCAACGTTATCCACGGCCAATCCCGGCTTATTTCAGCGGTTACACCTACAGGATATAAGTTCACGAACTGGGAATTGGTGAGTGGTACTGTTACCCTGGGCAATGATACTATATCGACCACTACAGCAACCTTAACCACCGATGATGTGATCCTTCGGGCTTATTTTGAGTTGAAGAAATACACAATGTCACTGATCACAGATGGTACTCCTGGAGCTACAGTAACTCCAGCTTTGCCTGTTGTGGTTGAGCACGGCGTCCCCAATCTTATATCGGCAAGCGCCATTCCGGTTGGATATAAGTTTAAGAACTGGACACTTTTCAGTGGGGTAGCTACCTTTGAAGATGATACCATGGCGGCCACCACCGCCACACTTACATTCGGTAATGCTACGATCATGGCAAATTTCCAGAAGGTTCTGGAAGTTACAAATGTCCAGGTCCCAAATGCCACCATGAAAATTGGAGATATCGTCACTGTAACCATTACCGTTTCCAATGATGCAGGTACTCCTTATTCCCTTATTACAGGTTCGATCGGCGGGTATCCGCTGGTTAACCTTCTGCGCGTGAATGCCACAACCTACCTGGCCAGTTTCACCATTACAGAAGGAGGGAACAGTTATGCAGCGCTGCTGAATATTCCGGTAACAAATCTCATTTTATCGGTTGGGATCATTCAGAACCTCCCTTACAACAAACCGATCATCCAGAACAATGATGCGCTGGACGCGAAACTGCCGGTGATCAATACAATGACGGTGGTATCAGATATTAAGAAGGTGGGGGATATTGTAACATTGAACATCAATGCAGACAGTACGAACTATACCGCACACCCTCTGACTTCTATTAATGGTACCGCTGTGACTGCCTCCAATGTGACATTTGTTGAGGTTGGGAATGGTGATTATCGTTTGATTTACACAGTACTCGAAGGAGATAATGACGTGGCTCCCGGTCAGCTTAATGCATCATTGGTTCTTGTAAAACCATCCGGGAATTTCAATACCTTACCCTTTATCACCATTAACCCGAATACACTTAGCATTGATGCGCATGCACCGTTGGTCACCCGGATGGAGGTCTCCCAGGACGAGGTGGGTGTTGCAGGTGTGGTCCAGCTGGTGATTACCGCTGACGGAGGAGGCTATGAAGGCGCACCCGGTACCGTGATCAATGGTATTCCACTCAGTTCCAGCAGGGTATCACTTGAGGAAAAGGCAGGTGGATTGTATGTCCTGAATTACACAGTTGCATCGGGCGACAACAATGTATCCGCTGGCATGCTGAATGCAAGTGTGATCATGACCGATTCGGCCGGCAACAACACTCTCCCGTACTCAGCTATTGTGGCTAATACCATGGAGATCTATACCGAACTGCCTGTTGCAGCGCTTGCAGGTACTCCCCAGATCTGTGAGGGTGAAGAGGCCGAACTGACGGTATTTCTTTCCGGAAGGTCTCCCTGGAGTTTTGATCTGAGTGACGGTACCACAGTTACATCATATACATTGATTAATACAGCTACTTATAAGATCCCTGTTTCTCCGGAAGTCACCACTGTTTATAACATCGATTCGATCTGGGACAGGAATTTTGTAGTGAACACCGGGTCTGGCAGTGTGCAGGTGCAGGTGAATGAGAAAGCAGAGGTGCAGATCATGAATCTGGCCTCCGGATACACTATTGATGATGATCCATTCCAACTCATTGCGGTACCCGCCGGAGGATCATTCTCCGGCCCGGGTGTTGTGCCGACCACAGGTTTCTTTTATCCCGCAGTAGCAGGAACGGAAGATTCACCTCATACCATCTATTATACACTGGTCAATGAATTTGGATGTACAAGTGTGGATAGTGCCCTGGTGTTTGTCTTGAGTGCCGAGGGTGATATATTCATGCCCGATTCATTTTTCTGCAACAACAGTGCACCTTTCATAGTGACTGGTTCCAACCTGGCAGGTGCAACGGGATCATTTACCCTTACAAATATGAGTAACCAGCCTGTGGCCGGGCTGACCGATAACGGGGACAATACGGCAGTGGTCTCGCCTGTATTGATGACCGAAGGTGAATATATTATTATCTATGAGTATTATGATGGTGTTGCGTTGTTCCTCAGGGATACTTTTACCATCGAATCAGTGGAGGTACCTATCATATTAAATCTGAACAATACCTATTGTCAGAATGAGGCTCCGGTTGAACTGCAGTCAAGTGTTGATAACTCGGTATTTAGAGGGCCTGGTATTTCCGGGAATATTACTGACGGTTTTGTTTTTTATCCCGATTCAGTGAATGCTGGCACAATAACGATCACCTGCACAGCCACATCAACCAACGGATGTACGGCAACCACCCAGGAGGAAGTAACCATCAAGCTTGCTCCGGAAGTTGGATTCCGGATCAGTACTTTCTGCATACCGGATGATGGGGGCGAGGTTGCCTTCGAGAACCTGTCAAGTGATAAATTGCAGGTGGAGAGCTGGGACTGGATCTTCGGTGATCCTGGCAGTGGTGAGAACAATCAGAGTGATCTGATCAATCCGATCCATTTTTATTCAACACCGGGAGAGAGGAGCATCAGTTTAACAGCCACCACCTTTGAAGGATGCGCTGTAACCTATGTTCTGGATACGATGATCGGTAATATGCCTGATGCTGATTTCACCTGGTTGAGCGACTGTTATGTAGACGAGTCTGGTACGAAGTTTATAAACAGGTCCACCTCGGAATTCTCTGCCCTGGATGTATCTACATGGATATTTAAAAACAGCGAAGGAACAATTCTCGGTGAAATCGTATCGGATCCCTCCACCGATACCGTCATATTTACATTTGAGGATGATGGTGTTTTCACTGTAGAACTCCAGATAGCAAGTCTTCTGGGCTGTGCAGATACCGTCATCAAGGAGATTTCGCTCAGACCGACCATCAATCCTGGCACAACCGGCTATGATGAAGGATTCAATGCTTCTCAGGGTTTGTGGACGGTAGAATCGGAAGACCAGGTGGCCAGTTGGGTATGGGATGTGCCGGATTTTGACGGATTTGTTCAGGTTCCCGGCGATAAGGCCTGGTTTACCAACCTGCCCTCAGGGGTAGTGGGCTACCTGGAAAACTCATGGATGCAGAGTCCCTGCTTTGACCTGTCAGGATTGAAACGTCCGTTGATCCAACTGGATATCATGAAGAGTTTCGCTTCCGGTAATGGTGCTGTATTACAATATATGGATGTTCTTGAAGAAGGTTGGAAAACAATAGGAGCAGAGACACCCGGAATTGCATGGTACAATGCTGACGATATAGAGAATACTCCGGGAGGAAGCAGTGTTGGCTGGGGATGGGATGTGTTTAACCCGGACAATAACTGGGTGACTGCAGCCCATGACCTGGATGACCTGGCCGGCAAACCTAGGCTTTCCTTCAGGATAGCATTCGTCACCGATAAAAACCAGGCCATTGGAAATCAGGGATTTGCATTTGATAATGTGTTCATCGCTGAACGTTCAAAACGTGCCGTGCTTGAACACTTTACCAATTCAGCGGATGCCGCTTCAATGTCTGCCGATTCTGTGGTTGACCAGTTTGGAATGGAAAACTCTAAGGATATTATCGATATTCAATATCATATGGATTATCCGGGTATGGACCCCATGAATGAAAACAATCCGAATCCTCCCTCAACCAGGTCCTTCAACAGCGGGATCCCCCAAGTGCCCTATGCCATTCTGGACGGGGGTGTAAGTGAACAGTTCAGGTATGATTTCTCGGATCTTAAAACCACTCCGAATATGGATGATATCAGGCTCCTGACACTTCAAGTCCCGGAGTTTGATGTAGAGTTGGAAGTTGACTGGACGGATAATTCCATCGAGACAACTACTACTGTGACCTGTAATGTGGACCACTACGCTGATAACATCGACCTTTACGTGGTGGTATTTGAAACCTCTGTAAACGCATATACTGGATTAAATGGAGATAGGGCATTCAGGAATGTGGTTCTGGATATGCTGCCCACTCCGGCTGGTAAACTGCTTGGTGACAACTGGTCCAGGGGGGATAGCGATACCAGGGTTAATACATGGGTTTATCAACCCTATGTGGAGGATATTGAAGACCTTGCTGTTGTAGCATTTGTCCAGGATCGAAACTCCAGGAGAATACTTCAGGCTGGGGTGGATTTCAAAACTCCACAGGTTGGTATTGGAAATCATGTGAAGAAACTGGAGTCATTGTATATCTATCCCAATCCGGCAAAAACGATGGTCAATGTAAATCTTGGTAGTCCTTCAGAAAAGGATGGCAGGTTTGAGATCATAGATATGAACGGAAGGATGGTCCATAATGAGCGGGTTCCATCAGGGTATCAGATTTACCAGCTGAATGTGCAAACGTTGTACCGTGGATTTTATATGATTCAATGGTATGAAAACGGACTATTAAAAGGAAGAAGCAAGTTTGTAAAAACTGAATAGTATTTGTGACTAATTTACCATAATAGTTGACAAACTCATCCATGGCAGTATTAAGGGGCCATTTATGGCTCCTTTTATTTCTTCATTACTTATCAATTTTTCCTCCGGTTCATCAAAATGGGGATGGAACAGAAGGGACCTTTGAGTAAATTTATACTCAAACAGAATCGCACCTGTTTATTTTTTAAGAGATTGTTGTAATGAGGAGAATTTCATTATTCATATTCATCACCCTTCAACTGCTGCTTTCTTCCAAAGCACAGCTGTATATTAATGAGTTTCAGGCCTCAAATATTACCACCATCCTTGAACCTGATGGAGACTATCTGGAGTGGATTGAAATCTATAATGGAGGAAGTTCTTACATCGATTTATATGGATACCATCTAACTGATAATCTGGACAACCCTCTTTATTGCAAAATTGAGGATCATATAAACATTGGACCGAAAGCTCACATCATCATCTGGCTTGAGAGGGATCGTAATCAGAATTCATGTGAATTTGCGTTGGATATGGATGGAGAAGAGATCGGTTTGTTCAGCCCATCCGGTGTATTATTGGATTATGTTGCTTTTGGTGAACAGTATGTGAATATTTCACACGGCCGGAGTTCTGACGGTTCAGCCGAATGGAGTTATTTTGGCACTCCCACACCTGGGGTGGCCAATAATACAGTAGCTATTCAGTCTGTAGTTTTTCCAGATGAGGTGAACTTCTCAATAAACGGAGGAGTATATTCAGGAAACCAGGTCATTGAATTATCAACCGCATCAAATAACGGAATAATCAAATACACAATTGATGGTTCCTGGCCTACTCAATCATCACTTTTATATCAATCACCTGTAGAGATTGATGTTACCACCGTTATTCGTGCAAGGGTATTTGAGTCTGATAAACTCCCTGGCAATGTGAAGACACATTCCTATATTTTGAATGAAGACACCTCTTTGCCTATTGTTTCTCTGGCTACCGATCCTGAGAATTTTTTTAGCGGATATTCAGGGATATATGTTGAAGGATATAGAGGAATAACAGGATTGTGCTCTGAAGAACCGGTCAATTGGAACAGGGACTGGGAACGTCCTGTAAATATTGAATATTTTACACCGGATGGTTTACAGCAAATCAACCAGTTAACTGGCACGAAAGTTTTCGGTGGCTGTTCAAGATTCCCACCGCTGAAATCCCTGGCAATCTTCGCAAGGAAAAAGTATGGAGATAACTCATTGAATCATCAGTTCTTTTCTGATAAAGCTATCTCTGAATTTAAAACAATTGTGCTGAGGAATTCAGGGAATGATGTGGTGCATTCGATGCTAAGGGATGGATTCATGCAAAGCTTGTTGGTTGGTAGAATGGATATTGACTATCAGGGATATCAACCTGCAATCGTATTCTTAAATGGTGAGTACTGGGGCATTTTAAATATCAGGGAAAAGATCAATGAGCACTATCCGGCGTCAAATTATCAACTGGATGCAGATGAAATTGATATGCTTGAAAAGGAGGATTACTTTAATTGGGGCCTTGTCGTAAGTGGTTCCGGAGTCCACTATGAGGAATTGATCAACTATATTGAAGAAAATGACTTATCAGATAATGACCATTTCGAGTATATAACAAAGCAAATGGATGTAAATGAATTTCTAAATTACTATCTGGCAGACATATATTTTCAAAATGAGGATTGGCCTCAGAACAATGTAAAGTATTGGCGTCCCCAGGGTGAGGAGGGGAAATGGAGGTGGGTCTTATATGACACTGACTTTGGTTGGGGATTATTTTCAAAATCAGGAAATTCTCTTGAATGGGCAACAAGAGGTGCAAGTTGTGATAGATTGATAAGGGCTCTTCTGAAAAATACTGACTTCAAGAATGAATTCATACAGCGCATGGCTGGCCATATTAACACGACCTTCAACCCGGTTATGGTGAATCCAATCTATGATAGCATAAGAGGATTAATTGAAAATGAGATGCCCAGACATATAGGTAGATGGGGAGTACCGCAAGAAATATCTTTTGATTGGCAGATAAATCATGTCATGCCTACTTTTACAAATACCCGTCCTGATAGCATGAGGATCTTTATGATGCAGAAGTTTGGAATATCAGGCTTGTATTCCTTTTCCACAACCGTAGATAATCAGAATGAAGGCCATATAGAGCTCTGTGAAGTTAGTTTGCCGCAAAATTTCAATGGATTGTATTTTAAGAATATCCCTTTACGAATTGTGGCTGTTCCCAGGAGTGGTTACACTTTTTCCCATTGGGAAGGAGCATCCACCTCTGAGAATGAAACAATATATCTGAATCTGGTATCAGACAATACGATCAAAGCTGTCTTTAAGACCGATATACCCGTCAGTCAGGTATATATCAATGAGGTCTGTGCCTCAAATACCACCACTGTTTCAGATGAGTATGGACAGTATGACGATTGGATAGAGGTTTATAATGATAATGGTTTTGACGTGGATCTGGCTGGCTGGTTCTTATCGGATAGCGCTGGATTCAATGTCAAATATCAGATTCCCAGAGGATCCCCTGAATTAACCACTGTTAAATCAAGGGATTATCTGCTAATATGGTGTGATGATCAGACAAACCAGGGAGTGAACCATACAAACTTTAAATTGAAAAAAGAAGGGGAAACCATATCTCTCGTTCAAAAGATAGGTGATGACCTCCATATTGTCGACTCCATCAGTTATAACTCATTGTTTTCGGATATCACTTTTGGAAAGGATCCTCAAAGTGGACAATGGGAGTACATGGAACCAACGCCTCTTTCTATTAATCTGCTTAACGTACATAAAAACATTTTCATAAACGAATTTCTAACCGTAAATGATGGTACGTATTTGGATGAATATGGCGAAGCGGACGACTGGATTGAGATCTATAATGCTTCTTCGGATACCGTTGATATAGCCGGTCTCTTTATAACAGATAGTATACCGGACCCTCTAAAATATCAAATACCCGATGGAAGTCCTTTATCCCGGATCCCGCCTCATAAGCATATTGTCCTATGGGCAGATAATCAGACAGGTCAGGGCGTTTTACATCTGGGGTTCAAACTGGATGGCCGGAAAGAACAGATTGGAATCTACCAGGTAGGATCAGGTATGATCGATAGCCTGAGTTATTCTTATAACTTCTCCGGCGCCATCCTGGGGCGTCTGCCGGATGGTAGTGGCAACCTGCAATATGTAACCGCCTCACCGGGAGCATCGAACCATGTGGCTCTGTTGGAAAACCTGTATATCAATGAATACATGGCCAGTAACCAGTCAACCATTGCAGATGAGTATGGTGAATATGACGACTGGATTGAGATCTATAATGCCAATGATTTTCCGGTGGATATTGGAGGGATCTTTATTACAGACTCTCTTGCGAATCCTGCCAGATACAGGATCCAGTCCAATCAGACTGATTCAACGACCATTCCGCCAATGGATTTTATTGTACTCTGGGCTGATGGCCAGGTTGAACAGGGTGTGTTGCATATTGACTTCAAACTGAGGAGTTCCGGGGAGCAGATCGGTATTGTTCAACCGGATGGGATGGAATTTATTGATTCTTTAAGTTTTGATGAAATGATATCTGACCTGTCGGTTGGGCGCCTGGCGGATGGTAGTGGCAACCTGCAGATCGTCACGGCTTCACCGGGATTCTCTAACTATATCAGTCCCACCGAAAGATTGTATATATCAGAAATAGTTGCTTCCGGCAATGAGAGCAATCCCGATAAATCCGGAGAATATGATGACTGGATTGAAATTTACAACGATAACGATTTTGAAGTTGATTTAGGGGGGCTTTATATTACCGATAGCCTGGATCACCTGTTCAAATTCCGCATTCCCAATTATTATCCCGACTCCACCACAATCGGGGCAAAGGGTTACCTGATTCTCTGGGCCGATAATCAGCCTGAACAAGGGATTAACCACCTGGGGTTCAAACTCAGTGGCAAAGGAGAAGTGCTGGCACTGGTAAGTCTGGATGGAACGGAAATTATCGATTCGGTCACTTATCCGGATCAGTACAGGCATTTTTCTTATAGCCGGCTATACAATAAGGGTAGCTGGAAATTCCTTCGTCCGACCCATTCGGCTTTTAATGCATCGACACCTGTTTCAGGAATATCCATTAATGAGTTTATGACTTCAAATACCAGTATTACGGATGAATACGGGGAATATGATGACTGGATTGAGCTATATAATGCTAATGAATTCCCGGTTGATATTGGAGGATTATACCTGACAGACAGCATCGGTGATCCGATCAAATACCGGATCCCAAGTCATTCACCCGATAAGACCACCATACAAGCAAAGGGATTCTATCTTCTGTATGCTGATAATACATCAGAACAGGGAGTGAATCATACCAATTTTAAACTGAGTAGAAACGGAGAACAGGTTGTCTTAATTCACTACGATGAATCCACTGTGCTGGACTCACTTACATACTCAGAGCAATACAGGAATTCATCATTAGGACGGATCTCAGAATCGGGCGGCTGGTGTGTAATTCCCCCGACACCGGGAGCATCAAACGTTATTCCGGACTTCTCCCATTTAATGATCAATGAGGTTATGGCATATAATAAAACCGTCTATGGAGATGAATACAATGAATATGATGATTGGATTGAATTATATAATGCGGGTGATGAATCTCTGGATATCGGCGGGTTATATGTGACAGATAGCCTGGGGTTCCCGACCAAGTTAAGGATCTCTACGGAGCACCCCGATTCCACCACAATTCTGGCCAGAGATTATATCATACTCTGGGCTGACAATACCGAAGAGCAAGGCATCCTGCACCTGGGATTTAAGATATCGAAGACAGGTGAGACCATCGGCCTGTTCGACTACAAAGGGGAGGTGATTGATACCATGACCTATCCATTTATCAGTCCCAATCTGTCCTGGGGCAGAAAATCAGATGGCAATACCGTATGGACCCGGTTCTTTGCTCCCACACCCTTAATGTCCAATATCTCTACCTCTGTAAATGAAAATATGCTGAGTGAAAACCTTATTTCGGTGTATCCAAATCCCGTTTCCGATAGGGCCATATTCGAGATATCAATGGATAAACCATGTGATATGAAGATTGAGATCATAGATAGTAAGGGAATAATCCTCTCCTTGCTAGAGGCTTACCATAGCGGATCAGGAAAGCAAAAGATAGACTGGGATGTGAGAGATGCAGCCGGAAACAGAGTGGCAAGCGGACTCTATTACTGCAGGATCCTGACCGGGGAGGGGAGTTGGGTAAGTAAGATCATGGTTCAATAGATACATTCTGTTCCACCTGTTTTTCGCTATGCAGCACCTTGATATTGTTAGGTAGCTATTTAAACAGAAATTTTTTAATTTTTATCACCGGGGTGTAAATATGTAACTTGATTAGCAATTGCTTGATTGTATGGGTAAGGGAGGGATTAAATGGAAAGTCTAATAGTTCCGGCCAAAGAGCTTGAATTATGTCTTTATGAAGTTTATAGTGTGGCTCTTTTCGTTGAGCCACATCATAAGTAAGCATACGTGAGATCAGGTAAGCAGAGTTAAATGGTACGAATTCTTCCTGAGCAATATCTTTATTTAGTTGTATCTCAGTAGTATTATTTGGATTTCTATCCTCCCAATATAGCAGATCATAAATGTTGGTATTTGTTCGTTCACAAACTCCATTGAGTTTTTCAAACCATTTATCATACAATATATTAGCAAATTGATATTTATCATAGCCATGTAACTTCGCCAATACTATACCAGTAATTTTATTCGCAGAAGAGTTATACATTGACTTAATAATAGGAATGATTTCTCCCGGTAGATTCAGTTTGTCAGGATAATGAATTAAATAGTTATATATTACCTCAATCATTTTCGGATTTGCAAAAAGGTTATTGCTATAGTATACCTCTTGAAACTTTTCGTCTGCATGATTAGAAATTTCTAACAGATTAAATTTCAAATTATTTTTTGATAGTAGTTTCTGAGGAACCCATGAATCACATGACTGTCTGACATCATCTGAATTATTCAGATAATAAAAAATATTAGTATTAATATCCTTTGTTGCAGCAAGAAGAATCCTGCTGTCATAACCTGCAGAAACAGGCATCATGAGCTGATAACGATTAGATGCTGCAATTAAAAAACCTTTTATCATTGTTGCACATTCGTCAACACAATCTTCTTTGGATAATGGTTGTAAAGCTTCATGTGGCCAAAATCTTTTAATACCAGACGAACTAACATTCAAGACATGGTTTGGCAGGAGTTGACTGATATCGTCATAATAGGTGCTATCTAATATATTAGAATATTGATTTCGCTTAAAATCCTCTGATTTATAATAACTTAACTTTGAAGGATCTTTGGTTGGTTCAATATTGAGAGCACTTGCAAGCAAATGTTGGCTGGATGAACATATGGCTGATCCTCCTCTAACTGTATAATATACTTTTCTGCAGGCAGATGCATCATGGAATAACTTGATACTCTTCTGGTCTATAACGATCATCACGAATCTTCCAGCCATTTTGGCAGTCGCTAATACGAGTTTGTTAAAACTCATGTCTGTTAAGTTGGTAAGAATTTCTTCATTACCATATTCCGGATTTAGATAATCATAAATATCACCAATCAAGATGAGCCTAATATTTGTTGAGGAACACTCAGTAACAACCA
>SDBV01010230.1_pt1 | contig 12323 bp, 9 predicted proteins | sample 2277081 | NCBI WGS metagenome assembly SDBV01 (sample SAMN10402039, study PRJNA504765) | marine sediment metagenome | isolation source: marine sediment core GS10_PC15, 223 cmbsf | place: Arctic Ocean: Southern Knipovich Ridge | collected 2010 | reverse complement strand
AGTTACGAGTTACGAGTTACGAGTTCCAGGTTTCAAGTTCAAAGTCCCCAGTACCCAGCCGTCCGTCTGCGTTTCGCTACCCGGCTACAATACGTTACGCCGGACAAGCGCCGGACAAGTCAGTAGCCAGCGATCAGCTCCGCCTGTGGCGGGGCCAGCGGTCAGCAGTCAATACAGGAGCATGAACAACGGACTACGGACTACTTTCCCTCACCTCGATATAGAGCCTAAATTCCCAGTTGCTATGACCCTGACCGACGATATCCTCGCCCAGCCCTCCTTCGACGCCGCCATCCGCACCGCCGTGGCCGGGGTGAAGGCCATGCGGCCCGCCTACGACTGGGTGGGTGTCTACCTGCTGGAGGGTGACCCTTCGGCAGGCTCAGGGCAGGCTCCTTCGGCAGGCTCAGGGCAGGCTCCTTCGGCAGGCTCAGGGCAGGCTCCTTCGGCAGGCTCAGGGCAGGGCGTGTTGACCTTGCAGGATGACCACTACCGGGGGCAGCCCACCAGCCACACCCGTATCCCGCTGGATAGCGGCATCTGCGGCGCGGCAGCCAGCAGCCGGGAAACCATCGTTATTGACGATGTGCGCCGGGACAGCCGCTACATCGCTTGCAGCCTATCGGTTCGGTCGGAGATCGTAGTGCCAATTATGGCCGGGGAGCGGGTAGTAGGTGTCCTGGACCTGGACAGCGACACCCCCGCGGCCTTTGTCGAATCTGACCGGCGGGAGCTGGAGCGGGTGGCCGCCGCTCTGGCCCAGGCCTGGCAAGTGATACCCGGAGAACAACCCGCAGGACGCCGCGTTTAATCCAGAAACATGAGCGTTACAGATCAAGCCATTGCTCTTGCCCCTGACCTGTTAGAGGAGATTGATAGCCTCAAGCGGGAGCGGAACGCCGTTATTCTGGCCCATTACTATCAGGACCCGGAAATTCAGGACCTGGCGGACTACCTTGGCGACAGCCTGAAACTGGCCCAAGAGGCCGTGCGGACGGACGCCGAAATCATTCTCTTCTGTGGGGTCCGCTTTATGGCCGAAGTGGCCAAGATACTTAACCCTGAAAAAACTATCCTGCTGCCGGATCAGGATGCCGGCTGCTCCCTGGTTGACACCTGCCCGGAAGACCGTTTTCAGACCTTTATTAACCGCTATCCTGACCACGAGGTGGTCACCTATATCAACAGCTCAACAGAGGTGAAAGCCCTTTCGGATATTATCTGCACCTCGTCCAACGCCGAGCGGGTTTTTGCCAGCATGCCGGAAGATCGGCCGGTAATCTTTGCCCCTGACCGCCATCTGGGTCGGTATCTGGAAAGGCGGACAGGCCGGGAGCTGAAAATCTGGCAGGGATCGTGTATAGTACATGATGTTCTCTCCCTGGAGGAGATCCTCCGCTTGAAGGCCTGTTACCCGGAGGCCGTTCTACTGGCCCATCCGGAATGCGAGGAAGCGATCCTGGAGCAGGCCGATTACGTCGGTTCGTCTGCTGCCATTATCAATACGGCCGTAACAGGTCAGGCCCGCCGGTACCTGGTGGCCACCGAAGCGGGTGTGATCCACCAGATGAAGAAACTGGCCCCGGAGAAGGAGTATATTCCCATCCCTACTCTGACCGGAGACGACGGCAGCCTGTGTCCCTACATGCGGCTTAACACGCTGGAAAAAATCTGCCAGGCCCTGCGAGATCTCTCGCCGGAAATTACCCTCGATGAAGCACTCCGCCTCAAGGCCCTGCGTCCCCTTGAGCGGATGATGGCCCTGGGATAGTCTTTGGGCTGGAGAGCAGTCAACGTGAGCATTGCATAATGGTACGCCGGGCGCTGTTCCAGCAGACAACTCTTGACCCCGATTGGGTGCGCCGGCAGGTCGTCCGGTTTCTGGCCGAAGACACCCCGGAAGGTGATATTACCACTGACGCAGTGGTGCCGGAAAGCCTTACCACCACAGCTCAAATAGAAGCCGGAGAGGAGCTCGTCTTTGCCGGCGCGCTGGTTATCCCAAACTGTTTTGACAGCCCCTGTGAAGTCAAAATGAATGTCGCCGACGGCCAGCGGGTCGCCGTTGGGGAGATCATCGGCATCGTAGCCGGTCCCGCCCGGCAGATTCTGACCCGGGAGCGAGTGCTGCTGAACCTGGTTCAGCGCCTGTCGGGCATCGCCACCCTCACGCGGGCCTTTGTCGACAAAGTGGCCCCCTTTGGCGTCAAGATTCTCGATACCCGGAAAACGACACCCGGTCTCCGACGCCTGGAGAAATACGCAGTGGCGGTGGGAGGCGGCGCCAACCACCGGATGGACCTTTCCTCCGGAATCCTGGTGAAGGACAACCATATCCAGGCCGCCGGCGGGATCGCGGCGGCGGTTGAGAGCCTCCGCCGTAGTCAACCCCATATGCCTATCGAAGTGGAAGCGGAGGACGCGGTCCAGGTGGAGACCGGCCTAGCGGCAGAAGTGGACGCTTTTCTGCTGGACAACATGTCCGTTGATCAGGTGCGGGACTGTGTGGCCCTCATCCGGGCGCACCCCGGCGGCAAGGAGATATTTGTGGAGGCCTCCGGGGGCATTGAGCTGGACAATGTACACGATTACGCCCGGACAGGGGTAGATGGAATCTCTATCGGGGCCCTGACCCACGGCGCCCGGTCGGTGGATATCCGCCTGGAGCTGGTAGCGAAGGCGCCGGTGTAAGGATCTTCACCACAGAGGCTAAAGAAAATTATTTATCTCTGCGTCCTCTGCGCGCCCAGCGGTTATTCCCCCCCGTAACCCGCTACTGCCAGAGAAGTCTTGAAGCGCATCATACAACATATGCAGAAGCTTTATTATATTTACACTATATGTTGTTGTTTTAAATAGATTTTTTCCTGATTCTCAGCATCAATTTACTTGTGCCGTATCACGCCCGGCGTCTAAATTCGGTCGTCATCGGGAGAACGAGTATTTCAGCTTACGAGATACTTCTATTAGACTACAATACTACATACAGGGACGAGGGTGTGTTGTGAGCCGATCCAGGTTCCTACCCGGTCAACAACATACATTCCAATTAATGAAAACACTCAGGAGAAAATCATGAACTATCGTGGAATAACTGTATTGCTTACCGTTTTCGCGATGCCGTTCCTGCTACAGGCCCAGACGGGCACGGTAACGGGTAGGGTGACAGACGCGGAGACGGGAACCGCCCTCGCCGGGGCGAATGTGATCGTCGAAGGGACCACCCTCGGCGCCGCGGCTGACGGGTTCGGTGACTTCACCATCGCAAACGTGCCGGCCGGGACTTATACCATCACGGCGTCGGTTATTGGTTACATGGCTGTCAGCCAGACCGCCGACGTACCCGCCGAGGGATATGTGACGGTGAACTTTGCCCTGGAAGCGATGGCAATCAGATTGTCGGGCCTGGAGGTGCTGGCCTCCAGGGCGACTCGTGAAACGCCCGTGGCGTACACCAACATCACGAAGGCCGATATGAGCCTGCGACTTGGCTCCCGGGATATTCCGCTCATCTTGAATACCACGCCCAGCGTCTATGCAACTGAGCAGGGCGGCGGCGCCGGGGATGCCCGTGTCAATGTCCGTGGTTTCAATCAGAGGAACGTGGCCATCATGATCAACGGCGTTCCCGTCAATGATATGGAGAACGGCTGGGTCTACTGGTCCAACTGGGACGGCGTGGGTGATGCCACATCCTCCATCCAGATGCAGCGGGGTCTCAGCGCCGTCAATCTTGCCACCCCCTCCATCGGCGGAACGATGAATATCATTACAGACCCAACCGCCCACCGTGCCGGCGGTATTTACAAGCAGGAAATCGGTGCCTGGGGTTTCCTGAAATCAACGCTGAACTACAACACCGGCCTGATCGGTGACAAGCTGGCCATGAGCGGGACCGTCGTCAGGAAAACCGGCGATGGATACGCTGGCGCTACCTGGACCGACGCCTGGGCCTACTATTTCGGCGCCAGTTACGCTCTCAGCGATAAGGATCGTCTGGAGTTCTATGCTTTAGGCGCTCCCCAGCGCCACGGCCAGAACATATACCGCCAGAACATTGCTGCCTACAGCCATAGCTTTGCCGAAGGTCTTGCTGACTATGACACCTCCGCCTTCAGCAAACACCACGAAGCTGGTCGGGACTACAGTCAAAACTATAGCCCGGTTACTGACTACGATGGCGAACAGTTCTGGCAGATGTACACGGTCCGCGATGGAATTGACCGGCACGAAACGGATCTGCTCAATTCGCGGGAGAATTACTTCAATAAACCGCAGGTGAGCCTGAACTGGTACCATACCTTTAATGAACAGATGCGCCTATCCTCCATTGTTTACTACTCCGGCGGTAAAGGCGGCGGCACCGGCACTTTAGGTGATGTAATGCACGAGTCCTGGGAAGGTGACTATAATAATCAGACCGGAAGATATTATTTCTTCGGTTCACCCTGGTCCTGGGATTGGGACGCAACGATTGCCATTAATCGTGATTCGACACATTACTGGATAGACCAAAAGGAGAAAACGAAGGCAATCGGCCAATCAGTCGGCATCATACGCAACAGTGTGAACCAGCAGTGGACCATCGGCGCCATCTCGAAGCTGAACTTCGATCTCAGCGAGAATATCAAGACTATCGTGGGCATCGACTGGAGAACGGCTGAGATCGGGCACTGGCGGGAAGTCCGCGACCTGCTTGGTGGCGACTACTACCGGTATACGGGCAATCAGTTCGAGACCACCGAAGAAGAGTATAAGAAAGTTCTGGGCGATATAATCGCTTACAACTTCACCAATACGGTGGATTGGCTGGGATTGTTCGCCCAGGGTGAATACTCCGGCGGCCCGCTCACGGCCTACGGTATGTTCGGCTGGTCGCGAATTGCCTACACTTATGCCAATCATTTCAGGACACTTGACACCCTTGCAACTGGGGAGCCTGATCCGAATGGCGCTGAGATCTATTCCGCACCCCCGGCCATCAGCACGATACAGATTAAAGGTGGCGCCAGCTTCAAGCTGGCCGAAGGCCTGGGCCTTTTCGGCAACTTGGGCCTGGTCAAGAAGCCGCCCATCTTCGACAACGTGATCGATGACTACCAGGGGATCACCAATGATAGCGCTATGGCCGAGACGTTCACATCCTTTGAGGGCGGCGTCTACTTCAGCGGCCTGGGCGGCATGCTGAACCTGAACGCCAATTATTACAATACCACGTGGAAAGATCGTTCGTATACCCGTTTCGTGGTGATGGAAGATGGCGAAGAGGGGATGATCAGCCTGAAAGGCGTCGATGCCAATCATTCCGGTTTCGAGTTGGAATGTGCCTTCCAGCCCCTGCCGCTGTTCAGGCTCGACGTAGCAGCATCGCTTAGCAATTGGAAACACCTGGATGATGTCGAAGGCACCTATCGACCGGATTTCGGCGAGGCGGTCGTTGATACCTTCAACTTCTATATCAAAGACCTGAAGGTCGGCGACGCGCCCCAGACTCAGGTTGCCGTGACGGCTTCCGTGTTCCCCATCAAAGGGATGACGGCCCAGCTGGTGTACAAGTACTATGACAAGAACTACGCCGACTGGAGTCCCTTCAGCCGGTTGGATGAAGACTATCCGGCCGACGGCGGAGATCGGGGCGTCCAGAGCTGGATGGCACCCTCCTACGCGGTGATGGATCTGCATGCCGCGTATGACCTGCCCTTCAGCCTGGGAGGCGTCAAGCTACAGGTGTTTACTCACGTCTTCAACCTCCTGGATACCGCGTACATCCAGGATGCGACGGACAACAGCCCCTACAACGCTTGGGATTACGATCACGACGCCGACGACGCTGAGGTGTTCTACGGTATACCCAGGAAATTCAACGTGGGTCTGTCGGTGAGGTTCTAGTCTCGCTGATCAATCACCTTGAGTTGGGAATCAGGAAGCCCTCCCTTCGCCGGGAGGGCTTCCTGCTATTGTGGTCGGGCTGGGAGTGAATAACACCGACCTTCGCCGGCCCCCGCCGACCGCGGGGCTGGCACGATTTGTGCTTTAAATCACAGCAGGAGGACAATGGCGCGTTAACTTGTATGTATCATAGGGCATTAAAAGGGACGATAATCGTGCCGGTTGGGCGCGAAAGCCGCTGAAAGTATTACTTCAAGAAAAGTGTCAATTCTGCTGAAAAGCCTTGACATTCGATGAGGCGACAACTACATTTTTCATACAACTGGGAAAGTTGCTTTGCTTGCAGTATAAACCGAGGTAATATATTGGGCGTATAATATGAAAAACATCTACCTAAAGCTGCTGATCCTGGTTATGGCGTTGGCTGTCCTGGACGGTTGCGCCGGTCGCCGCGCCAGGAAGGAAGCTGCTGAAGAACAGGCCGCCAAAGAGGCCGAACTAGTGGCGGCAGGCGATTCTGCGCGGGCCGCCGAGGTACCACCTGGAGAGATGGCGCCCCCTGGTGTTCCGACCGAAGGGGAGCAGCCAGCTGTTCCCGGCTCCACCGAAAGCTATGTCCTCAATGAGCTCAACTTTGAGGTCAAGAAACTGGGTGCTGACGTAAAACACCTGGCTTCGGAGCTCCGCGATCTACAGGCCAAGAGTACCATGTGGGCCAATCCCCTGACCATTTACAGCAAAGAGATCATCCTGGATACCGGCAGCAGCTTCTTCGGTAAAATCGTTTACCAGGACGAGAAGATACTCAAGGTTGAAACCCTTATCGGCTACATTATTATAGAGCGTTCTTCCGTCGTCCGCATCGTGGAGAATATTCCCGAGGAGCCGTTTGAATGGTCTGCTGCGCTTGAGACCACGGAAAGCCTCTCCGTACCACCCCCCTCTGCCGCCAACCGGGTAGTGGAGCCCTCCATCGCGGTAACCAGGCCCACCGAACCGGCCATAAGGGCCGCAAAGACGGCCTATGCTCCCAATGTGGTCCTGGTTGGTACCATCGCTGAATCCAAGGATCGTTCGGGAAACCTGAAGCTGCGGGGCGAGGCAAAGAATATCGGTGGCCGGCGCGCCGATTTCGTGAAGGTGAATTTTGTTTTCCGTAAGGACTGGAGCGGCAACACCAAGACCCTGACCACGTTCGTCAAGGGTTCCTTCCACACCTTTGAATCGGGCATCACTTCGGATGCCTCACTGCTTCCAGGCGCTACTGCGACCTTCGAGTTGCCCGTGGCCAAATCCTTCGGCAGTTTTATCGGTTACTCCTATACCATTGACTGGGAAGACTATCAGTAGGCGGCATGGGTTATAAGCACTGGAGAAAAGGAGCGGTCGCCGCGTCACCCGGCGGCTGGCTTGTGGTGACGCTGGCAATCGGTCTGTTTTTTGGCCCCGGAGGTACCCTGGCGGCCCAGGACAAGCAGGATAAGGATGTCTACCTTATAGACCTGGGCATAATCATTGAGCCCGGCCGCCGGGACTCCGCCGCCGGAGCGGATTCCCTGCCCGCGAGGGGTTATGTTGGCCTGATGGTAAGGAAAGAACCCCCCGGTGCGGCCTACATTGAATCGACCAGGGAGCTGCGGTCGGCCCTGGATGATCTGGGCGAGAAGATCAACTCGCTCGAGAATTCATTGGACCAGGATATGGAAGCTGTGCGGCTGGAGAACGAGCGGCTGCGGGCCCTGATCAGGAAGATCCAGTCTAATCGCAGGGCAAGCGAAGTCTCTCAGGTGGCGGAGAGTGCTCCGGATAAGGTGGCGTCTTCTCCAGGGGAGACGGTCCGGTCGCCACTGCCGGACAATCCCGGTTTTCGCCACATCCTTCAGGCCTATCGGGCCGGGCACCTTGACGACCTGATCAGGCTGTGCCAGGCTATTGACGAAGCGGCTTTAAGTCCGAAAGAGCGCGCACACGCGGCCTATTGGTGCGCTGACGCCTATTTTCACCGCGGTCAGTTCGATGAGGCCCTGCTGGCCCTGGAAAAGGTGCCGGCTGCAGATCATGAGCTGGGTGATGACGTCGTCGTTCTGCAGGGGCTGATTTATTTGAGACAGGGAAAAGTCCCGGAAGCACGCTCCAGGTTTCAAACCATTCTCAGCCAGTATCCGGCCAGCGATTACCAGCGCCTGGCGGAGCTGACCATCAAGGAGTTGAGTCACCTTTAGATTGCCTATGTACGAAACCCGTAGATACCGGTCGGTCGTTTTACTTGCCATTCTCGCCACCCTTACGTGGGAGTCGGCTCAGGGAATTTCACGGTTGTCCTACAGCCGACCGGGATCAATGATGCGGATTCCCATGAGCTCGGTTGTCCGCTCGCCCTATCTGTTCAGCTCCGGGTTCGTGGCCGAAGTGGTGAACCAGGACTCTTTGCGCAACGCTTCGGTCATCTACTTTGACTCGGAGATATCCAAGAACCTCCGCCTGGGTATGTCGTTGGTATCACCGATTGACATGCCCCTGGAGATCGGTTTTCACTTCCAGCAGCGACTGTGGGCCTACGGGAACATCAGCTTCTCCTTCGGCCTGCAAGATATTGTACTTACCCAATCAAATGGCAAACTGGAAATGGACTCCGATCTGCTTTCATTTTTTGGGGTGCTATCCAGCGAGCAGAAGGTGGGACGCTATTATCTGAATTCCTACATGGGCTTTAGCACCGGTACCCTGGCGGGAGCCACGGCGGGCGTTGATACCTCCCTAAAGCTTGGAGTTTATGCCGGTTTCCTGTTAAAGACGCCTCTCTTCGCCAACCGGGGCGGCCTGGATGTAATCGGTGAGTTTGACGGCCACGGGATCAACGTCGGCATCCGCATTCCCATCACCACCGATTACCGCCTGCAGATCGGCTTTGTCCAAGTGAATCGCTTGGACGAGTTCGTAGAGCAAGAGGACATCGTGTCCGCCCCGCCTGCAATAGTGATAGGATTGGATCTATCCGTGCCCCGCCTTGAGAAGAGGCTGGCGGCCCGCGAGGTCGGGGGCGAGGTAGCGGCTATGGGACCAAGGATCGAACCCGAAGAGCAGGAGGAACTTCTGGCACGCCAACTGGATTCCACCTTGCAGGCGGCGGACTTTCTGCTGGCATCCCTGCGCGATTCACTGCGCATTGCCACCTTCGAGATCGACAACCTGTACAACCAGGTGGCGATGCTCGAACAGCTGGGCGTGTTCCTGGCTGATTCGGTGCGTAACATGCAGCTGCGCATTCAGATGATGAAATCAAACATCAATTATACCATGCGGCACCTTTCATCATCGCTCCAACATTTCTACGAGGAGAACTACCGGGATGCGCTTCAAGAGGTGGAAATGGCTATCCAGCTCAACCCCGATCTAGCCATTGCATATGCCCGTAGGGGTTCGATATATTATAGGTTGGGCGATGTGCAGCGCGCCACGATTAACTGGAACCTGGCGTTGAAGCTCGATCCGGAGTATGACGATGTTCGTAATATTCTCCGAATGCTGAAAGAGGATCGGAATCGCGTCAAGGCAACGTCTCTTAAAATAGAGTAGTAGGGTCATTATATGGATTTTGCAACTATTATCGGTGTTCTGGTTGGTGTCGCCCTGGTTGGTGGCGCCATCGTAATGCAGGGAAACGCCACGGACACTAATGTCGCTGTGTTTGCAGAGGGGATCTCCATCATGATCGTTCTTGGTGGAACCCTGGCGGCCACGGCCATCGCATTCCCGTTAAAGGAGGTCCTGCGCATAATGACCATCCTGAGGGCGATTTTCAAAGGCGGGAAAGTGGAGCTGGGGCCGTTGGTGGATGAGATTGTCGATATGGGTACCGTAGCGCGCAAGGGGCCCAAGGACCTGGAAAACGCCCTTGACCAGGTTCGAAATCCTTTTCTTAAAGACGGCCTTCAAATGGTAGTGGACGGCTATTCGGTTGAAGAGATTCGCGACATCCTGGAGACCCGGGTTGAATACCGTGAGGAGAGAGAGAGTACGGAAGCAAACCTGTTCAAGGCCATGGGTAAGTTTTCACCGGCCTTCGGTATTATCGGTACGCTCATCGGCCTGGTATTCATGCTCAAGGGCATGAGTGCTGAGGGCGGCGGCGCGGACATGGCCAGCAATATAGGTAGCGGTATGGCTACGGCCCTGATCACTACTTTCTACGGGGCGCTGATGGCCAACCTGTTCTTCCTGCCTATGGCCGAAAAGCTCCTCACCCAGATCAGCAGCAAAAGCACCATGCAGAACATGATCACCGAAGGGGTCTGCCTGCTGCAGATGAAGAAACACCCCCTGATCGTGCGCGAGAAAATCAATTCCTTCATTCCACCGCGCGAGTGGAAGAGAGTGGAACCTGGAGCAGGAGCTTAGGAGACTACTATGGCTATCAAGAAACGAGTAGAAGAAGGCCTGCCCGAGTACTTCGCGACCTTTGCCGATATGATGACCCTCCTGATGACCTTTTTCGTTCTGCTCTTCTCCATGTCAACCCTGGACCCGGTGAAGATGTCCGACATGGCGGCCGCCATGCAGGAAAGTGCGACGGGTGAGCGCAAAGAAAGGGAGAAGATCAAGACCCAGAGTGATATCCAGGATGAGGTCAAGGAAGCCATCGACCAGACGAAGATGGAGGAATTTGCCGAGGTCACCCACAGCCCGAAAGGTGTCAGCATCACCATTGACAGCCGGTATGCCTTTGAGTCCGGCAGAGCTGAACTCAAGACGGTGATATACCCCTTTCTTAACAGCATTATCCCCATCATGATGGACCGGGGCAACAGGTTTCCCATCGCCGTGGAAGGCCACACGGATAATCTGCCTATTCCCGAGGCCTGGGTTGAAAAATATCCCTCCAACTGGGAGCTGTCGGCGGCGCGGGCAGCCAGTGTGGTCAGGTATTGTATAGAAAGGGGCGTGCCGGGAGGCAAGCTCCGGGCCGTGGGCTTTGCCGAATGGATACCCTACGGCACCAGCTGGTTCGAATCTCGAGGGGGGCGCATAACCGAAGAGGATGTGCGGGCCGGAAACAGCACACCGGAACTTCAATCGGCAAACAGACGGGTGGAGATTACTTTCCTCTCGATTGGCTAATTAACACAGGAGTCCCTGATGCGACTGAGCACAGCATCGTTCGTTGCCACCCTGTTAATCCTGCTGGGAGGCACTTCGCTAATAAGAAGCCAGGAATCGGGCTATCTTTCCCAGAAGCTCCTGCTGGAAAACACGCTCCAGCAGAGAGTGACAAACGCAATATCCAAGATTCTGGATGAGTCTCTATTTGTTGTAGATGTCAAAGTCGAGCTGGCATTCACTCCGGCCGGCCAGGTGGAAAAGGTTTATCGCACAGCTGACGGGCGCCTGATCAGGGGTGATGAGCCGGGGGCTGCCGAGCCTGGTACTGAGTCTGAGCGCGCCCGTGAGACCGTAACTCATCCGTTTCCAATACCCGGGTTTCCCGACGTAGAGCGGGTAGAAGGCCGGCCGATTCGTACCCTGGGTGAGGCGGAACCTTCGCTGCCGGAAGAAGGGGCAGCCATCGAAGAGGATCTGGTTTCCGGTGCGGGAGAGATTACCGAAACCGCGGGCGGTCTCCCCAGTATCAAGTCCCTGGTCATCAGTATTATCCTGGAGGATGGTGTCTCACCCCAGATTATTGAAAATGTACGCCAGGTGGCGCTCGTAGCCTCACGCTTTGACCGAGACCGCGGTGACCTGCTTTCCATTACTACCGCCTCCTTCAAGGATCGCCGCCCTACTCCGTATCTGACCGACACCGGTATGCCCGTTACTCAGATACAGATCGAACAGACCGAAGCGCTGCAAGAAAAACTCAAAGAGGCCCAGACCCGCAACGAAGAGCTCATGAAGGAGCTGCGCGATCGGGAATTGGAGTACCTGCAGCGATCCGAGGAGGAGCGTAAACAGGCCCTGGCCGATCTGGCCCAGGTGCAGAATGAACGCGCCAAGGACCTTATCTTCCTGCAGACGCAGCGGGAAGAATCCAACGTCAGGCTCCAGGAAGCGCTCCTCACCCAAATCGACGAGATGCGCAAGGACCTCACCTCGGGCCGGCTCCCTCCCGATGAGCAGGACATCCTGTCGCTCCAGGCCGCTTCCCTGGAGGATTCACTGAACGCCATGCGCCTGGCCTTTGAGGCCGAGAAGGAGCGGCTCCAGGTCCAGATCGAGGCGGCCCTCACAAAGGAACCGCCCCCGCCGAAAGGCCTCGGCGTATTGGGAGACAATGCACTGCTACTGGTGGGATTGGTACTGCTGGTGGCTCTGATTATCGTGGTAGTCGTTTTTGCTGCCGGGCGCAGCCGTGCCCAGGCGGCGCCGGTAAGGATGGTCTATCCCGGTCCGCCGGCCTATCCCCGCCGCAGACCGGCGCCCCGCCCCGCCGCGGC
>SDBV01010229.1_pt1 | contig 12324 bp, 13 predicted proteins | sample 2277081 | NCBI WGS metagenome assembly SDBV01 (sample SAMN10402039, study PRJNA504765) | marine sediment metagenome | isolation source: marine sediment core GS10_PC15, 223 cmbsf | place: Arctic Ocean: Southern Knipovich Ridge | collected 2010 | reverse complement strand
AGCTGGGCATTGCTCTAATGCGATATTTGATTTAGGAGATGGTGTGCCAGAACTTTCAAGTTTTTCAAAAAGAATCTTTTTATCTTCTACTATTTTTGGAGTTTGGTTTTCACCTATTAAACCTTGAGATGGAGGTTTTGAAATTTCAGATGGAAGTGATGGTTGTCCAACAGAGAGGTCAGTACCACTATTAGTTTCATTTAAATCTGGTAGAGGTTTTGTGCCTACGTATGAATAAAGTCCATATCCAATAAAAGCCATAGTTGCTGCAATTAAAGTACCTATTGCAACCTTTTGCCATGTTTTATAAGTTGAAAACTCTGGACTCTCTGGTATATATTTTAGGTTTTTTAGATTAACATCATTAAATCTAAGCGTATCTATTTTCTTGTCTAATAATTCTGTAATCTCTTTTGAAAGTTTTTCTTTTTTGGCAAAGTTCTTTAATGAGACTAGAACAGCTGGATAATTTTCATTATTATTACTTTCTATCTCAGATAATAAAGATGTTATTTTTTGAATATTTTTTTCTTTTGCAGCTTTAAAAAGTTCAAAAACCTTATTATCTTTTTTTAACTCATGCACTCGACTAATGTCTGTTTTACTAGATACTTCATAACCTGTCAGATCTCTATAAGCTTTTTTATAAGGGGATAAGTTTTTATATCTTCTGTAAAGCTCTAATATGTTAGTTTTTGTTCGATCATACCTTGAAATCTCAGAGTTATTTTTAGATCCATGAAAAAGAGATTCAAAAAAAGAGCCTACTTTTGTTTTGATTTCACCTGAAACACGCCCAGTTTTGCCGATAACCTTTTTACTATCTGCCGGCACAGGTTTCATATAGGTTGGATTAAAATTAATTCTAGGGGCTTTATAAACTTCTGCCATAATTATATCACTTAATTTAATTTGCTTTATTATAACATTTAACACTTTAAATACAAATGTAATTACAGGATAAAATAAATTATTTACAATAACTTAAAATAGTTATTTGCATTGCAATAATAATGATAAAAACTATAATAAATATTGATATGGATAAAAAATTTAGTTTACATAAAAAAAAGTCTTTACAAAGACCATTATTTTTAACACCAGTAATGGCAGGATTTCCCTCCCCGGCTGATGATTTTGTTGAAAAAAACTTAGATTTAAATGAATTTTTGATAAAGAACAAAGCGGCTACATTTTTTGTAAGAGTTAGAGGCGATTCTATGAAAGAAGCTAACATATTAAGTGGTGATATATTGATAGTCGATAGATCTCTTGAACCAACGGATAAAAAAATTATTATAGCTAAACTTTTTGAAGAGTTTACTGTTAAACGACTTAGAATAAAAAATGACAAGCTGTTTTTAGAGCCTCAAAACCCTAAGTTCCAACCCATTGAAATTAAAGAAGATATGGACTTTGAGGTATTTGGGGTAGTAACTTATATAATCCACCAAGCTAAATAGATGTTTGCTCTAATCGATTGTAACAATTTTTATGCATCATGTGAAAAGATCTTCAACCCTAAGCTTAAAAACAAGCCTGTTGTGGTTTTATCCAATAATGATGGTTGTGTAATAGCTAGATCTAAAGAAGCCAAAAAACTCAAAATAAAAATGGGCGCTCCAATATTTGAGTATAAAGAGCTCATTAAAGAAAAGAATATCTATATATATTCTTCAAATTTTGCTTTATATGGCGATATGTCTATTAGGGTTATGAAGACTCTAGAGTCTTTTTTATACCCAATGGAGATCTATTCGATAGATGAAGCCTTTTTAGATCTAGATGATCAAAATATCAATTATTTAACCCTTGCCAAAGATTTAAAAAAAAGAGTTTACAAATGGACCGGGATAGATGTCTCCGTTGGCATTGCAAGAACCAAGACGCTCGCAAAGCTCGCAAGTGAGATGGCTAAAAAACAAGGTTGTCCTGTTATATTAATAGATGAAAAAGATATTCAAAAAGTTTTAAAAAACACAGATGTGGAAGATATTTGGGGAGTTGGGTCTAGGTTAAAAAAAAGACTTTATAGACTGGGGATATACACAGCTTATGATCTTGCTTTAGCCGAGAGCGAGCTTATAAAAAAGCAACTATCTATTTCTGTTTTAAAAACAACTTTAGAGCTAAATCAAATCCCCTGTTTTAAATGCGAAAAAAATCCTCCATCTAAAAAATCGATTTGTACTTCAAGATCTTTTGCGAAAAAAATTGAAATTTTTGAAGATCTTGAAAAAGCTATATCTTCTTTTGTAGCAATTGCAGCTCAAAAACTTAGAAGACAAAAAATGCAGGCTAATTTTTTAACCATTTTTATCTCAACGAGCTTTCATTCAAAAGATCCTTTTTATTCCAATTCTTGCCAGATAACACTGCCAATTGCCACATCTTTTACTCCAAAGCTCATTGCCTATGCTAAAAAAGCTCTTAAAAAGGTCTATAAAAGCTCTTATTTATATAAAAAAGCAGGGGTAATATTAAGTGACTTTACAAGCATTGATTACTTGCAAAAAGATCTATTTTCTAAATTAGATGAAAAAAATAAAAACGATCTTATGAAAATAATTGATCAGATTAACTACAAAGCTAATAAAAAAGCTCTCTTTTTTGCCTCTGAAGGAATCGAAAAAGGCTTAAAAAAATCTAAAATAAAAAGCTCATCAAAGATGCGATCTAATAAATATACCACCTCTTTTGATGAGCTATTAGAAGTAAAATAGCTTATTACTTTCTAGTGCTTCTTCCTCTTTTCGTAACTTGTGTAGGTAAACCATCACTTGAAGGAGAACTAGGATTTGAAGAGGAACTACTACTTGGTCTAGTAGATTCTTCAGAAGCTAGAGTTCTTCTTTTTCTCTTGGTTCCGCCTATAGTTCTTCTTCTTGCTACTGGAGTCCTATCTGCTGAATCATCTACTAAATCATCAAGAGTTAAAGACCTTCCTCTACCTGAACCTGAAGAAGCTCCTCCTGGCTCTTCAGCTACTACCAAAGCACCTTCTAAACACTCTGATACAGATCTTTCTTCAGCATCTTCAATAGCGCTATCTCTGATATCTGTAACTACAAATCTATTTCCTATTTGTTTTAATTCCAAAGATACCGGACCCTCAGCTGTTGTTAATCTAGATATTTGAGCATTACTAATTGCTAGTCTAAAAGAGGGGTGTTGAGCATTAAATAATCTAGAGAGTCTACTAACAGATGCATCAACGAGCGCATCTACAGATCTAAAAACTGTATTAGCAGCTGACCTTATTAAATTCGGAGCTAACAAAAGAGCGGCGCCTTCTGCAGCCATCAAATAAATTCCTGCCTCAGGATGAACAAAATTTATTCCGAATATAGATGCATCTATCCCACCTCGATATAGGTATTTAACAGCTTCTGCTGCATGAGCTCCGAATTGAGGTACACGAGGATCTAAGGCTTGAAATGTATGGGAAATAACCCCAGAAGCATTTAGCCCAAAACCTAAAATAGATCTAGATCTTATAGCTAAATATCCAAAACCTTCGCTTGTAGAAACTAAACATAAAGGGGCAAGAGTATTAATACTAACATCAATAGTTCTTTGTCCGATAGCATATCCAAGTTTTGCTAAAGTACTAGTCGGTTGATTCGGTATCTGCAAAACCTGTCTCGCCATGTCAGATAGCTTCCAACCAAGCTCAGGGCCAGTTGCTCGCAGTGGTTCGGGTGGATTGATAAGGACTCTCGGGTTTTCTGAACTACCATACGGTACTACGCTCATAAAATTTCTCCTTGTAATATTTTTTTTACTATTAATTAGTGTCTTTAAATAATTTTGATTAGATTATAACAGACAAGACATTATTATAACACATATTTAAAAAACAAATTAGCTAATTTAACTAAGATAAGCCTATTATTAGTAATTAAAATTTTAATTTAACATTTTTTCTATCTTTTTTATCGCAGTTTTTAAAGAGACTCTCTTTGAATTAAGAGAAGCGAAGGGATTTTGTTTTCTTGAGAAGATATTTTTGATATTAAATTTTTGAGCATTCAAATTTTTATTTAACTCATCAAAGGTTATTGGTGTTGCAATCGGGGCTGCTTCAATGGCTCTAATAGAGTAGGGTGCTACAGAGGTTTGAGCAAAAGAATTTCTCAAATAATCTATAAAGACTCTGTTTTTTCTTTTCTCTTTTCTAAGTTCTATGGTGTATTTTGAAGGATATTTATCAACTAATATAGAGGCTATATTTTTAGCAATCTTTCTTACTTCTTCAAAAGTATTATTGGGTTTAATTGGAACGATGATATGAAGACCTTTTGAACCTGTTGTCATTAAAAAAGTGGGCAGTTTTAAATCATCTAAGATTTTTTTCAAATCTCTGGCCGCTTCAATAACTTTAGAAAAATTTGCCCCAGCAGGGTCGAGATCAAAAATTAATCGATCTGGATAGTTTAGCTTATCTTTTTTAGATAGCCATGGATGAAACTCCCCTACTTGATTGGCAATATACAGAAGAGAGTTTAAATCGGTAATAACAGGCATTTTAATTGACGTTTTACCCTCTCTTTTAACTTGGACGGTTTTAATAGATTTAGGATAGTAATCCATTATTTTTTTTTGGAAAAATTTTTCGCTTTTAATACCATTGGGAAATCTTTTTAAACTAAGGGGTCTATCCTTGATTAAAGGCAAAATAAGTTTTGCTATTTTTTTATAATAATTTACAAATTCTTCTTTAGAGATTTTGGATTTAGGGAAAAGAATTTTTTCCTTATTGGTTGTTTCAAACATTTTAATTTACCTTTTTTCTTTAACAACTTGTTTAGGACTTTTATCAAATCTAAGAGCAATAAATCTTGGATGACGCAGTTTATCATCTTTTGTCCACTCAGAAAATTCTATCTCAGCTACATATTTGGGTCTTACAAGATGTGCTTTTTTAGGTAGTTTGTTTTCTATTGGATAGGCTCTTTTAGATTCTATTTTTTTTAATTTGGAAGAAAAAGTTTTTAAAAATTCAAAATCGTAGCCTGTTCCAACTTTGCCAGCATATTTAAGACGGCTTTTTTTATAAAAACCGATTAAAAGAGCTCCAAAACCTATTCTAGAGCGCTCAGGATCTGTATATCCAATTATGACAAACTCTTGTCTATTAGAGCATTTAAATTTTAACCAATCTCTTGTCCTTTTAGATACGTATTTAGAATCAGCTTTTTTAGCAATAATGCCCTCTAAACCTTTTTCGCAGGCTTTTTTATAAAATGTTTCTCCATTTTTTATAATATGTGAGGTATATCTAAACCTAGATGAGAAGTGAAAGTTTTTTTTAAGCAAAGATTTTCTATCGATTAACTTTTGATCTTTTAAATCATATTTATCTAAATAAAGAAGGTCAAAAGCATAAAAATAAACACTTATTTTTTCTCTTTTAACTTGTTGAAGCTTGGAAAAAGAAGTAACCCCTCCTTCAAAGGCAACGAGCTCTCCATCTACTATAAAGCTTTTTTTTCTTTGTTTTTCAAATATTTTAACAATTTCAGGATAAGTCGCATTTAATTTATTTCTGTTTCTAGAATAGAGGGTAACCTTATTATTTTTCTTTACGACTATACATCTAATCCCATCGAATTTTTCTTCATAAATCCATTCTTTATTAGAAAAATATTTTTCTGTAAGTGTTGCTTTTTCTGGACTGATAAAGTTTGGTTGCGATTTGATTTTTAAATTTTTATTCATCTTTTTTTCATCTTTATTAAAAGCCAGGTTTTATCATCTCTAAATTTTATGAGAGCAAAAGCTGTTTTTATTTTTTTGCCTTGAAGCAAAATTTCAATTTGCCCATTTTTAAAACATTTATCAATTGGCACAATTTTGCCCATTTTATCTCTCTTTATATTTTCAAAAGTCCCACTATCGTAAATAATAACTTTGCCAGCGCCATATTCACCTTGAGGAATAGTGCCTTCAAATTTTGCATATCCAAGTGGATGATCTTCGGTTAATATCGCAAGTCTTTTTTCTGATGTTTTTTTAGGTACACCCTTTGGAACCGCCCAAGATTTGAGCGCCCCTTTTATCTGGATTCTAAAATCAAAATGAAGCCTTTTAGAAAAATGCTTTTGAATAACAAAAATATTTTTCTTAGATGGTTTTTTTAAACTAGCTTTTGGTTCAGGAGTTTTTTTAAAATCCCGTTTTTTTTGATAATTTTTTAAGCTTGCCATATTAACTCTTGCTTAAAATTTTGAATAACAAATAGAAAATAAAATTCCAACTAATAAAAAGAGACTTGTTAGAAAATTTTAATAATGTAATAAAAAAAATAAGAGATACAAAAATAAAAGACATTAATTTTTATGCAAAATAATTTGATAAAATGGTTTGAAGATATTTCTCTTAAAGATCTTTCTCAAGTAGGCGGAAAAAATGCATCACTCGGAGAAATGATTAATAATTTAAAAAAAGAAGATAGCACTATAAATGTTCCAATGGGTTTTGCAACAACAGCTAATTTTTTTCAAAATTTTATCAAATATAATAATCTAGAAGGGAAAATCGAGAATTTAATAACTAAATTCAAAGAGAAAAAATCTTCTTTATCTTATACAGGAAGCTCTATTAGAAAACTCATAATACAAGCTAGATTTTCAGACGAGATGGAACTCTCTTTAAGAGAAGCTTATAGAGAATTATCTAAAAGATATAAGACTAAAAATGTAGATGTAGCTATTAGAAGTTCTGCAACCGCTGAAGATCTGCCATCTGCTAGCTTTGCCGGTCAATTAGAGAGTTTTTTAAATATTAAAAATGAAAAAAATGTTTTAAGAAAAACTCTTCACTGCTTTGCATCTCTCTTTACTGATCGCGCCATTATTTATAGAGAAGAAAAAGGGTTTGATCATCTAAACATTGCCGTATCAGTGGGTATTCAAAAAATGATCAGATCAGATTTGGCTGGATCTGGAGTTATCTTTACAATAGACACTGAATCTGGATTTAAAAACGTTATTGAAATAACCGCTGGATTTGGACTTGGAGAGAATATAGTTCAAGGAAGTATTAACCCAGATGAATATATCACATTCAAGCCTCTTTTATTTGATGAAACAAAATTCCCTATTATCCAAAAAAAACTTGGTAAGAAAGAAAAAAAATTAATCTATTCTATAGATGGTACTAAAAATATTAAAACAACTCTAAAAGAGAAAAACTCATTTGTATTAAATGATCAAGAAATTTTAAAACTCTCAAAATGGGCCGCTTTAATTGAAAAGCATTATCAAAAACCAATGGATATTGAATGGGCAAAAGATGGTATCTCAAATGATCTATTTATCGTTCAAGCAAGACCAGAGACAGTTCAGTCTCAAAAACCCAAAGAGCATTTTTTAAGTTATAAAATTCCAGTTAAAGGAAAAGTTATCACTAAAGGTTTAGCTATTGGAGAAGCGTGCTCTACTGGCAAAGCTCAAATTATTAAAAGCATCAAAGATATAAATAAATTTATCGAAGGCTCAATTTTAGTAACTGAGATAACTTCGCCCGATTGGGTTCCGATCATGAAAAAAGCCGCCGGCATAATTACTAACTTTGGAGGAAGAACATCTCACGCTGCAATTGTATCTAGAGAGCTAAACGTACCGGCCATAGTTGGGTGCTCTAATGCTACAAAAGTTATCAAAAATGGTTCTGATATTACGATTTCTTGCTGCGAGGGTGAAGATGGGATCGTTTACGCGGGTATTTTAGAGTTTGAAAAAGAAGAGATCGATTTAAAAAAATTACCTGATATAAAAACTAAAATAATGATCAATATAGCTTCTGCAGATTCAGCTTTTCATTGGTGGCATCTACCCATTAAAGGTATCGGTCTTGCCAGAATGGAATTTATTATTAACAATATTATAAAAGTCCATCCAATGGCTCTTGTTGAATTTAAAAAGTTAAAAAACGCTAAAACAAAAAGCATTATCTCAAAGCTTACCAAAGGCTATGTGAATAAAACCGATTACTTTGTTGATACTTTAGCCAAAAATATTGCAAAAATTGCAGCTTCTCAATATCCCAACGATGTCATAGTTAGAATGAGTGATTTTAAAACCAATGAATACGCTAATCTCATCGGAGGCGATGAGTTTGAATTTAAAGAAGAAAACCCCATGCTTGGTTTTAGAGGAGCTTCTCGCTATTATAATAAAAGATACAAAGATGGTTTTAAGCTTGAGTGTTTAGCTATAAAAAAGGCCAGAGAATTTATCGGCTTGGATAATATCATTATTATGATTCCTTTTTGCAGGACTTTAAACGAGGCTGATTTAGTTTTAAAAGTCTTAGCTGAAAATGATCTTAAAAGAGGTGAAAATAATTTAAAGATCTATATGATGGCTGAAATCCCATCCAATATTATTCTTGCGAGTGAGTTTGCAAAAAAATTTGATGGTTTTTCAATCGGTTCTAATGATTTAACCCAATTAACTCTTGGTGTGGATAGAGACTCTGAAGAACTTTCTAAAATATTTGATGAAGGCGACTCTGCAATAAAATTATCAATTCAAAAATTAATTAAAGAGGCTCACATAAATAACACTAAAGTCGGTATATGTGGCCAAGCTCCATCTGATAAATTAGATTTCGCTAGATTTTTAGTAGAAAATGGCATCGATTCTATATCACTAAACCCTGATAGTGTTATCAGGGTTATTAATTATTTAGCAAAAATAGCGAAAATAAAAAAAGTTTCTTAAATATTTTTTTTAAAAAATTTAATTTAAGCCTGTCTTGTTAAATACGTCACTTTTATTTTTTTAGGAGTAAAAAACTCGTCTATAACTTTTTTTACAGCTTCTATTTCAAAACTTTTGCAAGAAAATATATCAATATAGGCATCTCCATTTTTATCGACTAGATGTCCGGTAATTGAACTAGTTTCTATAAGTTGTACAAAAGAAAAGCCGGCAACTTCAATATTATGGGTGGCAAAATGCTCTATCATAGGTTCTTTATAAGCTTTCATATCAATTCTTTTTACCAATTCCTTGATAAATTTATAAATCTGATCTCTGCTCGTTATTTTTTCAGTATCGCATCCTTGACAATCCAATACTAAGTGGTAACCCCAATATTCTGACATTTTTTTTACTCCTCAACGGTTATTAAGATAAAAATTAGATTTAATTATAAGAAAAAAGTTTTTTTTCTAGAAATCTTTTGAGAAAAAAAACGAAAATAATTAGAATTTGAGGCGATAATGACAATTATGTCATTTAATATTTTTAAAAATGGAGAAAAAATATGAAAAAATTAATTCATATACTATTTATATCACTATTTGCAGCTTTTCCTTTATTTGCTGAAGAAGAAGGAGGACCTATTGCAGATAAACCTCAAGATGAGCAAGAAATAACTTTAGAAGAAGTTAAAGAAGCTGAAGAAGTTACAACTTCTGAAGTATCTGTTCAAGAAGACAAAGACGAAGTCGAAAAAGAAGAAATTATCAGCTAAATGATAAATAGCCAGTCTTATTTCTTAAGGCTGGCTAATTTTTTTCAAAAAAATATTATCTATTTTCAAAATTAAATGTTTGAAAAAATTCGTTGAAATTTATGAATATAAATTTAAAAAATCTCTATTTGAGCTTACGTTTTGCTTCTTTATCGGATAAAATTTTCAATTTCTTATGCTGTATATCGGCAATACCCTTATCAAAACTTTTAACTTTCTCATCTAAATAGCCATATCTGAAGCCTAAAAAATTAACATCTACTTTTTTACAAAAGTTTTCAACCTCTGTTAAATGCTTTAATTTATCATCGATAAAAACTACTGACTTGGGTAAAAATTCTATTTTTTTGAAAAACTGATCTAAAACATGACCTTTATTCATACCATTGGCAAATAAAATACCATTTTTATATAAAATGCCATTCTCAAAATAGATGTTTTGTTTATGTAAAGAGCTCTTATCTAATGAAATATCTAATGATTTTAACTGTTTTAGAGCTGCCAGTGAAAAGTCCATATCTCTAGTTGTTAAGCCCATTATAGCAATATTGTCTTTTTGAAGATTTTCAATTAAATTTTTTATATCTTTTTCAACAAGTTTTACCTTGGTAATAGCTTGAATTTCATACCACTCATGCAACGTTCTCTCTAAGGATTCTTTAAAATCCAACCCATTTTTTTCATGATGTTGTATCCGATGAGAAAACCATTGATCAGAGCCAAGGTGCTGAACCGGTTCCATGATAGTATTATCTAAATCAAAAATAACCAAAGAATATTTTTTTATCTCTTTTTTAGCCTCTTTGATATTTTTTATCTCAATAACTTTTCCAAATAAATTTGTAAAAATTAGCATCAAAAAAATGAAAATTTTATTGATGGCCATTTAATTCCCTTGAAAATTGTTTTAAGGATGTTTGAATATATTTTCTTATCTTATTAGAAATCAATGGTTTAATTATAAATGCAAAAAAACCTTTGAGCTCAACTCTACAGATAATTAAACTCCCCTCATCACATTTTTCGACTTTATGAAAAAATCTTAGTTTCACAAAATGAGAAAACCATAAAATTGTTAAGCTTTTTCCCTCAACAATCTCTTCAATTTTAAATTTAACCCCTTTTTTCTCATCGACAACAACATGCCCTTTTTGACCAGCCTTAATACCATCTTTTAAGTAATTATCGCACCAAGCCTTCCAGATTAATTCAGAAGGTATTGATGTTGTGGTACTCTCTTCGATACAGCCCATTTATCACCTATATATGTTGATTATCAAAAAGATATCACTGCTCTTTCAATATGGCAAGAAAATATGGTTAATCTAAAAAATTATTAGCTTTTGGAAAAAAGACCGATTATTTCAGTTTTAGCTAAAATATGTTCTTGCATTGCTTTTTCTAAATCTTTTTTTGTACACCCCTTATTTAGATCTAAAGAGCTATCTAGAGCATATAATTTAAAAAAGTAATAATGAGTACCGCTTGGTGGGCAAGGACCTATATAGCCGGTTTGACCAGCTGAGTTTATACCTTCAATACCTTCTGCTGAGTTTTCTTTAATTTTCTCAATTACTGGGATATTGAACATAATCCAATGAACAAATGTCCCTCCAGGTGCATCGGGATCATCTAAGATAAGTGCAAGAGTTTTAGCCTCTTTTGGGATATTTTCAAAGACAAGCTCAGGATTCATATCCTTCTCGAGACAGGTGAATTTTTTAGGGATTGATTCATTGTTTTTAAAACTTGGTGATGAAATTTGCATGAAGCAGCTCAAAAAAGTTAAAAATAATAATATACTTTTTAACTCTCTAAAATCCAATCTAAAAGAACATTATCTAGCCAATGAATACTTCTTGATTTTCCAGGTTTTGATAAATACCCTATATGTCCACCTTTTTTAGTCCTATATAGATGAACGTTTTTAGGCATTTGAAAATTTTCAAAATCTTGAATTTTTATGATCGGATCATCTTCTGAAAACAAGATATTGCAATCGAAGCTAATCGCTGGTATTAGGTATTTTGAGCTCGCTCTTTTATAAAAATCGGCATTATCTTTAAACCCATACTCAGGCACAGTATATAATCTATCAAAATCATAAAAATGCAAATGATCTGAAAAATCTATTTTCCTGATATTCGAAAATTTTTGAGATCTATAATCGATATCTTCTCTGAGCAGTTTTACAAAATACTTCTCATAGACTCTATTATGGGGTTCCGCTAAAAGCTTAACGCTTGAGAGCAAATCTACTGGAGGATTGATCGCTATGGCTTTTTTAAGAAATTTTAAATTAGCAATGCTAAGTTCCGCTGCAAGCTTTAGAGTGATATTCCCACCTAATGAAAATCCAAGCAAAGTTATTTCAGATTCAGGTGTTTGAGATACAATAAATTTAAGTGCTGCGAAAGCATCATCGCTTTGCCCCGCATGATAAAAGCGTCTAGCCTTGCCCTTACCTGTCCCACAACCTCTTAAATTTAAACGAATAGATCGAATGTTTTTAGTCTCTAACTTCTTGGCAAGTCTCACCAAACAAGGAGATTTGTGAGAACCACATAACCCATGTATCATCAAAACCGTTGGATCTGACTTTTTCCAGTTTTTAGGTGTAGTAATCTCTAAGGCTAAATAATCTCCATCCGATAAAGAAACAAAACTAGTATGAGACCTAGGCCCTCTTTGGATATTAGGCAGTGATCCTAAAATTGTCTGTGGAAAAGACCCCTTTATAAATGGCATAGGATCAAATGGTAATTCTTGACTCACAAAATAATAACCTATTTTTGTTCTTAATTATTATTTTGTGAAAAATTTAATTATAAATCAAGA
>SDBV01010228.1_pt1 | contig 12325 bp, 11 predicted proteins | sample 2277081 | NCBI WGS metagenome assembly SDBV01 (sample SAMN10402039, study PRJNA504765) | marine sediment metagenome | isolation source: marine sediment core GS10_PC15, 223 cmbsf | place: Arctic Ocean: Southern Knipovich Ridge | collected 2010 | reverse complement strand
TCACGAGTAATCGGAAAAAGAGCGAAAAGAAAAATAACTAAAGGTGAATCTATAAAATGGAATCAGATACTATAAAGTGTAGATATTATAAGAGAAATTGAACATACTAATTAGAACTTCAGGGGGTAGAGCTCCTAAGAAGGAATTAGGATTGGGTCACATATATCGTAGCGTAAATTTAGCTCATTACTTAAAACCAAATCAAATCTTTTTCTTGGTTGAAGATTTTGGAGGAGCAAAAAAGATCTTTAATGATTTTGGTTATGGAGTTTTTTTACTTCCAAAAAACATTGACGTTAGTTCTGACATTCAAAAAACTATCTCATTCATAAAAAGGAAGAAAATTGATATGGTAATAATTGATAAATATAATTTAAAATTTCGTTATGTAGAAAATTTATTCAAAATTACCAAGGTTGTGGTTATTTCTGATTTAAAAAATATCAATTACAGATGTGATTTACTAGTAAATGGATTCATAGGTTATCAAAATCAGATTAAATTAAACAAATATGATACTAAGTGTTTGTTAGGACCTAATTATCAAATTTTGAAGCAAGATTTTGCAAAAAGAAAAATTAATCCTAGAAAGAATTATGATGTATTAATCACCTTTGGCGGGTTTGATGAAAACAACATTACATTAAAAGTCTTAAACGTACTCATTAAATTTTTAAGCCAAATTAAAACTAAAATAATTTTAGGTCCTTCAACAAAAAAAACGAAAAAAATGCTATCTTTGTTAAAAAAACATCCTAAAAACCTTGAAGTAATTTCAAAAATCAATAATATGTATAGAGAAATATCAAAAACAAAATTTGGACTTTGTGCAGGTGGAATTACTTCCTATGAATTTGCTGCAATAGGTTTAAAATTTTGGATTATATGTCAGGAAAAACATCAATTAGAGACAGCAAGAGAATGGCAAAAAAAAGGATTGGCTACTAATTTAGGATTAGGAACTAAAATAACTTCTGAAAAAATTGAGAAGATGTTTAAATTTGTCCTTGAAAATAAAAAGAAAAAAATGATTAAAGCTGGCCTAATTGTTGACGGATTTGGAGGAAAAAGAGTTTCAGATGCAATAAAAAAGTTGGTCTAGGAATTATTTGAATATACATATTTTTCATTAACTTAAATAAAATACCAAAGCTCTTAAAGTAAGTCAGAGTACCAAAATAATAAAATGAAGTATCACATTTTTCTTCAAGCTAGAATTAATTCAAAAAGATTTCCTAGGAAAGTGCTTAAAAAAATTTTTGGAAAATCTATTATAGAATTGTTAGTTGAAAGATTACATAGAATTAATGAAAGGGTAAAAATTATTCTGGTAACAGGAGAAAAAGAAAAAAATTATCCGTTAATTGAAATAGCAGAAAAATTAAAGATTGATTATTTTTGCGGAAGTGAAGAAAACATTCTAGATAGGTTATATCAAGCAAGTATGAAATTTAAATCTCATAATATAATTAGAATTACTGCAGATAATCCATTAATTGATATTAATTTAATTAAAGAAGGAATTGAAAAATTTTCAAAGCATGAATATGATATATTAAATGTTGATACAGTAGATGGGGGGTATCCACAAGGAATGAATTTTGAGATATTTTCTTCAGATGCATTAAAGAGAACACGGAATGAAATATTAAAAAAATATTCTAAAAAGGAAGATTTTGATCAAACGTTTATTTCACCGGCTATTAACATGTTAAAAAATAAAAAATTTAAAAAATATTCTTTAAAAACTAAAAATAACTTTTCTTTACTTAGATTAACAATGGATAATCAGGAAGATTTTGAGCTCATCAAAATTCTTTATAAAAAATTTTATCAAAAAGAAGAACTTTTTGGTTTAAATGAAGTTTTGGAATTATATAAACAAAATCCAGAATTATTTGAAATTAATAAAAAACATAATAAATATTTTCAAGGATAAATTTGACATATTTTTTAAGTTAAATTCACTCTTTTTATTTATCATTAGGATTAAGTATAATCTGTAATAATTCAATTGGAAATGATTCTTAATGAAAAAAGTCAAAATTGGTAACAAAAATGTTGGAAAAGGAGAACTTTGTTTGATTTCACTAGAACCAAGTGCAACTTTTACAGGTTTTGATGAAGCTAAAAAAATGATTAAAGCTACTGCTGAAGCAGGAGCAGATGCAGTGAAATTTCAAACATTTGTTACTGGAGAAGCTGATAGAATGATGGCAATGAAAGATATTACAGTTGATTTTAGTACACCATCTGGAAAGAAACAAGAGTTTGTTTATGATGCATTAAAAAGAAGAGAACTAACTAGAGATGAATGGACAAAACTTGTGGAGTATGCAAAAAAACTAAATATTCTTTTTATTACTGCTGCATATTTTCCAGAAACTGTAAAATTTCTTGAAGAAATTAAAGTTGATGCAATTAAAGTTAGTAAAGGAGACATTAACAATGTTTTGTTAATTGATTCTATTGCAAAGACAAAATTGCCTGTAATTTTAGATGGAAGAGAAAAATTTGAAGATGTAGAAAAAGCAATAGAAATTTGTAAAAAAAATAAGAATGATCAAATAATAATTATGCATTGCCCATCAGGATATCCAGCAGAAAATGCTGGAGTTCACCTTAGTGCTATCACAGCTATTCAAGAAAGATATCCTTATCCCGTTGGATTTGCGGATCATTCTCGTGGAAGCATTATGAATTATGCAGCTGTAGCGTTGGGAGTATCTATACTAGAAAAAACAATTACTACTGATAAGACAATTGAACATGCAGAACATTATATGTCTCTAGAATTAGATGAATTAAAAAATATGATAAATAATGTTCGAGCAGTTGAACAAGCAATTGGTACTCCGGAGATTTTAAAAACTTCAAGAGTTCAAGAAAATGCTCGTAGATGTTTAGTTGCAAAAAAATTAATTAAAAAAGGAGATAAGATAACAATGGATATAATTGATTATAAAAGACCTGGAAATGCAGGAATTTCATGTTCCGAAGGATTTAACGTATTGAATAAACATGCAGTTAAAGACATACCCGATGGGACATTCCTACAATGGGATTTAATTGAATAAATGTAATTATACAAAAAAATCCTTTGTTTATTAAAATGATTAAAAAAAATGAAATAAAAAAAAATCTTAATGAAAATTATTCTAATATTGGAAAAATAAAAACAGTAAAACTACTTAATCAAGATAACAATAGTATTAATTTCATTGTAAAAACATCTAAAGATAATTATGTATTGAAAAAATTTTTGGATGTAAAAAATTCAAAAAAAATTGAAAAAATATGTCAAATATTAATCATAAGTAAAAAAAAGAAAGCTAAAGTTATTGAACCAATTATACGAAATAACGGAAATTATGTTGATAATAGAAACCATTTCTATCTAATGAAATATTATTCTGGAAAACACTACTCAAAAAATATTTTACAATTAAAAGATATCGCAAGAAATTTAGCAATTTTTCATAAATCAATACAACATGTATCAAAAAAAAATAATATGAGGAATAATTACAAGTATTATAAAATTTTAAAAGAAAATGAATTAAAACAAATATTTAAAAAAATTAAAAATAAAAAAATAAAGGATCAAACAGATCAAAAAATTTTGAAAAATTATTCATTATTAATTAGTAATTTTAAAAAATATCACTCCGATAATAAAATAAAAAAAATTCTTTTTAAAAAACAATTAATTCATTTTGATGTTCATCCAAAGAATGTTATATTTAGAAAAAATCATGTCGTATCTATACTTGATTTTCATTCTATTGGAACAGGATATCAAATAACTGATGTTTCTTTTGCAGCATTTAGATTTTCATTAGAAAATACTTGGAATCCAAAAAAAATAATGATGTTAGTAAAGTTATTTATTGATACTTATACCAAATATAATGTTCTTAAACAGAATCAATTTTCGGTTTTAAGTTATTATTTTTTTGAAGAGGTTCTTAAAAGAATTAGCTACATACTACGAAAAAAATACATTGAAAATTTTCAGGAATGGAGCAATGATTTTGAGAAATTCTGTAATTTTTTGATTTTTATTAAGAAATTTGAAATATATATGAATCAAATAGTAAAATAATAATAATATTTCAAAAACTATGAAATTTACTTATATTAAAAAAAATTTGTTAAATTAAATATTAAGCTTTAATTGTTTACTCAGAAATGAATAATTTCCCAAGTTTTTTTCACGAAGTGACACATATACCATAAATCTAACTATTAACATCAAAGATCATGCGATATTGTTTAAGATGTTGTTATCCCGAAAATACGAAACCTCACATAATATTTGATGAGCAGGGAATTTGTAGTGGTTGCAGAACTACTGAACAAAGATCAAAAGATGAAATTAACTGGGATGAAAAATTACAAGAATTAAAAGAGTTATTGGAATCATATAAACAACAAGCAAGAAAAAATAACGCTCCATATGATTGCATTATTCCAATAAGCGGTGGTAAAGATAGTCATTATCAGGCACATATGTTAACTAAAGTTTTCAAAATGAGGCCATTATTTGTAGCATATAATCACGGTTATAATACCAAAGTTGGAATGAGAAATCTTACAAATTTAATAGAAAAATTTGGATATGATTTGCTTAGATTTACTACTAATCCAAAAACTGCTAAAAAAATATCTCGTTTTATGTTAGGTAAAGTAGGAGATTTAACATGGCATTATCATGCAGGAATTATGACTTTTCCAATTCAAGTCGCTGTACATTACAAAATTCCGTTACTAGTTTGGGGAGAACATGGAATGGGTTATTTGTTTGGAATGCATAATATGGAAGACAATGTTGAATTTACAAAAAAACATAGACAAGAGCACATGATGAGAGGATTTGAACCAGAAGATATTTTAAATGATCCAGAAAATAAAGAGATTACACAAACAGATCTTGCTCCTTTTAATTATCCAACAGATGATGAAATAAATTCGATTGGGGTCAGAGGAATTTTTTTGGCAAACTATGTTCCTTGGAATCAATATGAAAATACTAAGATGGTAATTGAAAAATATGAGTTTGAAACTTTTCAAGAACGTCAAACCACTTTTAATCTATATGAAAAAGTTGATGATTTTTTTCAAGATACTCATAATTATTTAAAGTACTTAAAATTTGGATATGGTAGAGTAACTGATCACGCATCAATAGACATTAGACATGGCAGAATGACAAGAGAAGAGGGAATTGAAATGATAAAAAAATATGAACATTTGATTAGACCATCAAATCTTGATGTATTTCTCAAATTTGCAGAAATGTCTGAAAAAGAGTTTTTAGAAAAAATTGAACATTTGAGAGATCCAGCAATGTGGGAAAAAAGTAATAGTGGAAATTGGGAACTAAAAGATTGGATTGGAAATCACATATGGGATAAGGGAGTTGAAGATGCAAGATTAGATTATGATGGAAACTGGGAACAAATTAAATCACCTCCTTACAAATCTAAGGGAAATTATTCTGATCCTTATGATAATAGTGAAATAACATATCTGTGAATTGAACTCAATTGTTAGTAATAATAGATTATGAAATGGGAAATGTTGGTTCAGTATTTAATGCATTTAATCTATTGGGAGAAGAAGTTGAAATATCTAACCAATTTAGTAAATTGAATAATGCAGAAGCAATTATCCTTCCAGGTGTAGGTGCTTTTTCAGATGGTATGAAAAATTTACGAAAAAATGGTTTGATTGAAAAATTAAATGAACTAGTGATTGACAATAAGAAACCATATCTAGGAATTTGTCTTGGATTAGAATTTTTAGCTGAAAAAAGTTTTGAAGGAAACGAGTATGCCGGTTTTGGATGGATAAAAGGAACGATAAAAAAAATAGAACCCTCAGAATCATCTTTTAAAATACCTCATATGGGATGGGATGATACTCATATTGTAAAAAAAGGAGGATTGTTCAAAGATATTGAAGAACCATCTTTTTATTATTTACATAGTTATTTTTTTGATGTAGATAAAAACGAAAAGGAGATAATTACCTCAACATGTAATTATGGTGGAGTTCAAATTACATCAACGGTTCAAAAAGACAATATTTATGCAGTTCAATTTCATCCTGAAAAAAGTCAAACTACAGGAATAAAACTCTTAAAAAATTTCTTAGATGATATTAGAATAGACAATGTTAAAACATAGACTAATTCCCAACATAATTCTAAATAATGGAAATATTGTTCAGAGTGTAAATTTTAAACATACAAATGTAATAGGTAATGCTATAACAGCTGTAGATTTTTTTAATAGCTGGGCAGTTGATGAAATCATAGTTTTAGATGTTAGTCGAACATCAGATTATAGAACAAGTTTTCATAAGATTATCAAAGGATTATCAAAAAGATGTTTTATTCCACTTGCAGTTGGGGGTTGGTTAAAAGATCTTAATGAAATTAAAGTCTTACTTAAAGAAGGAGCTGATAAAGTTTGTATTAACACCGAAGCAGTGAATAATCCAGATTTTATTACTCAATCATCCAAAATTTTTGGTTCGCAGTGTATTATAGTATCAATTGATGTTAAAAAAAATGATAAGCATCAATACGAAGTTTTTATTGATAGAGGTAGGAAAGAAACTGGCTTAGATCCTGTAAATTGGGCAAAAAAAGTTCAAACTTTAGGGGCAGGTGAAATTCTTCTGACTTCTATAGATCATGAGGGGAAAAGAGAAGGATATGATATAGAATTGATCAAAAAAGTATCTAATGCTATATCAATTCCTGTAATAGCGTTTGGGGGAGTTGGTAAGTGGCAACATTTTGTAGATGGAATTGTTGATGGGCATGCTGATGCAGTTTCTGCAGGAAATATCTTTCATTATTCTGAACACTCAACTTTTAATGCAAAAGAATTTTTGATAAAAGCTGGATTAAATGTACGAATTCCTAAATTTTATAGACTTCCGACTCCAAGAAAACCAAAATATAATGAAATTTATTAAAATACGTTATTCTTTATTTTGAACAATCCACATATTTTTTCTTTCAGTGGATGAATTCAATTCGTTTTTAGACATTAGAATTTCTTCCATTTTTTCTCCATATCGTAAACCAATTATTTTATGTTTTTTAGATATTTTTGATGCTAGTTCCTTAATTTTATATAATTTCATTTTTGGGATAAAAATTTCTCCTTTTTTCATCAAAGGCAGACATTGGAAAATAAAATCAACTGCTTCATTTACATGGAAAAAATATCTTGTCATTGATGGATTTGTAATAGATAAGGGGAGATTATGTTTTGCTTCATAATCCCAGATTTCAAAAACATTTCCTCTAGTTTCAATTACATTACCAAATCTTGCAGTTCCAAAATCGGTCTCAGGTATGTGGGTTCCTGCCCAGCTGACTAGTTTTTCACCAAGTTGTTTGGTAGCACCATAAAGAGTTGATGGTTCAGCGGCTTTATCTGTACTAATGTTTAAAAATTTTTGTGGTTTGTTTCTAATTGCCATTTTAATCAAATTTACAGTTCCATTGATGTTTGTATCAATTGTTTCAATTGGATTATATTCAGAAATTTCAATATTTTTAACTGCAGCTATATGAATTATAATATTTACATTTTTGCCAGCAAGTTCAATTCTTTCTTTATCTAAAAGGTTTCCTAGTAAAAGTCTTAATCGTGTATCTTTAATTGATCTTCCTAGTCGAAATAAAGCATGTTCATCAATATCTAAAACTCGAACTGCCTTTATTGGAAATTCCAATAGTTTCGTTGTAAGAAAGGAGCCAATACTACCAGCTCCACCTGTTACCAAAATAGTTTTACCTTTAAGAATCTTTCTTAGATTAGTTTTTGAATTAATTTTCTTTTTTTTAGCCAAAAATTCTCACCAAAGTATTTTTGAATAAATGTAATTTAGCTATAATTTTAATCATAGTGTTAGAATTAATCATCAAAAAGGCATGAATTTTTACTATAAAATAATATAATTTACTAAACTCCAATCTCTGTCAGTGAAAATTCCATATTTTTCCCCGTGGATTACTAGTGATGATAAAAAAATGGTACTACGAGGAATGAGTCAACGTTGGTTAACAAATGGTCCCATACTAAAAAAATTCGAAAGTAAAATCGCTCATTTTATTGGTTCTAAATATGCTTCAGGTGTAGGAAGTGCAACTCATGCTCTTCATCTATCAGTTAGAGCTTTAGGAATAGGCCCTGGGGATGAAGTAATTGTTCCAACTTTTACATTTGTTGCTACTGCAAACGTTGTAAAGTATTGTGGAGCTGAACCAATTTTGGTAGATGTAGATCATGATACTTTTAATATTCTTCCAAATCAAATTGAAAAAAAAATAACTAAGAAAACAAAGGCAATTATTCCAGTTCATTATGGTGGGCAGGCTTGTGATATGGATAAAATTACTTCTATTGCAAGGAAAAATAATTTATTCATCATTGAAGATTGTGCACATTCGTTAGGTTCTTCGTACAAAAACAAAAAATGTGGAAGTATTGGTGTAGCAGGCTGTTTTAGTTTCTATCCAACAAAAATTATTACTACAGGAGAAGGAGGAATGATTACTACTAGTAACGATACCATTTTCAAAAAAATAAATATCCTAAGATCACAAGGAATGTCAATATCTGCCAATAGAAGGGAGAAAAAAGGATTGTGGAAATATGACATCCTGGATTTAGGTTACAATTATCGATTAGATGAAATAAGGTCATCTTTAGGTATTTCACAATTTCATCGTGTTGAACAGATAAATAAAAACCGAATTAAAATTGCAAAAAAGTATGATAAATTAATAAAAAACATTAAGGGAATTTCAATTCCAAAGAAAAAAGAAGATAGAAATCATATTTATCATCTGTATTCTATAAAGATTGGAAAAGATTATCCTTTGACAAGAAATAAAGTTATTCAAAAATTATATAGATATGGAATTGGAACTAGCGTACAATACTATCCACTTCATGTAATGTCATATTATAAAAATAAATATAGAAAAAAAATAAAACAATTTCCTAATTCAAATATTTTAAAAGAAGAAATACTTAGTTTACCTATTTTCCCACAAATGACAGAAAAACAAATTCGTTATGTAGTATCAAAGTTAAAAGTTTAATTTTAAATTAATTTTTTGTAATGTTTTCAAGTTTTTTAATTTGATTAATTTTTTTAAGATATAATTGTATTATATTTTCGAATGTCTGTTTATGATCGTCCATAAAGGACTGCATGTCGTTCATTGAGATTTCTTTTGATGGAATGACTATACCCATGTTATAGAATCTAGCATAGAAATCCAATAATAATCCTGCAGGATCATAATCAAAAGTATGGTTTAACACATAATTCACATATTCATTCATGTTAGATAAATCAACATTTTTTCCTAATGCTTCATGTATTTTTTCTGGTAATTCTTCATAACTTTTGATTGTGTGTATTGATGGTAAAGAAGAATAATCGGTTTTAACTAAAGATATAGCATGTTTATTAAAAAGTGCTGCTTCAAAAGCTGCAGTTCCATTGATTGTAACTACTAATGAGCATTTTTCAAGAATCTCATCTCTATTAATTGATGGATGTAGTACTTGTACATTAGGCAATTTCATTAGTTCTTTATAGAATGATATCGTTCTTCCTCCTTTCAAACTCACTGCAGGATGATCTTTGACAAATAATTTGTAACCAACAGGTATTGATTTTGCAATTGAAATTATTACTTCCATTTGATTTGTATGGTATGGTGCAGCTATCGATAAGGATCTTTCAGGTTCTAAATGTAATGGAAAGTAAATAAATTTTTGATTGGAAGGAATACTTTTAGTAAAATGTTTATTAATGAAATTTCTATTTCTATTTTTCTTAAATAATTTTATTGGCTGGTTAATTAATATTTTTGATTTTGATAGACCATACCCTGAAAAACTAGATTCAAATTTTGTTTCTGTTGAAAGAAAATAAGCAAAGAGTGATTTTAATTTCTTCAATTTAGAGATGTTTTTTACACCTTTGTTAAAATCGTCTACTTGTTTAAGACTATCATATTGCTTAAGATAATTTTTTAATTCCTCGAATGTTTTTGCGTTGGTTTTAGAATTATTGTTAATTTCTTCTTCTTCAGTAGGAAATACTTTTTCATCATCTCCTAATCTATATCTATAACCGAATCTTGTTGGTAATAAAGTAAAAATATGAATTTTTCTTGCTTTGCAGATATCATAAAGAAGATGTAAATGTTGTTGATCGTATAAACCCATAATTAGATAATCTGGATTACATTTATCAAGAATTTTTTCATATAATTTACATTCTTGTTCTAAAATATTTAATATTTCATCATGTTTCCAAGTGTAAAATGTATTATATTTGAAAAATTTTCTCTCAGCGTAGGCAATCATCCATAAATTAATACCATATTTTTTTTCAAAATTTTCTAAATAATTTAAATCTGGTTTTTTAGATGTACCTACAAAAACATTATCTCGAAAAAACCAAATTTTTTTAAAAGTTACAAAATTTTGATTTTCAAAAAATTTTTTAGTTTGAGGAAAAACATCAGCAATAGCATACATATCACAATCAAGTTTTTCATGTAAAAATTTTGCTTCGGCGAAATTATAAAATGCTCCACCAAAAAAAAACAGTATCTTATCTACCAATATTGTAAAAATTAGATATGCGAGATATATAATCCGATACATCGAATTATTTGATACATAATGTAAGTCGATTAATCGGTCTAAATACTAATTGGTTTTTTTAAACAAAAGAAAATGAATGTATATTCTTTTTCAGTTTTTTTCCATTTCATTACTTTATCATGATAACTGAAATCAATTGGTTCGTAAAGTTCAAAACCATTATTCTTAGCAATGCTTAGAATTTTTTCAATTTCTTTTCTACTAAAAATTGTATCTTTACCTGGTCTATTGTATACGTTAGATGAGGTATCAATTTTATCAGGCCAGTAGTCAGTTGAAGTAAATAAGCACCCTCCTGGTTTTAAAATTCGCATCATTTCTGAAAAATAGAGGCTAATATCGACACCATGTTCTATGACTGAAAGTGATGAAATAAAATCGAACATGTCTTGATTATACTTGGTTTTTTCCAAATTTTGAACTGACAAATGATAGAAATTATCATGGTTCTCTAGCATTTCATTTAACAAAGCATCTGGATCATCTTTTGTTAACTTATTTTTTAATCTACGAAGTAATCTTCGTTTTCTAATTTTTAAATCCACATCACAACCATATAGATTCATAAATCCAAGTAGACGCAAGAGTGGTAATATGGGTGAACCATTACATCCTACATCTAAAATATTTGCATCTTTGTTTCCATTTTGATTAATAAAGTTGATAATTTTCCAAGTGTCCCAGGATTTAATTGTGTGAGGGTGAGGATGAGGAGGAAGATTTAGCGAATTTAAGTTTTTTACAGCAATATTTACTTCGTTCCAAGATTTCAAAACTTCATTTAATTTCATAGAACTATGCAACCATTTCAAAATCTACAAGGCGAATTATTAAGCTAATCTATTATAATTTCAATATTCTATAAGCTTAGAAGAAGCAGATTGTTTTAGATTATTGACTCTCTTATGTTTAAATTCATGATAGAGTTGTAGTGATAAATGAGAATTTGTGTTTTAGGTCAAGGTTATGTTGGTTTAACTTTGTCTCTTGTTTTAGCAGATTGTGGTTTCAAAATTTTAGGCATTGATTCTAATCAGAAAGTAATTTCAAGTCTCAAAAATGGAAAACCCACATTATCAGAAAAAGATGTTAAACCCTTACTAAATAAACATCTAGGAAAAAACTATAATATTTCAGAAAAAATTTCAGACGAAATTTTTGATGTATTTATTATTAGTGTTGGTACGCCATTAAACAAAGAGAATATTCCCATTCTGGATCATATTTTAGAATCTTGTAATGCAATTGGAGCAAAATTAAGTAAGAATTGTCTAGTGATTCTAAGATCTACAGTACCTGTTGGAGTAACCAGAAATAAAGTTGTTCCAAAATTAGAATCAGTATCTAGATTAAAAGCAGGTCAAGAATTTGAAGTAGTTTTTGCTCCAGAAAGGACTGCAGAAGGAGTAGCGATTGAAGAATTAAGAAAAAATCCTCAGATTATAGGAGGCATGACAAAAAAAGGTGTAGAAAAAGCATCAGATATTTTTAGAAAAATGACTGAAACTATAATCCCAGTTTCTAGTATTGAATCAGCAGAAATGATTAAGCTTATAGATAATACATATAGAGATGTTCATTTTGCTTATTCAAATGAAATTGCATTG
>SDBV01010227.1_pt1 | contig 12326 bp, 10 predicted proteins | sample 2277081 | NCBI WGS metagenome assembly SDBV01 (sample SAMN10402039, study PRJNA504765) | marine sediment metagenome | isolation source: marine sediment core GS10_PC15, 223 cmbsf | place: Arctic Ocean: Southern Knipovich Ridge | collected 2010 | reverse complement strand
ACAAATTAGAAAGATGTACCGGATGATTAATAGGCAAATATACGTGTGGAACTAAGTAAACATTCAGAAGATGAATTGTAACATTAACCAGAATTGAAAAAACCATTAGCTGCCGCTCGTCGCGAAGCACAACAGTTAACTCTGGGTGAAGATAGCCCGCAAACAGTCTATAAAAAAATTCGCGAAGTCATTGGGAAGGATGAATGCATTCTGATCGGCGGTCCGCCCTGCCAGGCCTACTCCTTAGTAGGTCGGTCCCGGAATTTCGGAGACAAGGACAAGGATTACTCGGCGGCCGATGATTATCGCAATTTTCTATACCTTGAATACCTGAAAGTCATTTCAAAATTCCAGCCGAAAGTATTCGTGATGGAGAATGTAAAGGGAATGCTCTCTGCCAGAGTCGGTAGCAAACTGATATTCGATTCTATTTGGAAAGACCTGCGGGACCCTTACAAAGCAACCAGAGCCAGTCCTGATACCGGGAGAGGTAAACACCGCTATAGAATTTTCTCGTTCGTGCCGAAGACCGGCTTTATCGATCAAATAGATAGCCCTGAGGGCTATCTTGATCCACATGATTTTCTTATTCGTGCCGAAAACCACGGCATACCGCAGGCTCGACACAGGGTAATACTACTTGGCATCAGGGAGGACCTTGCCAACAGCATGGATGTATTTAAGCGACTCGCGCTATCAAAGTCACATACTACTGTGCGACAAGTAATATCCGACCTCCCTAAATTACGCAGCAAACTCTCAAAAGAAGAAGATTCGACTGGGGCATGGCGCCAGGCAATAAGTGACCTCGGCAAGCAAACACTAAAACAACTCGCTAAAGACAAACATGTCACCGCCAATGTATACGACAAGTTTGTGCAGCAACTAAAATATATCCAGAGATCGCCTGCATTAGTTGGTGGTGACAAAGGCACGAACAAGAAGACAACAGCTTTTAGCAAAGAATTGCCGAAATACCTGGTAGATTGGTACCGGGACAGACGCATGGGAACTTATGTTGTCAATCACGAGACACGTGGTCATATCGTTGGGGATTTACACAGGTACCTCTATTACAGCACCTTTGCCAAATACATGGGAGTATCTCCCAATGCCAACAATCTACCCAAAGCGTTATGGCCAAATCACCGGAATTTTAATTCAGGCAAGTTTGCAGATCGATTCCGAGTGCAACTTTCCAATTCAGTTGGAACAACTGTAACAAGCCATATATCCAAGGACGGGCACTACTTTATTCACTATGACCCTAGACAGTGCCGCAGTTTAACTGTACGAGAGGCAGCTAGAATTCAGACGTTTCCTGATAACTACTATTTTGTCGGGAATCGTACACAACAATATGTCCAAGTTGGAAATGCTGTACCACCTCTTCTGGCTAACAAAATTGCAAAGGTAGTACACAAACTGCTGGAGGAGTAACTAAGCTGATCCAATTAATGTAATTCTTGAAGAATGCCACTGATTTCTGCAACTGATTTCCAGGGCCTCTTCCTGTGAATCATCCTGTGACAGTTCGCACATACAATCCTCAAATCCTCCAGTTTCGTCTTATCTCCAGGAATCAGCTCTGATACAGGTTTCTCATGGTGGCATTCCGCAAATCCTGCCCCAAGATCGCCATATTTCTTCTGGAAATCAAAACCACAAGCTTCACATGCCAGTCTGCCTGTTTCGGCCATGACTTTATTCTTCTTTATCTCGACTATCTTCCTGTTCCGCTCCCTTACCACATGAATCTTAGTTAATATTTCTCCTTCACTTGCCTCTTCTACCATATCGGTTTGTAGATTAGTGACTTCTGACAATTCGCCTGAACTATAGTTAATTCTAATAGCATCAGCCACCTTATTGAGTTCGTTTATATTAGTAGAATAGGCATCCCATATTTCTTCTTCAAGTTTACTCCCTCTTGATAGCGCCTTCCCCTTATACTCCGGATCATAGGCGAGAAAGTTTCTTAACTTCATTCCGACTCCATTTGCATTACGAAATGTTTCGTCAAAATTGATATAGGAGTTGATGCGTAATTCATTCAGGACTTTACTCAGCTCTAGAACACTGCTATGCCCTTCATTTCCGCGTGCCTCGGGCACCCTGAAATACAGATCCAAGGCAAGTATTAACTCATCCCTTTTCCATGCTGAGTTTTTTGTTGATTTAATGCTTTTTCTAATATCTTTTCTTCTCAGCACAACAAACTCTTCTTCAATAGCGTTGACTACAAACTCTCCTTCATATCGCCATGCTTTCTTATGCTCAATAAATAACAGAATTGGATAACCGTACTCTGGTTGCTTAATTAGAACCTGGTTTGCCTTCTCTTCAACATTCACAGCGCCATTTCTCGCTTTGAAAGAATATTTGAAAGTTATTTCATCACTATCCAACCAGCCTTCTAATTTGTATGCACCACCCCTTGTCTTAATTATGACTGCATACGGACTAGGGTAAACACCTACCCAGTTAATTCCCTGCTGTGGTGTATTCCCAATAATATATTCTTGTCCCTCCCAGTAGTCAGACCCTTCTACTTTAGAGTACTGTATCAAATCAAAGAGATTTCTCTTGGAGACTATTTCACCACCCGTTAGTTTAAGCAAACTAGCGGGTTTAGTAAGCTTCATATTTCTTCACTATATAAAATGCATCATGTATTGGACTCTGTTTCAATTTCATCCTCTGTTTTACCTGTAAACCCTTCACGTTTAGCAATATCCAATGCCGCAACACAATGCTTGGACTGCTTTGCAGAAGGAATCTTTTCCCAATCACCAGCAGCATACGAAGCAATTGTCAGTATAATATTTATCTGGATCTCCTTTAGCTCGCCGCTTTTCCGGCCCCAGAGCCCTAAATTCCACCAAAAATCCGCATTGCGCTGAATAACCCGATTGATATTCTGGCGATCAATAGTGGATATTTGATCAGCTTTTCCTTTTCGTGCTGCACTACCAACTGTTGGCAATGGATCGCCTGCTCTGAGTTGATTTTCCATCTCCGCAGGAATTGTCAAATCGAGAAGTTGTATTTCTGACCAACAATCTGCTTTTTTGGCCCATTCTGATACATTTCGACTTCCAGCAGTTTTTATGATTTTATCCCGCACTACAGGCATCCAATTGTGGAGTAACTCATCAAGGACTTCTGAAATGGCTTGCCTATTCCAAATAGCTCTGAGGTTCAATCGTCCTACAGTTTTGAAAGAAACAAGGGCTACAGTATATGCAACGGCATTTGCTCGATAACCTGGAAACTTATGTTTGCGCGCAATATTTTCAGCCGCCTTATAGATGATAGCTTTGGCAATAAGATCTTTGTAAAAGTTCTCATCTGGTGTAAAACTCGAATGATCTTTTGCTATATGCGTCATAAAGTTAACGAAATTTTTCTGCGCACCTAGGCCTACGATATCCGGTTTCTGTTCCCAGCAATTATAATACTTGGTCAAATCCGTTTTTGTAAATTTCTGTTTTTTGGGTGCTTGCTCATCAAAAATACGTCGTTTAGCAACAGAAGCGCCAGCAACACGATTACGTGAAACTTCATATTGCCCCCTTGCCCTTTCATAAAACCATCGTGTTTGTTCGCCTGGCGCCCAGATGCTGTTCGATAGTTTTTCAATAGCAATATGAAATGGATCATTTGATGCGAAATCAGCTTCATTTACAGTGTTCTGTGTATTTGAAAAACGGCTAATTTTTGGCACTAACTCTTCCAATAAGCCGGCCTTGACCACACTGATCTTGGCCTGAACAGCTATCTTATCAAGATGCTCACATCGGTCCGCCTTCTTGGCTCGGTTGATTGAAGCAACTGTCTGCCCACCATTTACAATTTGTAATCCCTTAATAGTTTTTATTGCCAAATCACCATCTGAAGTTCTTATTGTTTGTATTTCTTCTGCTGTAGCTGATATCCCATTGTTGTAAGCTAAAAATCTGTAAGGTTCATTGAGAATGGTTTCACGTATGCCACGATTAACTTTCCCACGTTGTTGTAAAAACGAGCGTACATTTAGTTCCATTAATCTGGAGCCATATTCCTCATATAGTGCGGCCAAAATATTGCCCGGTATTATGGCTAGATAACCATTATATTCATCAGTATTTGAGTGCATGGATAAACAAGGAATGTTCTGACCAAACTTCTGATCAAAATCAATTTCGATAGATTCGTATTCGCGTCCCGATGAGATTAGACGATATAGTCGCTGGATATCCCAATAACTGTGATATACAGGTAATTCCCCGATTACAGTTTGGCCATCACCTGTCTTTTTTAGTTGGCCATCTGTCAGATAATAAATACGAAGTTGACTAATATCGTCAATCGCTTCCTTGATAGTACGTAACATGGTGTATTCACAAGAAGAAGGCTCAATTGCATCAATATTTATCTTCTTGGAAAATGCATAGACACGAGCAGCTTGTTTAACAGCTTTTTCTACATCTTGGTTTGTGACTGATTGTATTTGATCGCTATCACGAAAATCTGTTATAAATAGTGAAAGCCGACCTTCTTCTTCATCTATATACCATGCATTGGACAGTACCCTTGCTGTGCCCATAGGTTTATCTATTGCGCAAATGTTTGCATCAGTAATAATTCCAAAATCACCTAAATAGTTCGTAAAATAATCTGTAAACCGATCAACTCGATAGCCATCATCTAGGGTCTCCGTTGTCTCATCATTGATCTCAGATCTAACGGATTTGTAAAATTCTTCAAATTCCAGGTTCTCAATCACCTCACATCCTCACAGCTTCAATTGCTTTTTTGTTGTCAACAATAAAACCATGACAAGCGTCCAAGGCTACCTCATAAGAAACTTTGGTTACTCCTTCAGGAAGATTCTCTTCCAATAATCGCGGGAAATCACCATATACCTGATAAAATACCAATTCTCTCTCGGAATACATCCGAGTGCTGTACTGCTCGATATGCTTATCCTGATATCCTGCGCCAAGGAGTTTTTCCTCAAAATCGAGTCCAGCCTCAGGTGAGTTTTTTTGAATATTTTTTCTTATGGCTTCAATAAGTATTGGTAATGTTCTTTCGTCTCCTTGCCTCGCATCGAACAAAATACGCACAAGAAAAAGATTACCCAAACCTGTATCATCTAGTTGTCGTGAATTCGTTATATTTATCCTGGTTGCGTCAACGGCTGCAGATGATTTAACCTCAACAGCTGCGGTTCCAAACTCATAATCCTGGCTGGTCTTTTTACTACCAGTCCACGCGTTTACTATCTTCCCGATGTCAATTCCTTCCAATGCAAAACGCTGCAACAAATAAAGCTCACCGTACAACCCTGTCTGTCGTTCATCACTAAGTATATCTGTGCCACCAGAAAAGAATTCCTTCCACTTTTCTATTAATGCTATAACTGCCTTTACGGCTAAATCTTCTTTTGAAATCTTATCTAGTTCATCGCATACGCGTGCTACAAATACAGAAAATACGTCTATTGCTTCATTCTGCTGTAGCTCTAATAGCAGCGTTACACCACTACCTGTTAATTGCTCCAGTGGCTTTAGTGCAATGCTCAAGCCTTTAATGCGCGGTTTTCGGAAACCTTGGGGTAGCCATGCATTTTTAATAGGGCCTATTTCCAGCATCAATCTTTTGTGGGGGAATACACAGGCTGCATGAATCTTGATTGGTGCAGACTGATCTATTCGTATATGCACACGCTGTCCGGGCACACCACTGTCTTGCAGCAGTTCATCAAATACAGATTTGATGTCTTCTTGCCTGCTAGCCACCCATCTGCTCCTGATATACTTGATTTACACGGTACTTGACCGGTTTATCGCTCTTGTTGCCTGGGAAACTGATCGCAAAACCTAAGTAACATACATCTGTCTCTTCATCAGGTGCGGTCCACTCTTGATTTTCGAGTGGGTATAGTATCAATAAGGCATTTGACTTAAATCTAGATACCCTAATCTCTTCTCCACCTGGTCTGGTTGATCTCTTCACGTCCGTAATGTCCAGAGCCTGTTGATATTGTAGATCGGTTAAATCCCAAGATTCATCCGATGGGCTAACTAAACGTCGAATACGGTAAACCAATGGTTCTGAATCAGGCTTTTTGGACAATACCGGATGATTAGCTCGCGTTAACAAGCCTGTTTTAAATTTTGAAATACAAACGCTTTCCCCACTACTAGGGTCTTTCCCAGCAATGAGGACAGACCAATTATTCAAGTCACCATTATCAATTTGATTCTGAATATATTGTGCCAACAAGTCAGCATTTACTCTTCTAGCATGATGTAAAGGGGTTTTATATGTTCGAAGGAAATCTAGAATGTCGTTTGTATCAATTCCAGTCCAAATATACTTACCTGAAGTTTCTTTAGTTTCAGCAATTCGCAAAGGCCTCTGTTGCCTATTGGCATAGGAATCAATCTTAGATATGAGTTTCTGTCCGGCAGTGTAATTTAGTTCTACATCTCTCTTCTCACGAGAGTAAACAATGGTCTCAGATATTGCGCCTTGATAACTGCAAGTTAATTCTGTTGTATGCCGCATTTTGACTTGTGAAGTTACCATTAAAACTGGATGTGTTCGTACACGCTGTCCATAGGTAGCGGGTGTTTCGCCCATCTCGCACATAAGCACGAATTCTCTTCTTAATTGGTCACTAGCATCAGTAATATGCTCAAACCACTCAACGAGGCTTCTGGGGGCATAAAGACGGCAAACATCAACGAAACCATCCCGATAACCAAACCAGCGGCCCATTTGCATTAGCGTGTCATACATGCGACTAGGTCGAGTAAAGTAACTGACAGACAACCCTTCAAGTGTTAGGCCGCGTGAAAGCTTATCTCCGCCGATGGCAATTACATTTAGTCCTGTTTTTTTATGTTGTTCATAATCCAGAACATCTCCTGCGGTCCCATTGATTCTCCGAACCTTAATGGATTGTGCAGAAGCTAAAACTTTTTCGCTGACTACTGCCCAAGATTGTTCAGGGCAAAGCTCATCAGATATTTCTTGGTTAGTAGGGATAAAGTCATTTATCCAAAGCTGTTCCATCTCCTTCAATAGTGCCGCTTTAGAACCTTCTTCACCGTATAGTAAAATCTGTTGCATGTCTCTCATCAGATTGTTTACCTGGTTGTAAACTTGTTCTTGTACATCAATAAATCGGGTAACATGAATAAGCATAGAATTATGTTTTTTTTCCTGGCCGCGGACTACGCGCACTGTGCACCCGATTACAAATGCCATTAAAGCTTCTCGTAAAGAAGGTGGAACTTTATTATTCCCATTATATAAGACAGTATGATGCTTGTTATGTTTTGGTGGCATCCAACCAGCTTTTTCATTTAGGCTAACCGAATCCGCATAGTCGTTGATCAATCTAACAATTGGCAACCCCGGCTGTCGTGTCTCACCATCACCATCTATCAACCCAAACACTGTATCTGGTCCAATATAGTTGCTAGGGGTTGGCATTACGGTAATGAAACTACGAGGAAAAAGATCTTCCCCATACTTTTTTGATGTTGCCTCATTGTGAATAAATATGCTTGCAAATGGTGTAGCTGTGTAACCAACATAGGCAGACTGGGTAAATATAAAAAGTATTTTTCTTATTAATCTGTTTAATGTTGTAGGATCATGTTCAGGGTTAGGCTCACCTTCCACGTCAAAATCCATTTTTTTTGTGTCAACCGAACCTTGGTCAGCCTCATCATCAATAAGTAATAAAGGTATATCGCTTATGTGATGTCTTCCATCAGTATCTTTATCATTGTGAACATACTCCAAATATCTGACTAAATTTTTCAACACAGATGCATTTTTCTTTGTAACAAAAACTAGTGGGCGTCCTCCTGGATTCATACTAAAATGATTAGCTACTGTACGGTTGAAGTCCCCTTTTTCTGAACGATTAGTAATGGTATCAACAAGTAATGAAGGATCAGAACTGACTTGACCTACGCCAACTGCTACACGCGGTTCTCCTTCTTGTGATGCAGTGATGTCATAGCCAACAAACGATTCTTCTAATCTGATCTGTGTTTGTGTTCGCAGATTATTGTGAAAGCCAGTTAATACAATGATAACTTTATAACCTGCATCGGCAGCTTTACAGATCAGGCCAGCATAGTTAGTTGTTTTACCTGCCTGAACATGCCCAACAACCATTCCACGTCTGTCCCATGAACCAGAAGCTGTTGGGTCTGTAAGATTACCAAGAGTTTCATCTGTCACTTCATCGATTGCATCAACTACAGGTTTGGGTAGATTATTTTGCTGTAGCAAGTAAGTTCTATACCTCTCCCAGTGTTTCCAAGCGATCTTAGCCTTTGATTTTGACAACCATGGCTCCCATCCATCCTCGTCTGTTTGTAGGGTTAATACTTCACCAACGAAGGTATGGTAATCACGTTCAAACTGAGCAACCAATAGGTCTTCATCTACGACACCAACAGCGTCAGCATCAATAATTGATTTTTTGACCTTTTCTTTTATAATTTCAAGCGTCAATTGCCCGTTTGCTTTACGCTTAGCTACCTCAATCTGACCTGTTGCTATTAACTTAACATCTGACTCAATAGTCATTCTGACACCCATGAATATTTTGCACTGATAACGTCAGCATACTTAATAAACGCTTCCATATTGCATACAAACTCGATAGTCATCGGTGTTGGTTTTCTGCCATGCCCCACTAATATATTTATCGTTGTTTCAACTAAATTCATAACTTGTTTCTCAGTTAGACCCCCCATCGGTTCATTGTTTCTTTCTGAATGCTCGGCCATGTCGAGCCAAATCTGTTGAACAGGTACAGTTTCTTCTAGTAAACGGAAAAGTGATTCTAATTCTGGTTTTAACTTACCAGAGTTTCGTAGAATCTGTTTGACAAATTCATTCTGTCGATCTATGCGATAAATCTGGCTCCCACTACGCGTGCTAGATTTCCATAACCGATCTATGTCAGCTTTTTTTGGTCGGCTGCCATACTGCCCTCTATGAGAAAAAGCCTGTCTCGCTTCCTGTCGTACGAGTGCTGCATAATCCTCTAGCCAGCTTGCAGCAAGTGCGGGCGGAACTGCCGTAGACTTTTTAACATCTATCTGCCATGTTGAGTCCATTCGGCTTGGAATATCAATTTTTATACGGGCAAGCTTGTAATGCTCTTCTTTTGTCCAGCCGTGGCGGCGCCCTCCTAAGCCCAGCCAGGAACCAGCGACAAGTAATCTCTTATTACGGTAGACATAGAAGCCCTGTTGATCATTCCAACCATTAGGCCCCGCAGCTTTTTCATGTTCTGTTGTTCCAAGTTTATCTTTATGTGGAAGAATATAGCCTTCAACTTCAATCATACCATCATGAAATATTTTTCTTTCGCTTGGTTGTTTCTGTGTGGCAATATGCGAGGCAACAAAAGGGTCCCATGGACATATTCGGTGCTCTTCATTCTGACCGTTAATGAATATATTCAAGCTATTACGACCTTCTATAAATCGGTGAAACACCATACTCAAGTGGTATTGTAAACTTGAGATACGATTCATAAATTTTCGGCGTTGGGATTCGTCATTATTATTCTGACCCTCACACACTCGATCCAAGTGCTCAAGAAGCACAATCGTTCCGTGTTCAACTTCGTTCAGATTCCTTAATAATTCTTCTGAATCTTTTCTAGTGGATTTCAGTAATCGCCACTCGTTGTGTTTCCCAACGTAATCGAGGTCCCACCGTCTAATATTTATTGCACCACCGCTGATATGAGAAGCAACAGTTAAGCTGCGACACTGGGAGAAAGAGGCTGTTTTTAGTCCTAGCCCAAAACGACCCAAATCTTCTTCTGAGCGTTCATCTAACGGGTTTTGACTACCAGGTCTCATGGCGTTCTTCAAGGTTTCGACATCCATTCCAACACCATCCTCAATTACGGATATCCAGGACGCCCCACCTTCCCAATGTATGCGGATCCAGATATTTTTAGCTCCAGCTGAAATGCTGTTATCAAGCAAGTCTGCAATGGCTGTGTTTAAGGAATAACCATATGCACGCAAAGATTCAATTAATGCTGATGCACCTGGTTCTACAATATCGTAATCCTCATTCGCGATCATAATCTACAGCTCTGGATTGGGAGGAGAATCGGGGTCGGACCACGCCAACCCCATGAATAATAACGCCTAACATCGCAGAAATAACTGTTTTCGTCGCTTAAAATACCCTTTTTGGCCCCAAAATAGTGACCGTAGGCGACCGCAGTCAAAAATGGCACGAATGGCGTTACCACGCCTTATCGTGCCCTACATATCTTTTTCTGACCAAGGTTTATTTTTCATTTCGATTCGATTAAATGGGTGCGTAAACCCGGACTTTACGCACTGAAAGGAAAAAAGGAGGCTAGTGATTTTTTACCAAGAAGCAAATTTCTTCTGTCCAACTCAGTCACGACAAGCGTTGTTACCATTTTCTTCTTCCTTGCTGGTTTTGATTAACACTTCCAATGGAATGTTCAACTCGGCATGAAGATTACGAATCATATTAAGCGAAAGACCACGCTTGTGATTCAGCACCTCGGAAACCCGGTGACGACTTCCAATAATCGGTACCAGCGCGCCACGATCCATCCCCCGCTGTTCCATCCGGAATAAAATTGCTTCAATCGGATCGGGCGGATCAATCGGGTGATGTTTGCTTTCATAGTCGCCCACCATTAAGGTCAGCAACTCCAGCTCATCCATCTCATCGGTGTCTGGCGCCGCATCGAGAAGCGACTCGATGCGCGCGAGGGCGCCTTCATAATCGTCCTCGGTTTTGATTAGATCAATATGCATTAATAGTCTCCGCGTCTATCTGATCGTATTCGGTGCGCGTGCCCACATATTTCACAAAAATTATTCCCGCATCGTAGTTAATCTTTACAATCAGTCGGTGTGCGTTACCACAAATGTTAAACACCACGCGGCTGTCTTTCAGGATGCTGGCGTTACCGTACTGGGCCTTAATATCATTCGGGGTTTGCCATGCCGCTTTTTCCGCTTCTGCGTGCCAGGCCTTTAATGCTGGCTCCGTTTCGGGGTGCCGGCCCCAGTATTCCCGCAACGTCCTTTTAGCGATGACCCTCACTGAACAATTATAGCCCAGTTGTTCCCAATATGGGAACATTTTTATGTGTTTTCAAGAATAGGCAAAAACAGCGGAATTTCACTATTTTGCCATAGCCCAGACTACCCGCTTCCGCGATCAGCCAGTGGCGCAGCGTTTCACGTCGATCTGGTCTTCGTGCAGCCGTGCCTGCGCAAGCTCATAGGCGGCCTGCATACGCAGCCAGCTATCGGCGCTGCCACCGAAGGCCTTTTCAAGCCGGATGGCCATGTCAGGGGAAATCCCGGCCTGGCCATTGATGACACGGGACAGGGTATGGCGCGCCACACCCAGGATTGCCGCTCCCTCCGTAACCGTTAGCTCCAACGGTTCCAGGCCAGCGTCCTTGATGGAGCGTCCGGGGTGCGGTGGTTTTTTCATCAATAACTGGGGTCAGACCCCAATTGTTTATTTGTACTACAATTATTTCGTATATAATACAAATATACGAATATAACCGGGTTAAACAAAAACGATCAACCCGTCCCGCAGATCTTCTAATACAAAATTGTTAAATGAAGTGTAAAGCGCCTGTCTTTTGCGCTTTTCGTCAAAATAGCCGTATTTCTCAACTAGTTCCTTCTTGTCTTTACAAGCAAGGTAACGTGAAGGTACGCGTGAAAAGAGGGTTTGCAGTGTTTTATCGTGCTTCGTCTTGAGCTCGATGCCCATAAAATCTGCTTCCTTCGAGCTGTTCTGCGGGATGCTGAGATAATGCTCAAGCGTTAGACCGTATCGTCCCGATCCCGCGCCCTTTACGGGAAGGTAATCTCTGCTTCTTAACCGTCTCAATTTCTCTGTCAGAATGTCGATTGGCTTTCTGGTCGGTTGTTTAAAGCGGCGCGAATATTCAAGCACCATTGGTTTCAATGCCGCCTGGTAGTTGGCCATGGGGCGCAATCCATCGGCATAGGCAAGTTTCTCTTCGTACAGGACCGCACTAATATTCTGGAATTTATACTCGAACGATTTTGCACTACGTGCCGGGTGAACCGCGGAAAGCTGTCGATAGATGCTGGCCTTATTAACAGGCTCACCTTTCTGCTGCACCTGCATTAACTGAAAATACGCACCGATGGCGACTGCTATTTCCTTTTCTGACCAGGGTTTGTTTTTCATTATAATTCGATTGAATGGGTAGAGCCGAAAATGGCACGAATGGCGTTACCACG
>SDBV01010226.1_pt1 | contig 12326 bp, 13 predicted proteins | sample 2277081 | NCBI WGS metagenome assembly SDBV01 (sample SAMN10402039, study PRJNA504765) | marine sediment metagenome | isolation source: marine sediment core GS10_PC15, 223 cmbsf | place: Arctic Ocean: Southern Knipovich Ridge | collected 2010 | reverse complement strand
CAGCGGCTCCGTTCAACCACGTTTTATCCATCATGCACATCATCTTTTTCATGTTAATCTTTGCTGCTTTTGTATGTCTTTCATTCTCTGCTGTGCACGATGGATAAAACGCTATTCATTATGCGGCTACCCGGCAGCTGTCAATCGAGGGCGGGGTGCGCTGCTTGCACAGGACCGACGCGGCCGACTTGACAGCCGGAGACCCGCGCGGGCGATGGGTGCCGGGCGGGATTGACACTGATTGATGCTATGGCTTGCAGCGTGGCTTTCCGCTATAATTACTCGACCAGATGAGCGGGCACTTGCCCGCGCGGATACGCCCCGCAAGGACGGACGCACGTTCATTTCCAGGAGCGCCGATATGAACCAGAAGGACTGTGAGCAGCAGGATAAAGTCATCATGTTTACGGACATACACATGTTCGCGCGGCTTTTCGAGACCAACGACCCTCGCATGGTGGATTTCATCCAGACTTTCTACGAGGTGTCGGGAGACCATATCGTGGGGCACGGCGGGCAGATCATCAAATACATAGGCGACGCCATTCTGGCCGTATTCCCGGCGGACGGCACGGTGAAAGCGGTTGCCTGCGCCAAGGCAATGCGATCGTCCTATCGGGCACTGCTCGAGCGGTTCGATCTGAATCGTGAATCCGAGCTGGAGGTGGGCGTCGGGGCCGGCACCGTGTTTGTCGGGACGTTCGGCCACGAGAGCCGAAGGAGCCTCGATGTCTTGGGCGAAGCCGTCATGGAGACCGCCATGTGTATGCACTACCGCGGTATCGCACTGACCAAAGGAGCGCGTGACAGGCTGCCAGGCGACGTCGCTGTGGAGAGACTCGCGGACATAGCTCTCAAATGGCGCAGTGACCCGCTTCAAGTATGGTCCGTTGTCGAGGACCACTAGCAGTATGGCCTTGCCCGTATCCGGCCACAGGTCGTCAGAGACGATCTCGTTTACGGTTCGTGACGGCGTTCTGGACCTGGGTGCCGTGGCGCCTGGTGCCGGCCTGTGGGACCTGGCCGTAGGCATCGAGCGCATTCATTATGGGGCGGACCTGTGCGCTCGGGGCTGCCGGGGCTGCGCAGCGTGCTGCTCCGACCTGATTACGGTCCTGGCTTTTGATTTGCCGATCCTGGGCCGGGCTCTCTCTGTCGACACGGAGAGTCTGATCGCCGGTTATCTGAGATTGCCGCCTCGACCCGATCGGGACAAGAGGCAGCGGGGAATCCGTGACCTGACCCGCCAGTTCGAGATCGCCGAACCGGAGGCTGCTCGCATCTACGATTTCAACCAGGCCGATGCGATCACCGTCAGGATAAAGAAGGGGCGGGAATGCCTCTTTCTCGAGGACGGCCTGTGTTCGATATACCCCTGCCGGCCCCTGGCGTGCCGTCTCTACGTTTGCCACACCGGGGATGAGCTCACTGTATTGCACGAAGCAGTTGTCACTCAGGGCACATGGCACTTCTACGCTGCTCTCGGCTGGTTGCCTGAAGAGGACCTGTCGTACAACCCCTTCGTTGGCGCCGAAAACTACGCCGAGGTGGCTCTGGCGGATTTCCTCGTTTCCGGGGACGACCCTCCGGAGAAGTTCTTCCTGGTGTAGACGCGGTGACGCTTCTCGCTTCCCGGTGGAAGGTCCTGCCCATCGTTCTGCCGCCCGGTGCCGGGACAGGAAGGTTGATGACTTCACGGGATTCAGGGTCGTAAAGAATCTGAGCGCAGAGCGGGCACAGTTGTCCCAATCCTTCGTTGCACTGAGTAAGAGGTACCCGATGAACGGTAGGGAAATGAGAGCGAAGCTCACCTCGGGCGGGAAAGTCTTCGGCACTGCTGTCCAGAGCCTCGGCGTACCGGGGCAGATCCGCGCCTTTTCGCGAACCGGCATAGATTTCGTATTCATTGACAACGAGCACACGCCTCTGGACCGAAACCAGACCGCGTTTGCCTGCCATCTCTTTGCCGGCAGCGGAATAGCCCCGCTGGTGAGGATCCCGGAGCCCGATCTTCACGTGGCTTCCAGGGTGCTGGACGGGGGGGCTCAGGGCGTGATCGTGCCCTACGTGGAAAACCAGGACCAGGTGTGGTCCGCGATTTGCGCGGCGCGGTACCGGCCTCTGAAGGGTAGGGCTCTCGAAAAACTGCTCTCTGAAGATCGGTTCCCCTCGAAGGACACCGAGTGCTATTTGCAGCAGAACAATGAAAACGGCTTCGTAGTGGTGATGATCGAGAGCGTCCAGGGCATGCGCAACCTCGAAGATATACTCATATTTCCGGAGCTGGATGCCGTACTCTTAGGGCCCCAGGATCTATCCGTGTCGCTGGGTGTACCCGAGCGCTACGAAGACCCCAAGTTTACCAGGGCCGTCATGGAAATCATGAGAGCCTGCCTCGATGCAGGAGTCGGGTTCGGCATTCACCTGAGCGATATCAGTCTGCACAGGCGATGGATGGACCTGGGCGAAAATTTTATCGTGTACTCCAGCGACACGACCTTAGTGTGCCGGGCCCTGCGGTCGGGACTGGCCGAGCTAAAGAATACCGACGCGTAGAACCGGCAGGCGCCACGTGGTGCATTCCTACCATGAAATCCTGGGCATAGTCATGACGACCCATTATGTTAATAACTTCGAAAAATGGAAAAACAGTTTTTTGCGATTACAAACAGAAGCCGATATGATAATTCACAGCGGCATACTATTGGGTATGAGCGATTGGGATGAGCAGGCGGCGGCGGAGTTTGTGCTGAACAATATCGAAGTACCCGTCGGGACGATCAACCGGTATATCATGTGCTGTTCTGTTTTGGGTCTGGTCAAGATTATCGGTGAACAGGGAGAATGGGCTGCCCAAACGGCGCTCGAGATTATCGATGGCAAGGCGCCCTCGGATATACCGCTCACACGCAACAAGAAAGGAAATTTACTGCTCAACCTCGATCTTGCTGAAAAGCTCGATATTCCGATTATCTTTTCTTCGGGCAACACGAGGTTTATAGACGATGAACGTTTATCGATCTGTCGAACCTGATTCACTTTGCACATGAGGTGCTGCTCGACGGGCTGCTACTTGTTCCTGCCCTTGATGTCGATATAATGATGGCAGGAGGAGCGCCCTGAGCGGTGATTTGAATAGGGCGGCGTTCAACATGACGGACCATCGCGAGACGCTGGATTTTCTCAAGCAACGCGAACAGGCGCGGCAGGATACGCTGGACCTGCGTTTTCGCGAAGCCTGGAGAGATTTCGAGCGTATAGTAAAATATATCATCTCGGAACACCGGCCGAAGCGGATATGGCAGTGGGGTTCGCTGCTGGATCGGCGAAAATTCACTGAAATCTCCGACCTGGACATCGCGGTCGAAGGGCTCGAATCGGCACAAGAGGTATTCGAGATCGCGGCCCGTGCCGAAGATCTAACCGATCTGCCGCTGGATATTATCGAGATGGAAAAGATCGCACCGGAGTATCGCCAGTTGATCGAAAAAAAAGGGAGACTCGTGTATGGGGGTGTCTGAAGGATTACGTTCTCTTGCCGGGGAGCTGGAATCGTCGATAAAGGTCCTTGAACGGATATCGGAATTCTACGACAAGTTTCTATCAAAACCGGAATCAGAAGCGAAGACTGTTGAGACTGCCATAATATTGAGTGATATTTTTGTTAGTTTTTATACGTGCGTTGAAACGGCGTTTTTCAGAATCAGCCAGTTTTTCGAAAACACGTTGAATCAGCAGCGGTGGCACAGAGATCTATTGAAAAAAATGACGTTAAACATACGGGGAACCCGTGAGCGTGTCATTTCCGACGATACCTACCATGAACTGGAAGAGCTTCTGCGTTTCCGGCATTTCAAGAGGTACTATTTCGAGTTCGACTACGATTGGGATCGACTCGAGCTGGTGAGGAAAAAGTATATTTCCGCAAGGCTGCGGGTAATAGAAGAGGTCAGGCAGTACGAGGAATATCTGGAAACTTTGGCCCGCGAAGCGGCCGAGCATCGGTAGAACCCCTCACTTCAGCGCTGCCAGGAGTTTTGCCCCGCAGGCTACGATTCCCGATGTAGCATGATCCCACGGGCCCAGTACCGGTCCTTATTCGTTCAGTCGCAGTGCCGGCATGGTCGCTGGGCAAGCTCACGCCGGCTTGCGTGCTACGGCCATGATGTGCGAGCTGAAACCGACAATGCTCTCGTCCGTTTCGAGAACGGCCAGCACCTCCAGGAGGAGCTGCCGGTAGCTTTCGTTCTGCCATTTTTCGCTGAAACCCGGTATGTGGCCGGCAAAACTTTCTATGCTCAGCAGGCTGCCCAGCGCAAAATCGGCATCTCTGATCTCCGATTTTAATTCATCCGGGTGATGGAAGAATGCCGTCGTGAAGTATCCCGGTTTGTGCGTTGGATTGCGATGCTGCCCGTCGATCAGGTCCTGGCGCATGAGTGGAACGAACTCGGGGTCGGAAACGAAGTCCTTGAAGAACCCGTCCAACAGCGAGCCGTAACGGGTTATTGCGGCGGCGAAGAGCGTACCATTGGGGCTCAGAACGCGGTGCGCTTCCCGCAGGGCGGCCAGGCGGTCGTCGCGCTTCGTCAGATGGTAGAGAGGGCCGAGCATCAGCACGGCGTCGAAGCGGTTCGCTTTGAAAGCAAGGTTCCTGGCATCGCCGACAGCGAGGGAGGCCAGCTTGGCACCGGTCCTGCTCATGGTCGCCCTGGCCATTTCTATATGCATGGGCACGGCATCGATCAGATCGACCGAATAACCTTGCCCCGCGAGCCAGAAAGCGTACGGCCCGGCCCCACCGCCTACGTCCAGTATCCTGCAAGGGGGTTGAGGAAGCCTGTCGGCCAAGATTCGCTTGGTACGGGTGAATTCCAACTGCGACCCGCCGCCGGCTAGACGCGACGGTTCTTTTCCGCGGTTGTAGTAATCTGAAAGATCTTGGTCCAAAGTCTCGTCTCGCAAGCCCAAGGCCACGTCTCCTCTCCCACTATAAAAGCAGGTTCCGCGACTGTGCGCAAGGCGGGTACGGCGTCAGCGCATATCGATGCAGACCAGATCTCCCCAGACATTGCGGCAGTAGAGACGACCGTTGCTGAAAGCCGGCGGCGTCCAGGCCTTGGCTTTGAGCACCCTGGCCGATGCCACTTCCCGATAGCCGGTGTGCGTGGCTTCGATTATAAAAAGGTCGCCCCTCCCGTCCATAAGCAGCAGTTTATCACCGACCATGATCAGTGAGCCTACGTCTTTTTTCTTCTCGGCCCACTTCTCCTTGCCGGTGTCCAACTCCAGGCAGCGGAACGTGCCCCGCCCGCGCCGGGCGTCGCAGTCGTTGCCGTAAATGTGCCCGTCGAGATAGATGAAACTGCTGAAGTGGGAGGCGAACTTCTTGCTGTCCCAGATCTTTGTCAGTGTTCCGCCGTTCAGTTCCAGGAGAGCGCAACCTTTCCCGTAATCGGAGGAAATAAAAATCTTGTTGCCGACGACCAGGGGGTCCGCCGCGTTGACGTCGAAGCGGGTAGCCCAGGGATACTGTGCCAGCTTGGCGCCGGTGAGAGCGTGAACCACGTAGAGCGCTTTTTGCCCGAAAATTGCTGCATAGGGCTGCTTCCTGTACTCGAAAATAACGGGCGAGGCGTAGCCGCCCGTTCCCGACTCACTGGCCCACACCTTCTCACCCGTTTTCTTGTTCAAGGCCAACCCGTAGACCCCGGCATTGAGGATGAGCAGGTCGCCGTAGACGACCGCAGAGGAAGCGAAACCCCACTGCGGCTTCCAGGCCCAATAGTCATTCACGACATGCTTGTGCCAGAGCACCTCGCCGTCGGCGGCGTCGAAGCAGTACAGGTGCCCCTCCTGGCTGAAGGTATACACGACCCCGCCGTCCACCGTGGGTGTAGCGCGGGGCCCGGGATACTGGCCCAGACTACAGCGATAGGTATAGCGCCAGATCTCACGGCCGGATTCGGCGTCGAAGCAAAACACGGTGTCGGACCTGCCGTCGTTGCCCATGGTGTAGAGGCGGCCGTCTCTGATAGCCATAGAGGAGTAGCCTTTTCCAAGGGTCGCCTTCCAGAGAATCTTGGGATTTGCGAGAGCGGCCGGCCGCCAGGCCGTCTCGGTAGAGATGCCGTCACGGGCGGGCCCGCGCCACCAGGGCCAGTCCGCGGCTGATGCGACTTGAACGCACAGAGCGATTATTATCGGGACAATAAAAGCAGGATAGCACTTGAACACCTGTCAAACCTCCTGGCGATGGGCGAATGTCGGGCCAAAGCAGACCCGGCCTCTGCCCGCCCCGCTATCGGAGCAAGATGTGATACGTAAAGTAAACCGCTGCCAGAACGCCGGTTTCGCCCTCAGCCTGAGGGTCGTGATGCAGAATGGCGTGGGACAGGTCGGAACGAAACGAGTCGGCGGAAACGGCGCTCACCCTGTCGGTGCACCAGGCCCATAGGGCCGCGTGCCTGCGTTCATTGTAATGATCGATGAGCCTGTCACTGGACGTGTTAAAGGGCTCCAGCTGCCGGGCTTCCTCTATCAGCTCGACGAATCCCTGCCCCCGCTCCAGGTTTTCGCTTTGAAAATAACCGGCGATAGGCGGCTGCAACCCCAGGCGCCTGGCGCAGATAATGTAGACCAGCTGCTGAAATCTGGGGCTGCGGTTGAGATGAGCCATGTGGAAGACATCGCGCAGGTACCGGTGATTGTCCTGCATACGCGTTATAGCGATGATGCAGTCCAGCTTTGCCCTCGGCGTGGCGCTTTCGTCAGCGAGCAGTGCCCGGGCTTCGGGAAGGTACTTGCCGGCCCCGATTCGCGCCAGGGATTTCAGTGTCGTCGACACGACCTCAGAATCGGCGTCGCGCAGAAAACCCGCCAGCGTGCTGCGCACTTTGCGGGTCGGGTAGGCGCCCAGGGTGAAGATGGCATCGCGACGATTGTAGGAGTGAACGTCCTCGGCCTCCGCGAGCAGGTCGTCGAGAAGCTCCCTGCGGGGATAGGCAAAGAGTGACCGTAAGATACGTTCCTTTTCGCCGGAGAGAGGCGTGCGGAGCTGCTTTCTGAGCTCACTGGTGGCGATGTGGGTGTCGCTCTGCTCCAGGGAGAGAAGCGTTACCTCGCGCTTGATCGGGTCGTCAGTGCTGTCCAGCTGGTAGACGTCCAGAAAGGCCCTCAGGTTCTTGGTCGAAAAGAATATTTCCGCTGCCTCTCGTACGGTCAGGCTGCCCGGGTCTTTGAGCATGAGGCAGAAGAGCAGACTGAGAACGGCCAAGACAGCCGACAGAAGGAAAGCCAGGCTGAACGAATGAAAGAAGGGCAGCTCTCCAAGCAGGACTATGCTCTCGCCGGCGTTCAGCAAAACCCCTCCCGTCATGCCGACCACGAAGGCCAGTGCGGCGCTGGCGAAGTTGGTGACGGCGGTGTAGCTTACGCGGTCCCGCTCGGGGACGACCTGGATCATTAGTTTTGACGAGAGCATGAGCCGGACTTGCAGAAAGAAATAGGTAAAAAAACCGTATACGAAATAGAGCACAGGCGGCAGATGGCTGCCGGAGAGCGCCCACAGGACGGCGGTTCCGGCCAGCAGAAGGTTGGCCATGGTCAGAAGCGGCTTGCCTCCGATGTTGTCGACGAAAGGCCTCAATAAGAAGCCGGCCAGAACGGCTGCGGCGGAACCCGTTACGGCGTAGAGGAAGACCATGTTGGGGGCCAGCCCCACCTCTTTGCGCAAGAACGGGACGGTCAGAGCCAGTATGATTACGGCGGAAAGACCGAACCAGCGGGTGAGCTGGGTGAGGGCGATCTCCCTGTGGCGCATGGCGTCCACGAACACCTTGAACAGATGACGCCCCTTGCGCACTTCCACCGTTTCCCGCGAGGGCACATTCTTCATATACCTGGCAGCCACCGTGTTGGATGCGGCGCCGAAGAAGGTGATCAGCACGAGCCCGAATATACTGCTGAAAAAGGGGATCGAGAGCAGGCCGAAGCTGGCCAGCTGAGAGATGAGCTGAGCGATGCTGCGCCGGATGTTCAGCCTGACGATGCTCAGTCCGGTGTCCGCGTCGCGAAACAGCGTTTTTTGAATAGGCTGGCTGACGGTGACCCCGGCGATACGCAGCACGGCGAAGAGGGTGTAGATGACCAGGATGAAGATAACCGCGGCCTGTCCCTGCAGAAAAAAAACCAACCCGTATAAAAAACACACGCTGCCCCGCGCGAGCCAGCTGTAGTAGAAAACCTTGATCAGGTTGGCGCCGCGGAAGAGAGAAGGCACCAGCAGGGCAATGAGCCCGGCCATGTGAAAGACGGACGAGATGTATCCCAGCTGGATGTTGGTGGCGCCGAAATGGATGGCCATGAGAAAAATGATAGTGGAGCTGAGGAAGCTGAAGCCGATGCTGTTCCAGAAGGCGTGCATCATATACTTCTTCAGCCCCTCCTCACGCTCGAACTGAGAAAGGTATCTGGTTTTGCGCGTTGGGAAGCTCTCCTGCGGCAGCTGCCAGGGCATATGGTAAAGCTGTTGATGGATTCCTGCAAGCGGGCTTTCCCCCGCCGCTCGGAAGGATCGTTACTCGTACCGGCCGAGACGCCTTACCATGTCCAGGGCAAACCTGTAGTTGTCCAGCGACACGTTGTTGGGTACGGAATGGTCGGAGTGGTAGATATAGCCGCCGCTCGGACCCGCCGCTCGCAGCTTCGTGCCTATCTCTTCTTCGATCTCCTCCCGCGTACCCGCCAGCTTTCTGACATCGATATTGCCGAAGAGAATCAAGCGCTTCCCGTATTGCTCGCGCAGCGTGCTTAGGTCCAAACCGGCCTTGACTTCCAGGGGATGCAGGGCTGCGAAGCCGGCCGCTAAAAAGTGGGGAATGAGAGGGGCGATGTTTCCGTCCGAGTGGAGCATGGTCTTCAAGCCCCGTTCGGCGAAATGATCGCAGAGGCGTTTGTGATGGGGATAAACGAGCTCCCTGTACAGAGCGGGGGAAATGAGAGGTGATGCCTGGTATCCCAAATCATCGGCCATGCGGGCGCCGTCGAAGCGCATGCCTCTCTTCCGCATGGCTTCGAAAATCTCGATAACCAGATCGACGTGGGCCGCATACATCTCGTGCATGAAATCGGGCTCTTCAAGCATGAGAATCAGCTCGCGCTCCATGCCTATGCGCGACCAGGTAGGGTGAAAGCAGGCGTGAGCGCCGAAGCACACGAACTTGGCGGCATCTTTCGCTTTGTGATACTGCTCGAGCGCGCCGTCGGGAATACGCGAGTCATTGTAGGCCAGTTGGGGGCGAAGTCTACGCCAGTCGTCTCGTCCCTTTATCTTGAAATCCAGCCACTGTGATGTCCAGCCGTCGGGCGTGTGCAGGTCCCTGCGCAGGGCGCCGTCGCTGTCCCAGTAGGTGCGGGCCATGGCGCTTTGCTCGATGGTTCGTTCGGGCAACTGCAGGCTGTAGTCGCCGCTGATGAAGACGATCTCGTCGGTCCCGAAGTGTTCATTCGGCGGCACATCCTGCGGCAGGCCTTCCTCGGCCCACCTCGCCAGGGTTGTCTGCCAGTAGCTGTCGCTGAGGGGAACACGATCAGGAATCTCGCCGTCCATGACGAGCCGTACACGCTCGCGCGATGTTAGCTGATTTCTCATATCCGGCTATTATAGGGACGGTGCAGGGCGTTGTCAAAAGCCGGAGCTTCGAGCCGGCCCGCCGATGCGTGCCGCCCTCCGCGCCGACGTTCGGCGGTGCATGCCGCCTCCACTGCCGATCCTGGTGGGGCCCGCCAGGGGTACCCTCCGCGAATGCCGTGTGGTATAACCGTACTGGGCAAGGCAGCCCTGAAATAGGGGCGAGGCCCGGGAGCAGCATGAGTACGGGTACCAACGACGCTGTCATGAACGGGAAACCACGCGAAAACGCTTTAATCCTGCTGGCGGCCCTGGCGTGCCTCTTCTCGATTCATTTTCTGACCGTACCGGCGTGCATCGCCTCTGCCGCCGGTGTCTCTCTCACCCCGGCCGGGAAATCCGCTATAGGTGTTCTGGTGTTCGCGCTTATCCTGTGGGTAACGGAAGCGATGCCCTTCCACATGACGGGTTTGCTCTCGATATTCCTGCTCAGCCTGCTGAAGGTCGACTCGTTTCTGAATATTGTTCGATTCGGTTTCGGCAGCCACATCGCGGTCTTTATGCTCGGGGTACTGACGCTGTCGGCGTTTATAAACAGGTCGGGGCTCGGCAGGAGGGTGACGCTGTTTCTGCTGTCCTACACGGGCAACAGGTCGCGTGCCGTGAGATAGAGATGGACATCAACTGGAGCGGCGTCATCCTCGTGCTGGCCGGCATATCTCTGGGCATGACCCTGCACACGACCGGGGCGGCAAGGTGGATCTCCGTCAGCCTCCTGGGAGGTATGGGGTCTCTGAGCCCTTTCCTGGGAATACTGAGCGTAACCGCGATTGTGGCCCTGCTGAAGATAGTCTTCTCCAGCAACTCGGTTACGGCAACTATCGTCGTTCCTCTCATGATCGCCCTGGGAGAATCCGTCAATGTAAGCGTCCTGCGGCTGGCGCTGCCGGCCGCTATCACTTCTTCGCTGGGGCTGATCCTGGTTACTTCGGCCCCGACGAACGTCATACCCTATTCAGCCGGATATTTTTCGATTGCCGATATGGCCAAAGCCGGCGTGATCCTGACCCTGGTCGCCGTTCCGGTCGTGGCCGCGGTGATCTACGTGGTGGGAGGCTGGGTCGGTCTTTAATCGGGCGGCTGTTTCGGGATACATTGCTCTCAGGTCGGAAACCATTGCTCTCAGGAAAGGAACGGAAAACATGCCTGACAAAAAGACGGCGGATTACGGGTCGTGGGCATCGCCCGTAACCGCGGACTTGCTGGCCCGTGCCGGTACCAGGCTCGGCTGGCTGCAGGCGGCGGGAAGCGATCTCTACTGGGTCGAGGCCCGGCCTCTCGAAGAGGGGCGTCACGTCATCGTGCGCTGTACGGGCAAGGGACACATTGAGGATATCACGCCTGCCGGCTACAACGTTCGCACGCTGGTGCACGAGTACGGCGGCGGAATGTACGTTCTGCACGGGCGTACGGTCTATTTCTCCAGCTTCGATGACCAAAGACTCTACCGGCAGGAACCGGACGGCGCTCCCCGGCCGATCACGCCGGAGCCGCCGGCCTCCAAGAGTCTTCGCTACGCCGACGGGCGCCTCACTCCCGACGGGAAAACCGTCATATGCGTGCGCGAAAGCCACACGGCCGGCGCCGAAGCGAAAAACGAGTTGGTCGCCTTGCCTCCGGACGGGTCGACGGAACCGGTGGTTATCGCCTCCGGACACGATTTTTACGCCGCGCCGCGCCCGAACCCCGACGGCACACGGCTCGCCTGGCTCTGCTGGGACCACCCCCGCATGCCGTGGGACGGCTGCGAGCTGTGGACTGCCGTGTTGGGCGAGCACGGAGCTCTGCAAGGAGAGCGGAGGGTCGCGGGCGGCGAAAGCGAGTCCATTTTTCAGCCCGAGTGGAGCCCTGAAGGCGAGCTGCATTTTGTGTCCGACCGCAGCGGCTGGTGGAATCTCTTTCGGGAACGCGACGGAAAAATTGAGCCGACGGTGAGCATGCATGCCGAATTCGGTCAGCCTCAGTGGGCGTTCGGGTTTTCGCGATACGCTTTTCTGGAAGATGGCAGGATCGCCTGCATCTACAGCAGGCGGGGATTCGACTATATAGGCCTTGTCGACCCACGCCGGGCAAGCCTGCAGACCGTGCCGGTCAATTGCACCGTTCTGAGCTGGCTCTGCTCCGACGGCAAGAATCTGTGGGTTATCGGGACGAGCCCGACAGAGGCGCAATCGGTTTATGCCGTCGATCCGGGGAGCGGGAAAACCAGGGTCCTGAGAAGCTCGCTGGCGGTGCATGTCGACCAGGCCTGCTTCTCGCAGCCTCGGGCCGTCGAGTTTCCGACGGGACAGAACCGAACGGCCCACGCGCTCTATTATGCGCCTGTCAACCCGGACTTTACAGGCCCGTCGGGTGAGAAGCCGCCCTTGATCGTGATCAGCCACGGCGGGCCTACAGGAGTAGCGCAGGGCGGGCTCTCGCTGCCTCTGCAATACTGGACGAGCCGGGTTGCGGGAGGCGACAGCTATTGCGGTGTGGCCGATTGCATGGGCCTGGCCGTGCATACGGAAAAGTTCGATGCTCGGTATCTGGGCGGATTGGCCGGGCCGTAAGCGAAAGGGAAGGACCTGTACATCGAGCGCTGCCCTTTGTGGCACCTCCACAGCATGGGATGTCCGGGAATCCTGTTTTACAC
>SDBV01010225.1_pt1 | contig 12326 bp, 9 predicted proteins | sample 2277081 | NCBI WGS metagenome assembly SDBV01 (sample SAMN10402039, study PRJNA504765) | marine sediment metagenome | isolation source: marine sediment core GS10_PC15, 223 cmbsf | place: Arctic Ocean: Southern Knipovich Ridge | collected 2010 | reverse complement strand
CTGCCATCCAGCGCAGAGCTAAAAATAGTCATTGTTCGCGATCGCATGGAGGTTTGGCAGCCACTGATTCTGGGCAACCTGATCGGATGGATTCATATTGTTTACAGTCTCGATGCGGTAACTCGCATCGAGAACGAAATCTGGAGACAGAGTGTTGCCTATGGACTGATGATTCTGTTTTTTGCCATCGCACTGCTTATCCCATTTTTGAGTCGGCCCATTATTGCCATTGGCCGCTATACGGATTTCTCGGATCGTCTCGACGAAGCAACAGGGGAGCAGGTTGCCGTCGACAAAAGCTCGGTTGAGCTGGATCGACTGGGCTCGGCACTCAACCGCGCCTCTGTCCGTATTTACGAACAGGCGAACGAGATCCAGCGATCAATAGTCGAGCTTGAAAAAGTAGCGGCCTTTGCAGAGAACTCACCCAACATCGCAGTGTCTATCAATGCGAATGCGGAAATTACCTATATGAATCCCAGAGGTTGGGCGCTCATAAAGGACCTGGAGTTGCCCGGGGGCACGATTGTGGATCTGTTGCCGGAATCGCCGACAAAACTTGTTCGCCGTTGCCTGGAAAAAGGGGGTGCCTTGAGAGAAATACAGGTTACCCATGGTAAACGAACTTTTTTGTGGACCTTCGCGCCTGCGAAAAGCCAGAAAATCGTCCATGGGTACGGCGTGGAAATCACCAAGCGTCGATTGGCAGAGGAGCGGGTTCACTCCGCCCTCATTGCCAAATTGCAGGCGGAAAATGCCAATGAGGCAAAAAGCCGATTTATTGCCAACGTTAGTCATGAATTGCGCACCCCGCTAAACGCCATTATCGGATACAGCGAAATGCTGGAGGAGGATGCGATTCTTGATGGTAGTCAGCAGTCCGTGCTCGATCTGCAGCGGGTACAGTCATCGGCACATCACCTTTTGCAGCTCATCAATGAAGTGCTCGACGTATCAAAAATAGAATCAGGAAAAATCGAGATCCACAGCGAAACGTTTGATATTAATCTGTTAATTAAAGATGTCGTGGCAACGATTGAGCACCTGGTCTCAAAGAACAACAATAATCTTGTGCTTAAAATGGAAAACAGTTTGGGTGAAATGCGGTCAGATATGGTCAAGATCAGGCAAACCCTGATTAACCTGATTGGTAATGCAACAAAATTCACCGAGAATGGTGAGATAACAATTACAACGGAAAAAATCAAGAAAGAAAAGCTGGACTGGATTGAGATCAGTGTTGACGATACCGGCATTGGCATGACACCAGAGCAAGTCGATAAGCTGTTTAAACCCTTTGTTCAGGCCGACTCGTCGACCACACGAAAATACGGCGGTACTGGGCTGGGTTTGTATATTAGCAAGCGTTTTTGTGAAATGCTGGGCGGTAAATTGACTGTCAAAAGTGAAGAAGGAAAAGGATCATGTTTCACTATTTGTTTGCCCATGGTTCTGGAGAGTAAGGATCGGGGCCACATATCCTCCGTCGAACTACCGCGCGACGATCCATCTCTGGCCAGAGCGGGCGCGCCGGTTGACGATCATGAAAGACGTGATCATGTCGCCACATTACTGGTGGTTGATGATGATCAGCTGGTACACGACCTGATGACGCGGCATTTTGAGCGTGAGGGTTTCCGTGTTGAATGTGCTTCCAGTGGTGCCGAAGCTATTCGAATGTTAGAGGCGTCGCAGCCCGATATTGTATCTCTCGATATTATGATGTCCAAAGAAAACGGCTGGATGGTATTGAGCAAACTGAAGGAGGGTCGCAAATTCTCTCACATACCTGTGGTAGTAGTCAGTAGCGTGGGCAACGAACAGATTACATTTGCCATGGGCGCTGAGGCCTATGTGCAAAAGCCGATAGACTGGAAAGTATTAATTGAAATAGTAAAGAAACTGACCAGGGTCCAGCCGCCAAAACAGAGCCAGGCCTGATGGACAGTGGTCACCTACCATATTCGGCGATAAACTGTTCTACATAGTTGATTGACTTGGCACCACTGAACCGTGCGCGCTCCTCACCTCGAGTGAATAATCTGATCGTCGGAATACCACGCGCTTGGTAGTGACCGGCAAGTCTCATAATTATTTCCGGCGTCCACTTCCAGCTTGGCCAGGTGCACAGGCTCTCTAGTTTCATTTAGGAATTTTTGCAGTATTGGTGCGATAGCGCTACAAGGCGGGCACCTGTCCGCCCAGAAGTCGGCCAATACCATGAAATCAGCGGAGGCATCGAGCACCTGTTGCTGAAAATCACCCAGGCCCATATTTACGATTCGGGATGGTGGATTCGTATTTTGTTGTTTTATATTGGCATGATTGTTTGTAACTACTTATTGGATTCTTCCAGTAAATCGTTAATGGTGGTGATTGCCTCAGGGCTATCCCAGACCACGCCGCCGGGTGCGCCAAAACGCAGAAGACCGCGTGCGTCAAGCAGGAAATTACTCGGGTATACATACACCTTCCATTTCTTGTAGGCATGGCCTTTCTGATCAAGTAAGACAGGAAATTCAAATCCAAGCCGTTTCCTGAATTTCCTGATCGCACTTTTATTTTCGCCAACATTTACGGCGAGGATCTCGAATGGCCGGGTTTCCATTTTCTTGTAGAGCCTCTGCATGGACGGTATTTCCTCGATGCAGGGTGGACACCAGCTGGCCCAGTAATTTACCAGTACCACCTTGCCACGGTAGTCGGTGAGTTGTCGGTTAATACCGTCCAGGTCCGGCAGCGATAGTGGTGGCGTCTTATTCTTTTGCAGACGACGTAATCCGGGTAGTGCATTTTTCACCTGTATTGTTTTTCTAATGGAATAGGCGGCACGCGATACCGGTTTTTGGTTGTTCAATAGCGCCACTGCCTGGCGGATGGCGTTCGGCAATATTTTACGAGCAGCGATATCTGCTTTACCGAGATGGTCATCGGGACGAAGATGAAAGCCGTCAATGACGCCGGGCAGGGAGTGAATGAATATCTGTGCACCACCTTGTCCCAGCGTACGCCGCAGTTCTGGCAGGCGTATGTGTGTTGTCGATAATACCGGCTGGAATATATAGAGTGGCAGGTTGGTCGATTTTGCAACGGCAACGTAAGAGGCTTCTTTCTGCAACTCGGGTCTTGCGGCATACAGATTCGGGTGAAACAGGATCAGGCCGCGAATAGCTGAACTGTCGGGATTGTTTTTCTGCCAGGTGTGTGCTGCCTGCAATACAATTCGTGTTGCCCTGCCGGTGTTCATCAGAAAAATATTTTCCTTTCCCTTGTTACGCGCAAAATCAATTAACTGAACAATGTCGATTGCACGGAATTTGGAACTGCTGCGGGAACCGGTAGCAATAAAGTAAGTAGCATGCAAATCCGCAATCCATACCTCTATCCCGAGTTTAGCGATCTTTTGTGCCAGCATTGTTTGTGGTGGCTGGACCCCGAAGTCAGATGGTGTCCAGATGATAAGGCTGTCGCCAGCGGCAGCAAACTTCTCAATGGGGACGTCATTGTCTTGAGTAACCGGAACATCGAACAGCTCAGAGGCCAGCGCCGGGGCTAACCAAAATGCCAGAAACAGCCAAACAATCGAGATAACGCCGAAACTGTTTTTTAAACGAAACACTTGAATATAATAATCCGTGGAAAATTTAATCAGGACGAAATATATTCTGCAGGGGCCATAGGGTAACTCCGTTATCTCTGAGCACCTGCTTTCGTCCATTAGCAGACATTAAGACAGCACATAATGTAACGCATAAGGGGCGCCGCATCTATTTGCGGCGACCCAATGAGCGACGGCGCACGGCTTGATGTGTTTATCAGGCGATTTTAGTACACCCGTGAGCATCTAAAATTACTTTGTCGGCCAGGGTCTTTGGCTTTCAGCTTCAATCCATGCAGTAATCCATTCAGGAATATCTGCACCCCAATCTTCTCTATCTATATTTCTGATTACTTCGATGGCTGGCACTAACCCTTTTTTTGATGTAACGCCAACTTTCATTAAGGCAGAAGAGCATATTTTATTTCTTACATGTGTTTCCTGTAAGAAATAAAACCATCTACCGTCATGGCAAATAAGTTGTGTCGTTAAGGTGAATTTACTTAGAAACGGGATTCTTCTACGGAATCGAACGCTTGCGCCACCTACGGCGATTCCCCAATTATATTTTCCCATTAAACTAATGAGACCAACTCGATATGAGAAATCCCATCTTCCAAGTTCCATGTATGTAAAATAACGTGCATTGTTTAGTTCCATAAACACATCTATATCGGTTAAACCAGCTCTTAACTTCAAAACACTCTTGTCTTCCAGGCTCAATTTTGAGCGAAATTTCGCCCTTATTAAAGTTGCCGCCAACTTCAGATATGGATACATATATTTCAGCTACTAATTTTAAATTAACGTCTAACATTTAAGTACCACCCGGAGGTCGATATGAACTCCGGCCCTTTTTCATATTATTCCCATAACTGCGTGAATTTCCATCGTTTGCTGGATTAATATTGATCGAGCTCAGGGGAATATACGGCTTAAGTTGAATATGCATTCCAGGTGTTTTTTGTACCTTTGGTACAAGGCGATGATATTAAAGCGGGAACGTTGCTTTATAAGAGTTTTCTAAAATTGGTTTTGCCCATAAAGAAGAAGTAACCGGGTTGCCGGGCCCGGCCCCGGCAGAATTACTTTTAAGCTCGCCGAAGGCGGAAGCTGACAAAACCTAATTCGATTTCCGCCGAACTTCTGTCACATTCGGAATTTGATTGATACGTGCCAGCACCATACTCAAGGTATCAATATCCGGAACTTCGGCCGTGATCACCATGTAGGCGATATTGGAATCTTTGTTCGTTTCTGTTCTAACCGCAATGACATTAATGGCCTCATTAGCCAACTGGGTGGTGATATCGCGTAACAACCCATAGCGGTCAAATGCAACGATTTCGATATCGACGCGATAGGTACCCATTACCTTACCGCCCCAGTCCACTTCGACCAGTCGCTCAGGACTGCCGATGGTGGTATTCAGAATGTTGTGACAGTCCTGACGGTGGATAGTAATACCCTGGCCCCGGGTGATAAAACCGGTGATGGGGTCACCCGGCACCGGCTTGCAGCAGCCGGCGAATCTCGTCATCAGATCTCCGACGCCTTGTACCCGAATACCCGTGGGCGGTTTACGTTTTTCTTTTCTCCGAATAACAGGAGCAATCGGTTCTTCTTCGGCCCGCGTTTCAGTCAGCTCACTGGCGGCGCGCACGGCACGTGGCGGTTTGATATCACCGCGACCAATTGCGGCCATCAAATCGTCTACATTATTCTGATTGAGCCTATTGGCGATTTTCTCGAAGCTGACATCAGCATATCCCATACGTTTCAGTTCGCGCTCCAGCATGGCGCGGCCATCGGCGACATTGTGATCATAATTCTGCAAGCGGAACCAGCGCTGAATCTGCGAGCGAGCCTTGCTGGTTTTGATGTAACCAAGATGAGGGTTTAGCCAGTCGCGACTGGGCCCACCTTTTTTTACTGTGAGTATCTCGACCTTATTACCGGTTTGCAGCTTGTACGTCAGCGGTACGATATGACCGTTTACCTTGGCGCCACGGCACCGGTTGCCCACTTCGGTGTGTATCTGATAGGCAAAGTCCAACGGTGTCGCGCCACGTGGCAAATCGATCACGCTTCCCAGCGGTGTGAAAACATAGACGCGATCAGCAAAGACCGCAGACTTGAATTGATCAACAAATTCGCTGGCCCCGGCCACTTCGTCTTTCCAATCGAGTAATTGCCGCAGCCAGGCGATTTTGCTGTCGAAACTCTCGTCCGATTTGGCATCTTCCTTGTAGCGCCAGTGTGCGGCTACGCCGTATTCGGACTCCTGGTGCATATCGTGGGTGCGTATTTGCACTTCCACCGTTTTGCCTCCTGGCCCGATTACTGCGGTATGAATAGACCGGTAGTTATTTTCTTTTGGTGTCGCGATGTAGTCATCAAATTCACCCGGTAGGTATTGCCACAGGGTATGCACGGTTCCAAGTGCGGCATAACAATCAGGGATGGTGTCCAGCAGCACGCGCACCGCACGAACGTCATAGATTTCATGAAAATCCTGATTCTTGTGTTGCATCTTTTTCCAGATGCCATAGATGTGTTTGGCTCGCCCTTTAACCTCGGCCTTGATACTTTCTTTTTCCAGCGTGGTCTGTAATTGTCCGACAAAGTTTTCGATGTAGTGTTCACGGTCAATGCGGCGCTCCTTTAATGAGCTCGCAATTTGCTTGTAAGCTTCCGGCTTCAGGTATCGAAACGAAAGGTCTTCCAGTTCCCACTTGATTTGCCAGATGCCGAGGCGGTTGGCCAGCGGCGCCAGTATCTCCATGGTCTCGCTGGCGATACGCTGTTGCTTGTACTCGGGCAGGGAGCCGAGGGTGCGCAAATTATGCAGACGATCCGCCAGCTTGATCAGCACCACGCGTACGTCCGCCGCCATGGCAAGTAACATTTTGCGCAGGTTCTCGGCGTGGGCATGCTCCCTGGGTTTTAACTCGCTTACCGTGCGAATGCCTTCAATCAAATCCATTTTGGTAACGCCGTCCACCAGATTGGCGATAGTGGCACCGAACCGCCCGCGGACATCGTCAAGAGTCAGCTCGGTATCTTCGACGACGTCATGCAGAATAGCGGCGGCGATGGACTCATAGTCAAGCCGCAACTCGGCCAGAATGTCGGCAACTGCCAGTGAATGGAAGAAGTAGGGTTCGCCGGAAGCCCGTTTCTGTCCATGATGGGCCTGCCGTGCTGCCTCGCACGCCAATTCAATTACCTCGACCTCGGAGGCCGGGTAGCTTTGGCTAAGGGCCTGTAGCCACGCTTCAATGTTTGCCGGCGTATCGGCCCCAATCCGTGCATGTTTAGTGGTCACGCTGACCATGGCATTCCAACAACAGGTTTCAGCTTATTTAAAGTATGGTTCGATTCGGCGCAGGAATAAAGCTATTTGCGCAATGCATATGGTATTTACGGGCGCAATATTAGTGGGAATTCTGACTGTGCCGATGTCAGCTTTTGTCAGCGGCGTGCCGCGGTGTGGGTGGGGCTTATCGGCCGTGGCCGACGGCCTGGCGGGGAGTGTTTTTGACCAATCCAAACGATTTTGAGAAATCCAGCATTCGTTGAATGGGTTTCAAGGCGTTTTTGCGAATGTGTTCACTGATTCTGATTTCGTTATTTCCGGTTTCCAGCACCTTCACCAGGTTCTCGAGGTTGTTCATCGCCATCCAGGTGCAATGGGCACACATGCTGCAGGTAGCGCTCTCGCCGCCGGTGGGTGCAATTCTCAGCGTTTTGCCAGGCGCGGCCTGTTTCATTTTGTGGAACAGACCATAGTCGGTGGCGACAATCAGTTCATTGGCCAGCGAGTCTTTTGCGGCCTGTATCAAGCGCGAGGTGGAACCCACTACATCAGCCTCAGCAATTACTGCTTCTGGTGATTCAGGGTGCACCAGCACTTCTGCATCCGGGTGCTTCTGTTTCAGGCGTATAAGCTCGGTGGCGCGAAATTCATCATGCACTATGCAGGCGCCTTGCCAGATCAACATGTCAGCACCGGTCTGTGACTCAATGTAGTGGCCAAGATGACGATCAGGTGCCCAGATAATCTTTTGCCCCTCATCCTTCAGGTGGCGTACGATTGGCAACGCGTTGCTCGATGTCACCATCCAGTCAGCACGGGCTTTGACGGCGGCACTGGTATTGGCGTAGACGACGACACTATGGTTCGGGTGCTCATCGCAGAAAGCAGAAAATTCATCGGCAGGGCAACTCAGGTCCAGTGAGCAGTTGGCATCAAGATCGGGCATCAAGACCCGCTTCTCCGGGTTTAGTATTTTGGCGGTTTCACCCATGAAGCGAACACCGATAACAACCAGGGTGTCGGCGGGGTGCTGGTTACCGAAGTCGGCCATGGTCAGGGAATCAGCAACGTGGCCACCGGTATCTTCCGCCAGTTGCTGAAGTTCGTCATCAACATAGTAATGTGCGATCAGTACCGCGTTTTGTTGCTTTAACAGCGCTTTGACTTGTTCTTTAAGCTCAGCCTTTCTCTCCGCCGACAGCAGTGCGGGCGGTCGCACGCCTTCCGCGATTTTGAGTATCTCCGCATTGAGGCGCTGCGGTACTTCTTGTGCGCTGTTTGCTGTTGTCATGACATCGCCAGGCAAGGACCCATGACTTTAAATATACGGGCCCTGTCACAATCTGGAACCGGATTTATAACCGGTTCCGCCGGTCTGAACGTCAAGTTTAAGGAAATAACAAAAAAAGGAAAGAATTTTACCACTGTGGAACATAGGTTAAATTCGACAAAAATGCAGATTTATGTCTATTAAAGCCTAAATATCATCGATACCGCAGTTAGGTCAGGCGTATCAAGTTATCAATAATATAGTTATATCAGCGCAGGCGATGGGTGCCTGGTCCTGTTTTCCTCTGGTTCATCATGGCGGACAATGGCTTGGGCTGGTTCGCCAGCGAAACGCCGGCTCAGGCCGCTGACCCGGTTTCCGTGTTGAGCGAGCCAACCCAAAAGGCCAGGTTCTTCTCAAGAAATTCATCGACTGGCATGTAGTGAGAACCGTCGCAGGAGAAGGTCAGACCCAGCATGCTGTTCATGATATTGATCGAACTGGAGCGCAGGTAAATCGTTTCGTCGGCAAAGCGCAGTTCCTTGAACTCCTGCAACACCTTGGCAATATTTTCCGGCGCAACCTTGGCCTCTTTTGGGTAGACGTGAATGGGGTAGGCCAGACAAATATCCGGATCGATAATTTCGCTGGCGGTGTGGATTCGATAACTGTAGGGGTCATCCAGAAACCACAGTGAAACGCGTCCACTGGAATAGTGAATCTTGGCATGGAACACGCCGTGGCCAGTCATCAGGCGGTCGATTTGTTCATTTAATACATCAATGTTGTCGTCCAACAGGCTCTGGGTACGCTCCTGCATAAACAACGTACCTCGAATACTGGGGTCACCTCGGTACTGCTGCCAATGGGTGGCGGAGGACACCAGTCGTATGTCTTCCAGCAGGTCGGACAAGGCAAAATCGGCAGCAATAAAACCCAGCAAGATGTCGTCACGCGAAACCGCTTGCAGGGCCGTAATGCACTGCTCGTGCGTGTACTCGCTTTTATAGACTGACGACAGCATCACTCCTTTAAACGGCAGGTTATTCTTGAGGTAGGGCCGGTTGGACAGGTCGCGGCCCCGCCAGCTCGGATTGATATTGTCCTTTTGCACCATGGACGAAATCTCGATGCCTTCTACATCCCAGGCATAGAGCAGGTGGCAATTGGGTACGTTGGGAAAGGCGGACTGCAGCATCGGGTCCAGTTGGTCGGCGTAGGGCCACACTTCGGCACATTGCTGTGCGAGCGTGGCCAGCGGCTCGCTCACCGTAGCAGCGAGCGCCTCTTTTTTATCGATAATGGTTTGTTGCAACTGGTTCATATCTACGCAGGAGTCACTTCCTTTCCATGTGGCTACGATATCAGATAACGGGTTCCATTTCGTGACCTGCCATCGGCGGTGGATGGTTGATTATCGAAGTAGGGCGTTTTTAATATGGTGGCATGCCTGTTTGATGACAACAGCTAGCCCGAATTTCTCACCAGTTGGTCTGGTTTCATGTCCATTTTAGATACCTAACTAATTCTTGTCGCAAAGACGCGAAGGCGCAATGAAAACATCAAGGGCGGTCCGCTGGACCGCCAAAAGAAGGAATATTTCATTCAATAGCCGGCTGGAAGCCGGCCCTATAATTTCTTCTTTTCTTTTCCTTTCTTTGCGCCTTCGCGTCTTTGCGCCAAAAACTAATATTCAGCAAATGCGTATTGTGCCTCATCCACGAGGGCCTGTTCGCAATCACTGTATCGTGGCGAGAAATGTATGGGGATCAGCTTTCTTGCGCCGGCCTCCCGCGCCAGCTTACCCGCCTGGCGGGCGGTGAGGTGAGCGGTCCTGGTTGCACGGTCTTTGTCCGCATCAAGGAATACCGACTCGATGTAAAACAAATCCACACCCTGGCCCAGCGCCACGATGTGTTTCCGGTTGCGGTCAGAATATGCCGCATCAATCACATAGCAGATTTTCTGTCCCGGCGTGATACTAATAATCTTATCTCGCAATTCACCCAAAAGGTGTTGCTCTGAGTGCTTGCCTTGCCGGTCCTGCCAGACAATATTAACAGGTGTATCGTCCGGCTTGCCCAGACGAATTGCATCCTTTAGTTCATTCAGCCACTTGCCCGTTGGGAGCGCTAGTGAATCCAGTCGGTTCTTCCATACATTAATATGGAATGCCTCTTCCAGTGCAAAAGCGAGACAGGGGATTTTGTGGTCAAGTGTGACGGCTTTTACCCGAAAGCCGGTCTCATCAACGATCACGCCATCACTGGTCTGTTCAGTTCCCAGGTCCTGACGCCTGAACCTGTCCTGACAGCAAAACTTTGCCTGGTGCAGGCTTCCGGTTTCATGAACCTCATTAGTGATGATCGAGAAATTGTTATTGTAATTTTGCAGCAGGTTCCAGGTGTAGGCGTTGAGTTTGTGTTCGACCTGATCAATAAACCCGGGGGTCCGAAGAGTGCAAGATTTCGATCCCTGCCCAGACAGATGCGAAGCAAGTGATCAAAACCGATGAAGTGGTCCATGTGCGTATGCGAGATAAATACATGTGACAGGCGCAATATTTTTTTGGCCGGTAATGCGCTGATATCCCCCAGATCAAACATCAGGGCACGCCTTTCAAACAAAAAGTCAACGAAAAGCACGGGGTCTTCGAAATTGCCATTGACCATCTGTGGATGAAACAGGGGCTTCATGAGGATTGCGCCTTTTGTCTAAGGATATTTTAACGCTTCACTGCCGGCGTGGCACAATAACTTTCTTCTACGCCCCATCAACCGGTATGATGTCCCGACACGTCTTCCCGGGGTACCGCGACATGGCGGATGCGGTGGTGGTATTTCATTTGCTGTTCGTAGCATTCGCCGTGGCCGGTGGATTACTGGTGCTTCGATGGCGGTGGGTGGCGTGGGTGCATATTCCTGTCGCAACATGGGCGGCGGCAATCGAGTTTAGTGGCGGCGTCTGCCCACTGACACCACTGGAGAACTGGTTGCGGGTCCGTGGAGGCGATCTGGCCTACAGTAGTGACTTTATCGAACGCTATGTTTTGCCCTTACTCTATCCCGGTGAATTGACACGTGAGATGCAGATTGGTTTTGGTGCTATCGTTTTGTTGCTCAACTTTGGAGTATACGGGTGGGTTCTGCATCGACAGTACCGATCAAGGCAAAAGGAAGAATAAGTGATCCAGTCCTCAAATCCATTTATTACCGTGATCGCAATTATCGCAGTTGCTTATGCGCTCATTCTTGTCGTGGTTTACCTGTTTCAGTCGAGGATGATTTATATACCGGACTTTCCGACGCGGAAGCTGGTTGCAACACCGGAAATGCTGGGAATGTCTTACGAAAATGTTTCGCTGCGAACAGAAGACGATGTTGACTTGCATGGATGGTTTGTTCCGGCCACGAATGCAAAGTCAACGCTGCTGTTTTTTCATGGCAATGCCGGCAATATTTCCCATCGTCTGGAATCAATACGGATATTTCACGATCTGGGTTTATCGGTATTGATAATCGATTACCGCGGATATGGAAAAAGTGACGGCCGTACCAGTGAGGCCGGAACCTACTGTGATGCACGCGCCGCATGGGACTATCTTGTATCGACACGCGGATTCAATGAGAGAAATATTATTCTGTTCGGACGTTCACTGGGCGGAGCCATTGCCACACAACTGGCCACCAAGGTGAAAGCCGGTGCCCTGATCGTGGAATCGACATTCAGTTCAGCCGAGGCGCTGGCAAAATCAGTTTACTGGTTTTTACCGGTTAGACTACTGGCGCGTATTCATTATCCAACTGCTAAATATATATTGCACGTATCCAGCCCGGTGTTGGTGATTCACAGCCCGAAGGATGAAATTGTCCCCTACAAGCAGGGCAGGCAGATCTTCGATCTGGCGCCCGAGCCAAAACGCTTTCTTGAACTACACGGCGGCCATAATGAAGGTTTTAATCTGAACCGCCAGGACTATATCAATGGTATTGATGATTTCCTGCAAAGTTTTCACTAGAATCAGATAAAGGCGGAGACCGGGGAAGCTGGAGAGGGTGAACCAGATTGCCGATATCGAGGAGACGCACGCCGTTGTGTAGCATGGGCGGGTGTAAAGTGGGCCGATAATGAATTGCTGC
>SDBV01010224.1_pt1 | contig 12327 bp, 21 predicted proteins | sample 2277081 | NCBI WGS metagenome assembly SDBV01 (sample SAMN10402039, study PRJNA504765) | marine sediment metagenome | isolation source: marine sediment core GS10_PC15, 223 cmbsf | place: Arctic Ocean: Southern Knipovich Ridge | collected 2010 | reverse complement strand
GTTTCTCTCCTTGATGGAGGGATGGTACAGGCCCAGGTTTACAGCAGAGAATTATCGGCGATAGAGGTTAAGGCATTGTTCGATCAGGGAGCTTACAGATGACCCAGATGGTAATAAACGATGAACTGACGCTCAATGGAGAAAAGGGCGTGAGAATCAGGTGGCGGAAGGTGAACGGCGATGTCCCAGTGCCTCTGCAAGCTCCTGATGGTGCTTCTACGCTAACGGTTACGGACAAAAATGGCGATCAGATTCTCAAGCGGGGCTACCTCGATGACGTTGGGCTTAAAGAAATCGTAAGACAGGCGGCTGGCGGGAAGATCAGGGAGTCGGATATCTTAACTGTCGATGAAATGATTGCTCTTTTACCGTCAGTCTAAAGTCCCAAATCGCCAGCGAGCCGGTCAAGCCCTTCGTCGGTTAAGTCTTTCTCTTCGGCCTCTTTTATGATCTGCCGGCGAGCGGCTGTTTCAAACTGCTCCCGCTTCCACCAGGCCCAGCCGATGTCTCCGCATTGCCGGGCAACGGCTCCACAGCCCTCGCACTCGAAATGATCCCCCCAATCGGCCAGCCAAGACGACAGGCAGAATGGGCACAGTGTTGGCGTTCCGGGCATAACAGTCTCCTTTGCGGCGATTCCCAGTTTTATGGTTTGGCCTTCTCGATTGCGGCACGGAGGATGTTAGCTATTCCACGGTGTTCGTGGGTATAATCTAACCGCATTGCAGCCTCGCACGCTTCCAGCAGTTCCGGGAGGCCTGACTCAGAGTCGATGATCTTGGCCACGCTTTCAAATGTATGATTTCCATTGGCATAACCCACAGATTCCCATATTTTCTCCGCTGCCCTCTTCGCTCCTGCTGATGGTTTTGATTCACTCATGGTCGATCTCCTTCGGGTTTTTGTTACGTTCCATTGCCTTTCTCTCCCCTGGTGTCAATAGATGACACGGCCCCACAGCATAATCTTTGTATTCGATAAAATGCCTCCACCCGTTTTTGTCCGTCCCGTAGTATGTTAGTGCCGGCTTGCTCATGGCTTCTCCCAATTGGGGTCGCAATTTCTACAACCGACAGCGGAAACCCCTGTTTGGCGTCCGCCCATTTTATCGGAACAAACCAGCCCACAAAAACGAACGACCCCATCTCGGCATAGTGCAAATCTACCCCCCGGAAGAATCTCGCAAATACCAATTTTCTTTTTAACTGCGTGGTTATAATGGTCTATTTCGTCATTCTCAATATCGATGTATCCAAACTGATTCATAATTTCCACCTTTCCCGATGTAAAATCCCTGCTGCAATCATCCCGGCGTAGACCAGGCAAATCGCTATTATCACAGCGTAGGGCATGAGTTATGCTCCTCGCGGCAATTCTGGAAGTTCTGCTTTTTTGAAATAAGCATCCTCGATTTCACTCTTAAACATAAACTGCCCCTCTGTCGTGCACGCAAATCCATTAGATATTTTGCGTGCCCTAACAAGACATAGCTCCTTCTCAACTTCACAACCCACACAAATCTTGCCATATCTGTATCCGTAAAACCAAAAGACGCCTTCCTTGTTGGGCCATTCTCTTGTCCATTCGCACATCTCACACCATCCTTTCGGTATTGCCCCGCCGGACGTCTCCGCCAGGAGGGACGGCGAAGGGCTAGGCCAAAACCCATTTAAGGGCTGCGATATTTGTTTCCATCTCAAGCTGAATCAAGGCCAAGGGTGCATTTTCGACAATTGTTGCTGTTTTGTAAGATAACCTTTCGTCGGCCTCTAGCTTTTTTAGCTCGGCTTTGATTTCTTTTTCGGTTTTCATTTCATTTCCCTTTCATAAAATATGCGACCCCGCCACAACCATCAGGCGAGACAGGAGGGAGTGTCTCAATTGCAGCGGGGTCTGATTGTAGAGTTTTGGTCATTCTGTCGCCTTTGCGATTGCAGCGTCAATAGTGTCAAGACACGAGCTACCATACTCTGCGTCTTCTGAGAACCGACAATTGACTTCGTGGAGAAATTGTTTGACTTTCTCGCACGCTTCCAGCAGATCCGGGGCGGCGGCCATGAGGTGGGCGTTGGCTTGGCCTTCTTCGAGTTTCATATCACGTAAAAATTGATTGTCGCATATCGCTACATTGTCTACAGAACCTGGGTCTTCTTTGTAGTGCGAGTGTCCGGCTTCGCGTAGCATGTGTCGGGTTGCTTTGGTATAGACCGAGTAAGTCGTTATATCTACGCCCTCTTTTGTTATGTACCTTTCGGCTGGGACGCCTGCTATCCACGGCCCCGGCGTGTGTTGTGATTTGGTTTCCATGATATTCTCCCGTAAAGGCTAATTGTCCGATAATGCCCGCACAGACTTGTCAGCCTACGCGGGCGGGGATGCTACGCTACGTTCGCGTCAATTGCCTGTGCTAACCGATGGGCTGCTTTTTCGTGCACACAATGGAAAACAAAATCCCGATCCTCTTCTTTTTGGGGGATAAGTACGTCATACACATAACCACCATCAGTCAATCTGCTGTAAACCTCGGATAATCTGTAGGTTTGTATCTGTCCCATAATTCACACTCCTGTATTAAGGTTCATTCTCGCCTAAGGCCCGCCACACCCGGTAGGGCAGGACGGGCGGGGGTTTATCTTTATCAAATATTCTATCGTCCGTTCTCCCAATAGCTTCGCATAATAGCCTATATACCAAATTCCCTTCCCGATCTCCTGTTGGCAAGCTGTCTGATATGCCCTTGACCATTGGTAAGGCCCTTACAATTGCAGTCCCTAGTCTTTCACAGGTAGATTCCCATGAGGCATTATCTAACATAAGGCGCGATTTATCTTCTCGTAATTGTTCAATCTCGGACTTCATTATATCCTTTTTCCTATCTGGATTGCGCTTACTTGATGGTACCGCCAGCAATCGTTTGCCAGCGCATCAATAATGCCTTGCGCGAAAGCGTAGGCATTGTATTGGGGGTATGACTTTGCAATCTCGCGGTTGGTTAATTCTTGAGTAATCCTTCCCGATTTGACTGCTTCGTATCCTGCACAAAATGACTGGGCATTCTCGATTGTTATGGTTTCCATGATAAATACTCCTGTTCTGTTGGAATTGATTTATTGTCTCGCCTACTTACATTATCGTCAAGATAAGTGTCCAGTACAAGTTTATTCTTGGTTAGCAACAGCGATTTTCTTAAATCGGGTACACGCAAAGGGATACAAGCGAATAAATATTAAAGTGTCTGCCGCAGCGAGGGATAAAAAGAACATACCAAAGGGCGGTAACAATCAAGATAAGGGCTTAGACGAAAACCTCACTATGTTAAGATAGGTAAGATAAGAAGAATGAACAAATTAAGGTGTAATATAAGTAAACTACATAATATGGGTTATTTAAAGGTAAGATAAGGGAGAAGTACAAAGAAGTGGGCAAGGATCCTACACGTCCAGGAAGGCCTAAGAACAGCCCTAATATCACTACAGGTGCTCACATTAAGGCCCAGGACCGGGCTGTTGTGGAGCTTGGTAGGGAGGTTCTACGGCTGAAGCACAAGGAAGAGGGCGCAAGTGACGAGGATTGTATGGTTGCTTGGTATAAAGCCATTGATACTAAAGACTTGGTTCAGTTGGTGGGCAGGCGTATGCCGAAGCAGACGACCCTTGACTTGGGTGATAAGCAGACATGGGCGATGCTGGTTACCAACGCTAGATCGCCTGAACTGCCACTTACGTCAATACCAGCGCCTGTATCGACCGCGAGCAAAGCACTGCTGCCATTGATGGGGACAACGGCTGGAAAGAATTTGGAGATTTAACGTAAGTGAATAAGATTGTACTGATAACATAGCTGTCACCTAGGGAGAACAGGAGCTTCGCCCGGCTAATCAAGCATCAGGGTCACACAGCGTATCAGCGGGCCTTAACCCACTGCGCGACAACCCATACACGGGTCATTGTAAGGGCACTGTCATAGGCACAACGCAGCATAGGCACCGGGATACGCAAGCACAGCGCGCAAGACTGTACCCGTTAAAAGGTGCCTACGAATCCTCATTCGACAGTTGTAGAGCGTGCTCTATATGTGCAAGGGGGTAGGGGACTGTCGGACGAGGGCGGGGCGTGGGTAAGGAATCCCTTAGCCCTCAAAAACTCTACTATATTTTAGAATGGGTTCTCGGAATAATCGGAAAACAGTATCATATTCGGTATAATTTTAGCCTTGATTTCTGATTTTGGTAAGCGTATAATTATAGGAATCGAACCACAGGCTACGAGATGATAGACCAGCAGCCTGAAAGACCACGCGGGCCACACGAATCCAGAACGGCGAGTGCTAACTCGGCTACGGCAGATTTCGGGGGCCAGTAATAAGGAACACAATCTTGGCTTTTACTGGTCCTCGAAATGGTCCTTAATTATAGGGAAATATTTTAAGGAGACATTATGTCTTATTGGCAGAAATGCCCTGCTTGCGACGGTATGGGGCGCGTCGGGACAAGGCAGGCAGCGACTGAGGGTTATAGGCTTTGCCCAGCCTGCAAGGGTGAGGGGGTTTTGTTTGTAGAGGAAGCCCCGCGCCATGAGACACCTTGGGCCCCACAGCCTTGCTGGCCTTATTATCCACCTCCTAGCTGAACACTAGCGTACCCACCGTATCCTGTGTGGTACCCGGAAACAACTTCTCGGACCCCAGAACCTCCGCCAGATGACCAGGGATTGGGGTATATGCTGTTTTAAGCCACTTTGAGACAGAAAGACACCTTGGGGTGGCCAAACTAGAGATCGGGGCTTAGGAGACGAAATAATGCCGGTGTGCGGGAGAAACCCCGGAGCAGGATGTTGAGATTGACATCCTATAAGGCCCAATGATGGGAGCCAGTCCAAGTTGGGCAACCCAGGTTTAGTAGCAAGCACGCGGCCGTAGCGTGACCTTGACAGCTAGTTGGTTAGGAAAGTCCTTCGGGTCCGGGCGGCTATTGCCAATGTTAGGAATCTGGTGACCGTTGCTGTCGAAAACTTGCACCACACCGGCAATTGTTTAGCCAACCCAAGGAGAAAGAAATGTTTTGGGAAATTGCCAGATACGTATTTTGCGGCTTGATTGTATCAGCAATAGCCACATTGTTTATGGTGTGGTTTTTGTCTTGTTTGGGCCTGTTTGCTGACCATCGAAAACGCGATTAGGAGAAAGAAGATGTCTTCTAAATATAAAACAGCCCCTAACGAGCAGTCTGGCGGTACTCTTCAGTTCAGGTGTTGCGACTGCAGTTTGGTACATAAGCTTGGTTTTACCGTTCGTAAAGGTGGGGCTATTGGGCTGACTTTCGAGCGAAAGGAAAGAAGCACCGCTGCGCTTAGAAGGCATCGAGTGGGCTATCTTTTTGAACCACTAAAGAGTGATAAGTGGAAGATTGTGCGAAAATAGCGGCCATCGAGGAGAAAGAAGATGAGACAGGACCGATTACCCGTCAAGGGTGGCGATTATGATTGGGTGTGTAAGGGCTGGCGCAGATTGCTCGGCTGGGCACCCGGAATGGGCAAGTACGTAAAGCGGAGAATCAATAAACGAGAACGCAGAGCAGGAAAGTTAGCGATTAGCGGCCATATCGAGGAGAAAGAAGATGTATCCAGACGGTATATCAGTATGCGGGGCCGACCCAGTATTGCACGCAGAGTATATGCAATATGTTCTTGGTACTGCTATTTCTTTTGAGGAGTGGCGGCAGAAGTATTATCCGACCCCGGAAGAAAAGAATAGCGGCCATCGAAAGGGCCGTAACCTGGAGCCTCTGGAGTAACGCCCCTCTTCATAATTGGCTCCTCGAACTAGTGGGTGAAGCTAGAAATTAGTGCTTATTAGTCGAAAGGCTAAATTTAGTCCTTGGGCTAAGTTTGGAGAATAAATGAAGGTTTTGATTACTGGTGGTGCTGGCTTTATTGGTTCCCATTTAGCTGATCGGCTTTTAGCTCGCGGGGACGAAGTCTTAGTTCTTGACAATTTCTCCACAGGTCGAAGAGACAACCTTTCTGAGCACGGGAATTTGGAGATTATCGAGGGTGATATTGAGTATTTCTACAACCTAGATTTGAGAATGAGAAGTTTCGGACCTGATGTTGTTATTCATGCTGCCGCCTCTTATAAAGACCCGAAGGACTGGAAATCTGATGTTTTAACGAATATTCAAGGCACAGTCAATGTAGTTCAATCCTGCCAGAGGAACAGGATAAAAAGGCTGATTTATTTCCAGACTTCCCTCTGTTACGGGCTTTGTCCTAAAGAGTACCCAATTACCTTGCAATCCCCGTCTTTAGGGGGGGGCAGTTCTTACGCCATATCCAAGACCGCCGGAGAACAATATATCGAGTTATCGAGTCTTAATTTCGTTTCCTTCAGATTGGCTAATATTTATGGTCCGAGGAATATGTCGGGCCCGATTCCGTTGTTTTTCGAGCGACTTTCCGAGGGGAAGCCTTGTCACGTAGTTAATACAAAAAGAGACTTCATTTACATCGGAGATTTAATCGACCTCGTGATGAAGGCCATAGACGGGGCAGGTCAGGGCTATTATCACGTATCTTCTGGAAAAGACCACTTGATAAAAGAAATACACGACTGCATAGCTGGGGTATTAGGGATTTCGGCGGAAGCGGAGGTTCGAGGCCCAGGGGCTGGGGACGTGCCAACTCTTCTTCTCGACCCCGCGAAGACGATTTTAGACTTTGCATGGGAACCTTTGATTCCATTAGCAGAAGGCATTCGAGCAGCGGTAAATTACTACGAAAAGTTTGGCGTTGAGGAGACATACACCCATTTGGTTTAGGAGACACTAATGAAGAAGCAAGAATTAAAAAAATTCAAAGAATATGTTGAGAAAGTTGAGATGCGGGTGCATTATTTGGAGATACAGGCTTGGTGTGGCGCAGCAGGGCATAGAATATCCATTCATCTGGACATGCGCTCACCGGGGTATGATCCTCCGCGCATTGGTTTTAAGTGTACTCTCTGTCATGTTGATTATCAAAGGCGCATCGAAAATTTAACGCCAAAAGAAAAAGTCCTTTTGGCTGCCTATGACGCGAAGGATTAGGAGATGCCATGAGGCGCGTTCTGTTTTTAGGCCAGAAACCCGTAGGCGAGAGCTGCTTTGATTTACTGTTGAAGTCGGAACTAGAAGTTTGTGGAGTAGTATCGAATATTGCCGAGAATGGTTGGTGGGGAACTGGCGATATTGTAAAGAAAGCCGGAGCAAGAAACATCCCGTATTATTATAATAACAGGCCTGTGAATGACCAAATTAAGAAGCTAATAAAATGCCGAAGAATAGATTTAATCCTTTGTGTTCAACATCCCTGGATACTCCCCAAAGAGATTTTAGAAGCAGTAGATTATCAAGCCTTCAATCTCCACAACGGGAAGCTCCCGGAACAAAAGGGATGCAACGCTGTCAATCACTCGATTCTTGATGGGGCGAAAACCCACTACTCCACTCTTCATTGGATGGTTGAGGAGGTTGACGCGGGGAACATAATTATGTGTTCTGAAGTTGAAATTGAAGCGCACGACACGGCCAAGTCTCTTTATGAGAAGACCTGTATATCCTGTACGCGGCTTTTTGAGGCCTTTTTGTCGTGTCTTGAGGCCAATGTGGTAAACCCCGGCGCTGTTCAAGTGGGCGAAAGCCACTTCTATCCCCGGAACTCGCTGGACGAGTGCAGAGAGATACGCAATGCGGGCGTGATGGATTTTTTAGAAATAAAGTCACGGGCGCTCTATTTTCCCCCATTTGAACCCGCCTATATCGTTAGGTCTGGTGCCAAGTTCTACATTCTCCCAGAGGCGACTTATGATCCTCTGTAACAAAGAGATGCTGGATGAATACGCGAAGGATGATGTTGTTCTTCATCTTTTGGATGAGTTTTCTGGCGTCCGTGATGATAAGCACCAATCTCAGCGATGGCTACGCGAAAGCATGCCGAAGCGGATGATATATCACAAGATGTACGGTGATCTTCTGTTCAACTCCTCTCCAATGAGAATTTTAGATGTGGGCGGGGGTTATACTGGACTTACTAGGCTGCTCTATGGGCACCGCTATGGTCTTTTGGATTTGATAAAGGGCTGCGATTGGATCGTCTCGCCTCCCCCGCCATGGGATATTATTATAGCTAACGACCTTTTTCCGAACAACGACCAAAGGCTATCTTTATTCCTTGGGAAATATCTTCCCCTTTGCAAAGAGATGCGCCTTTCCTTGACTTTCTTCGATAAGCCCAAGTGGTATAGAACAAAGAGAGTAGACGGGGGCGAGATACTTACGATGTTGTCTTGGCGCAAATCTGATATCCTGCTTGCTCTTGCCCCATACGTTGACAAATCTATCTTTTCGGTTTTGGTTAACTCGCCCAGCATCTTCCCTAACGGGAGACAGGTTCTTTTGGTTACTTTGAAGAATGATTGAATCTTCACTCATAGTTGACTTTCAGCAATTTCGCCCAAACCACGCCCAGGCTCTAATATTATGCGATCTTGAGGCGAGGATGCGTAGGAGCTTGGCCATGCAGCGGACAGCCTATGGCGTAAACTTGGGGGATATTGATCCGGCGTTTATTAATGCATATCTTTCATACTTTTTGAAACACAAAGACCAAAAAACGGGGGACGCCAAAGGGGATGTCAGAAGCATCACTGATAGTTGACTTTGAACAATTTGCAGAGAAGCTATGGAAGATATTCGACAAGAACGGGGTTTTTGTTCCTTTCCGGGCGAATCCTGCCCAGAAATTGATGTTACATGCTCTATCGGAGCAGAAGGAAGCGGGAAAACCTGGGAGATTACGGGTTCTGAAATACCGCCAAGCAGGCTCAAGCCTCTTGTGGACACTATATTTACTCCACCAAACTATTACCCGGCCTGGTTGTACTTCCCTTTCTATTGCTGACAAGGGGGACCTCCCGGCTCAGTGGCTAAGAAGATGCAAGACCCTAATTAAGCAAGTCAAAGACCAGATGGATGTCTTTCCTGAGCCGACAGCTTCAAGTCTTGCGGAAATATACTTCGGTGACTTATCTTCTAGGTATTCTATTGGTTCCGCCGAAGGCACTACTCCGGGCATGGGGTATGCAATACAAAATATCCACTGCTCTGAAATTGCTTCATGGAGAGACCCTGCGGCGGTTTTAGGGGATATGATCGCCGCCGTTCCCAATGACATCGACACCACCGTAATTCAGGAATCGACGGGAAGATCGGTGGGCGACTGGTGGTATCAGAGGTATCAGGAAGCCAAGAGGGGAATGACCGAGGACGGCGAACCCTGTATGTATAAGGCCATCTTCCTTCCCTGGTTTATTCAGCCCGAGTACACGGACGATTCTTCCTGGGACGATTTAGACCAACTCTCGGAAAGAGAGTTGGGAATCATAGAGGCAGGAAAAAGATTTGCCGAAGAAGTTAAAGGGATTTTAGATTTTATCGGGGTTACTCCTGGACAACTAGCTTGGCGCAGGAGAATGATAGCCTCTGAATATCAGGGGGATAAAGATTTATTCGCGAACCAGTATCCTTCAAATGAGCGAGAAGCCTTCCTTGCCGGTGGCCTTAATGTTTTTACTCCCGGACAATGCGACAAGGCGAACAAGACGATTCGGGAACCTGTCTGGACCGGCGAAATCTGGCCCCAGTCCAACCCGATAAAATACTCATTAGCCGAGAACCCTTCCGGCGAATTGCAAATCTGGGAATACCCGGACGAAAGGTATCATTATGTTGTGGGAGCCGACGTGCAGTGGGGAGTTAAAGACACCTCTGACTTCGACGCCTGCCATGTGGAGTGTCTCGAAACCGGCAGGTTATGCGCTAAAATGCTCGGAAAATGGGACATGGGACTTTGGGCCACGATACTTGCTTCCCTTGGGCATTACTATAACATCGCCCTCCTCGCACCAGAGCGCAATTCTGACGCTGCTACCGGCGTCATCTCCGTTCTACTGGGGATGAGCGGGAACAACTGGCGATACCCGAACATCTTTATTCGTTCTCCCAGATTAAAACTTATGGACTTTACAATTAAAGATTACGGCTGGTTGACCACACAGCACACCAAGCCGGAACTTGTAACATTTGCAAAACAGACTACTGAAGACGAATGTTTCGATTGGTGCGATGCGGAAGCGGTCCGGCAGATGGAGGCGTATATCAGGGACGATAAGGGCAAATTAACGGCCCCCGTGGGCGCGCATGACGACGCTTTAATGTCGAGAATGATAACCGGCTACGTGGCGCATATTCACAGGCCGAAAACAGATTTATATGTACCTGAAACCAAGGAAGAATACTACGGTTTTACTTCTTTTGGCGACAGGTTAAGGGGGATGACGGTAGATGGCAAGAAGGCGGAACAGGAAGCCGAAGAACCCGAGTTCGCCTGACCTTACTGGTCGAAGAGAGCGGGAATACAAAGTAGACTGGGAGGATGAGCCTTCCCGCTCCCAGAAAAGGACTGTCAAGTTTCTGAGGGATAGAATCTCCAGGGCCTTCGATAGGTTGGATTTGGGTGTTCGCGGGAAGGATAGAGACGAAGCCTACCGTTACATCCTCGGCCAGAAGACACATCAGGGGAAGAAGGTATATCTGAATTATCTTCTCCCTATTCTCGAAGAGAGACACAGGCAGACCATTCCCAGAATCCCAACCCCGGATTTAGAGGGAAGAAGCGAAGAGTCGGAACTTGTTGCGGAGAAATGCGAAAACCTTCTGGATTCTCTATTTACTTCGCCTTCGACTAATATATCGACAATCCTCGAAGAACTCCAGTGGGATGACGACACTTTTCAGAACGGAATAGCCAAGATTGTCTGGGATTTAACTTACGACAAACCCAACGATCTGGCGACATTGGATTCAGATTTACTCGCCATTCAGGTTGAACGGGCCTTGTCTGAAAATGACGATCCTTTAAGTGCCTCGATAACCGAGAGCGATAATGATGCCGCCCATCTTCCGGTCCATGAAGACGGACTTTCTGAAGTCTCAGGACAAGAACTTACCGCCCTTCGAGACCATATTCAAGAACATGAAGGTCGAGCCATCGTGGTTAAAAAGGAGATGCCCCGGCTTGAAAGAGTCCCCTCGGGCAGATTTGCATACGACCCTGATGTCCCGTGGATTGAGAGAAAGTGGGAAGCCGAGCTAAGATCGGTCTTAGTAAGGGACTTATTCAAAGCTGGATATAAGAACGTCAACAAAGAAAACGTGCCCCCAGAAATGCTGCCCGAAGAGGGAAGAGTGCGTTACGCTGACCTCACGGCCAGGGTTTGGTATCTCCACGACCGCCGAGAAGAAAAACTCTACGTCTTTTCAGCAGACGGTCCCGACGAAGGTTATTTACTACACCAGGGACCGTGGCCCTATGATGGACCCGAAAATATTGAAGTTTATTACTCCTACGTCACGCGACCAGCTTTGCCGGGCTTTGCAAACGGGGTAGCAACTGCTCTAGCCGCCCTGCCGATAATCGAAGAACTCGCTATTGTAGACTATAAGATTCAACGCCATGTGGATATGCACGGCGATTACAAGATGCTTTTCCCCAAGGGCGCGGCTAGTAGCGCTGCCAAGGCAGCCCTTAAAGACCCCAACGCAAGGTCTGTAGAACTTGCTCCTGAATCCTTGGCCGGGATGAAGGAGTATAAGCCTCCTCCGATACCTGATACTCTTCTGGCGCAATCCCAGAGGCTCCTGGATGGGTTAAGGGCGATTGCCGGGGTGGACCTTCAGGATACGGGCCAACCCAATCCCCACCAGATTAGTGCGACCGAATCAGCATCAAGAAGTATTAAGGGGGAAAACCGGAAGGCCGGGCGTCAGAGGACTATGGGCAATTTATTGGCTTGGATTTCTTTGACCTACCTCGCTCTTTTCAGGAAGTTCGGGACACAGGGTATTATAGTCAGGGCGGTCAGGCCGGAAGGAACCCGCTACGAACCGCTTAATCCAGAAGATATTCCGGCTGACTTAGAAGTCTTTATAGACGTTGAAGGCGAATCTGAGATTGGGAGAGCGGATAAGATCGCGGCCTTCAGAGGCTTTGCCGAGTTTATTATGCAATCTCAGGAGCCGGTCAACACAAGAAAACTAGCGGAAGATTACGGAAAACTTGCGGGGATAAAGAGGCCGGAGAAATACCGTATCTTGCAGGAACCGGTAGGCCCTCAGAACATTCAGCCCATCTCCGGTACTCCCGGAGTACCAAAGATGGAATCGGGCGGACAGGGAAGAATACTACCGTTTCAAAATATAAAGGGAACATAGGAGACACAAATGGAAGCTAATTT
>SDBV01010223.1_pt1 | contig 12328 bp, 14 predicted proteins | sample 2277081 | NCBI WGS metagenome assembly SDBV01 (sample SAMN10402039, study PRJNA504765) | marine sediment metagenome | isolation source: marine sediment core GS10_PC15, 223 cmbsf | place: Arctic Ocean: Southern Knipovich Ridge | collected 2010 | reverse complement strand
GTATGTTGGCGTTGAGGCAGTTGGGCAATTGGTGGATTTGACAAATGAATATTTTAAGAAAAATAAAATTTCTGGAAAAGTTATTCATGAAAGTTTGTTTGCTTTAGAAAAAATAAAAAAGATAGTTAAAAATGGCGCCACAGGTATACCCCGAAAAATCTTTGAAAAAGATTTTTACAAGGGTAAAAAAATTATTTTCTTGTTTAAGGTGATTGATTCTTTAGAAATGGTTGAGAGGAATTATTCAAAAAAGTTTTTGAAGGAATTAGTTCCATTGGCGGATAAGGTTGTTATTAGTTTTGCAACAAAGAGTCTTCTTGGGAGAACGAAATTTAGAGCCGACAGAACTTGGCTTGTTAATTTTATTAAAGATAATTTTGAAATCTTAGATGATTTTGAATTTGGAACTGAGAGGTATATCTCTTTTAAGAAATGAAGAGATTGAATTAATAATTCCCTCCAACCACTCCCCGCCCCATGAGAAACAATATTTATTATTCAATTAAGATATTGAAAGATTTGTATGATAGCCGAACCTTGCTTGAGAACTTTTTGAGATAACAATTTTTTAGCGGAGCAATATGTTGAAAACTATTGCGAAGCCTTTTAATAGTTAATTAGAATTTTTTTTGGGGTTGAGTCAAATTTTGTCGCTCGTATTTTTTCAAAGAACCTCTTAGATTAACCAAATAAAATAAGAATGCAAGTGGAACTAATATGGCAATTACAATAACATCAACTAATTTTGTAAATTCTTTTTTATGAAGTTTTATTGCTAATGCTAAAATAAAAATCCAATAAATTGCTCCTAAAATATAAATTATTGCATTGAGAATTATTGCCAGAGATTTTTCTTTATCATTTGTAGTGTTAAGACATTCAATTAATTCCTCTGCATTTAAGCCTTGACCGGTGCATTCGGAAAATTTTTCCGCTTTTTTGTCTGCATTTTCTAAAAAATCTTTTTTAACTAATGAATATTGAAATCCCATAAGAAAGATAATTAACAGAATAAAAATAATTGTCAATATATCATAAAACCTTCTTTTTAACATGATAATAATTTATATTTTAGGTTAATATACTTTTTGGTTGTTAGTGATATATGTTCCTTGTTTCTATAATGGGAATTTAATCCGAGAGATTTAAATAATAAATTGAATAAATTATTTAATGAAAGATGGTTTGACAAAAAATAGACCTCCAAAAGTTTCCAACGCTGTCACGTTACTTTGGGCATTTATTTTTATTGCAGCTGTGGTGGCTTTTTTTAGAATATTAAATCTTCCAGAGGAGATTCCTTCAGGTTTCATAGTTTCGGTAGAGATTATTTCTCTTGGAGTAATAGCTTTTTTCATATTTATGATTGGAAAAGGTAAAAATTGGGCAAGAATTGTTTTCTTAATACTTTTCATATTGGATGTTCCATTATCTATTTTATCAATATCTTTTCAATCTTTAATTTTGATATTATTAGAAGTTGGGGGGGGTTGTCCTGGAATTAGTTGCACTTATTTTATTGTTTAATAAAAAATCTTCGGAATGGTTTAACCAAACCTCAAAACAAATTATCTCTTAATTTTACCAACGAAGAAATCAAGCGAAACAGCTTTAAAAATAGAATAATGAATCTAATTAACAATTCATAGTTTGTTTTTCTTTTTAATATTTTTAACAACTAAATAAAAAGCAATTCCAAAAATTATCCAAAGACCATGTCTAAAGTAAGGACTTATTCCATATTTTTTTGATAAACCGCCAATTAAAGGTAAAAGAACGATAGCTAAAATAATAACAATCCATGCGGATTTTGAGTTGAGCATAAAAAAATCCCTTTTTAATTCTTTCTCTAATAGGGGATCTTTTTCCGCAGATTTATCCAATTTATGAGCCTGAAAGAAAATATTTGCAAAAACTAAAAAAACTATTAATGCTGGAAAAGGAAGCTTATCTATAATTTCGGTTGGAACAACAGCTAAGAATATGAAAAAGAGTATAAAAGGTACAAATGCTTTTAAAAAAAATTTATTTGTTTCATTCATCCTTATCAAGAGCAAAGATGATTTAAAAATGTTTTTTAATTAAATCTCTGAGAGGATATTATTTCTGGATAAGACATTGAAAGGAGATTACAGAAATGTTTTTAAAGTTCTTTTTTGTTATCTGGACATGAAAAAAGTTGTGATTGTTTTTAGTTTGATTTTTTTAATTAGTTTATCTTTTGTTTCTGCTGGGTTCTTTGGAGATTTATTTAACCCAACTGGAAAAGTTATTGCTGGTGGAGAATGTGAACTTGGTGCAAATGAATGTTCTTCTGGATATGAATGTGTTGATGTAGATGTTAGTAATGATCCGGATAATTATTTTGGAAGGTGTTTTCAGGTTGAGGATGGGATTTCATGTACTTTTGAAAATCCAAAAGCTTCAGATGGAAGTGGAATTTTATCTTCAAGTTATTATTATGGAAATGATTATACTTTGTATGCGGGAAAATATTGTGAGGTTGTAAAAGGTTGCACAGGTTTTGATTCTTCAAGTGTTGTTATAGTTGACGATAATACTAAAGCATGTAGGTGCGATGAATATTGGGGATGCCCCTATGGGGGAACAGGCGGAGGGCCAAGTTGTGTTCCAAATGTTGGGACATATTATCAGTGGGAGAGGGTTGGTTCTGTGACTTGTACTGGTTGTCCTTCAACAGCTTGTGAAGTGGGAGTCGAAGAATCTTCATGTGATAATGAAGGAAATTGTGTTTTATATGAAAGAGACAGAGTTTCTTATAATGGAAAGGATTATTCAATTAATTTTATTTCAAGTTCTGAAGTAAAATTAGAAGTTGATGGTGAAATAACAAATTACCTAGCAGAACTTGAAACTTTCAAATTAAGTGATGGTGCTTATATTAAAATTAAGGATATAATTTCTTATTCTTATATAACAAATAAAATTAACTTTGTCGTTTTTGAAATAGATGATGCGGTAGATAAAACTTGTACTGATACAGATGGGGGAAAGGATTATGGCGTTCGAGGGAATGTTAATGTAGGGGATTTTGCTTTTGAAGATGTGTGTGATAAATCTGGAGGAGGATTATCAGAGTATTTTTGTGATGAAACTACTAGCTCTGGCTGGAATTGGATGTCTGTAGTTTGTTCAAAAGGATGTGTAAATGGAGCGTGCATAGATGATTTGGCGGAGGCTCCCGAATGTATTGATGAAGATGGAGATGACATATATATTAAAGGCAAAGCAAGAATTGTTACGGGCGTTGCCCAATTGGATCGTTGTATATCCTCTGATTATGTAAGTGAAGCTTTGTGTAAAGATGTTTTGAAAGTTGGGGAATGGGGTTTTACTTCTGAAACAAGATTTTGTTCTAATGGATGTGTGGATGGAGCTTGTATTAAAGAAACAAATCCAAATTGTGCTGATACTGATGGAGGATTGAATTATTTTATTAAAGGAATTGTTTCACATGAAACGGGAAGCATGGCAGATGTTTGTATTAGTGAAGGGTCTGCTATTCAAGAGGTTTTTTGTAAAGATTCTCCCGAATTTGGTTCTTCTTTGGGCATAGCGCTCCGTACTTGTGCCAATGGATGTGTAGATGGTGCTTGTGTTAGTGAGACTCCAATTTGCAATGATAATCTTTGTTCTGATAAAGAATATTATTGTCCGAATGATTGTGGGTGGTTTTGGGCACACAGAGCAGATACAACAACTATTGAATATGAAGATGTTATTTATGATGTTGAAGTTGGTGTGGGTTGTCCACAAAATGTAGAATTAAGTTTCAGTTATGAGGGCAATAAAGATACTTTTTTTGTTAGCCAAGAAGATCAAGAGACCGGAAAAATTTACACTTTAGATAATAATCAGAAGTTTTCAATTAATGGTTTGCCTTGTTCCGTGGATGTTGTAAATATTGGCTTTATAAAATCCCCCGTACAAAAGTCTGTTACCTTTAATAAAAATTTAAATCATTATATTTTTGCAGAATATTCTTCGTCTGAATTTTATTTGATGAGAGTTCTCAATTTTAAAGGAGACTATGATGGTTCTAGAAATACTGCTGATTTTGAATATTATAAGGATGGTTCTTGGCAAACAAATAGGTATGGAGCTAAAGAGGGAACGATTATTTATTTAGGAAATATGGAGATTGAAGTTGGAAAGATAAGCGAAGATGATGAAACAGTTGTTTTGAAAATCGCTCGAGTTAGTGATTTTGATGATAGTTATCTTTCTGGAGAATTATCTTTAGTAGGAAACAATATTTTTGATTCTTGCTCTGAGAGAGCTTGTAGCGAGGGAGAGGTGCGTTGTTATGATGGGGATTGTGTTAGGGCAGGGAAACAAGAATGTTCTGTTAATGCAAATTGTTATGCAGGTGAGGAGTGTGTAGATGGAGAATGTGTTAAACCAACAGAAGAATCATGCGATTTCGGTTGTTTTGCCGACGATAAATGTTATCCAATAGGATATAGGAAGGGAGCGAAGTATTGTTCACCCGAAGAGGAATTTATAGGACAATTGGGTGGAGAAAAGGATTGTAATAATAGTTTTGAATGTAGGAGTAATTTGTGCATAGATTCATCTTGTGTTTCTGGTTCGACATGGCAAAAAATTATTGCTTGGTTTAATAGATTATTTTCATAATTTTGATTCTCTCCTATTCCCTTGAAATTATTTCTATATAATTTTCTAAGTTTTTTCATAATTTTCAACAAAACATATTAATTGAAAAGTTTATAAAAAGGGTTTACTTAGTTTTTCTATTAAAGGAGGTTGTATTTGATAAATGGCTGATCAAATTGATATGTCTGTTACGCAAAGTAAAGGGGCATTGAAAGTACCGAAAACAGTGCAAGCGACGCCACAGGTGGCAAAAACACCACAAGCTGGACAAGTGGTTGCTCAAACACCGGCGGGAGAAAATAAATCAAATATGTGGTGGCTATGGTCGCTTATTGGTTTAATTGTTGGAGCTGGACTTGTTGCATTGTATTTTTTAGTTCTGAAGAAATAATCAACTAAATCTTTATATAGTGATTTGGTTTTTTCCATTTTATGAAAAAGGATTTTTATAGAAAGGTTCTTCCGAATGGAATGACTGTTATTTTGGAGAAAAGAAATCTTCCAGTAGTTAGTGTGGCTTTTGCAGTTCGTGCTGGCGGAATAAATGAAACTGAAGAAGAAAAAGGGATTTCTCATTTTATTGAACATTTACTTTACAAAGGAACTCCCACGAGAAATTCTAGAAAGATTGCAGAAGATATAGAAAAAAATGGTGGGGAATTAAATGGTTTTACTTCTGAGGAAATTGTCGCTTACTGGTGTAAAATGCCTTCTGATAAATTAAATGTTGCTTTGGATGTTTTAAGTGATATTGTTAAGAACCCTTTGTTTGATGAAAAAGAATTGGAAAAAGAGAAGAAGGTTATTTTTGAAGAAATAAAAATGTATAAGGATAATCCGAGGATGCATGTTTTTGATGAGATTCAAAAAGCGCTTTATACTGGGACGATGAATATTGGTCTTGCTGGAACTTATGAAACAATGAAACCAATAGGGAGAAAAGAAATTGTTGAAAAGTTTAAGAAAATTTACAAGCCAAATAATATTATTTTATGTGCTGTAGGAGATTGTGATTTTGAAAAGTTAGTTAAGTTTGCGGAGGATAATTTTGGTGATGAAAAGGGTGAAGTTTCAAAACAAGAGTTTGATTTGAAAAATGAATCTCGAATTGAAAAAAGAAAAGGTGTTGACCAAGCAAATTTAATTTTTGCTTATCATGTTCCTCTCGCAAATGATGAAAAAAGTCATGCAGCAGCAGTGCTTAATGCTCTGATGGCTGGTGGAATGTCTTCAAGATTATTTGCGGAAATAAGAGAGAAGAGAAATTTAGCATATTCTGTTAAAGGAGATGCAAATGTGCAAAAAGATTTTGCGTATAATTTAATTTATGTTGGGACAATGAAAGAGAATGTTGAAAAAGTTAAGAAATTAATTTTAGAGGAATTTGAAAAAGTTTCTAAAGAATTGGATGAAAAAGAATTGGAGGGAATTAAGACACAATTAATCGGACAATATCATATTTCTATGGAAGATTCTCAAGATCAAATGATCAATCTTATGGTAAATGAAATCCATGGAAATGCTGAAGAGTTTTATGAATATGAAAAAAATATATTGAAAGTTAAGTTAGAGGATGTTATGGATTTGGCTAAGAAAGCGGTTGAGAAGTATAGTTTCTTTGCGCTTGTTCCTGAAGATTGAATTTAATATTCCCTCGAAATAACCTCTATAAAGTTTTCTGAGTTTTTTCCTAAGATTTTTTTCAAGTCTTCTTCTGGAGCATTTATTATGTTTTGAATGTTTCCAAATTTTTGGAGGAGTTTTTTTGCAGTCTTTGGCCCAATTCTTGAAAAGCTTTCTATTATGAATTGAAGTTGTTCTTTTTTGTCCAATGTTTTCTTTTTTCCATTCAATGACATTTCTTTGTTTTGTTTTTTTGAAATGACTTGAATAAATTTTGCAGTGTCCTCTGCATCTTTTGTATAAATTAAAGGGATTTTATGTTTTAGAGCGATTGATAATAAGAAACCTCTTATTGCATTGGGGTTTATTCTGAATTCGTGGTCGTTATATAATTCCTGTTCTTCTATGCCCTCAATTATTAAGAGTTTGTTTTCGAATTGTTTTAGTTCTTCTAATTGTTTTATTAGGTGATTATTCATCATAGAGTTTAAGAAATCAGTAACTGTTTTTCTTTCAATTATTGTATTTTTTATCACATAATCTCCTATTTTTAATTCTCTAAAATCTATTTCAAAATTTAATTTCATTAATTCTGACGCAACTAGAGAGTTTTTCTCTCTGTAATCTATTATAATTTTTTCTTTTGGAATCTCTTTTGTTTTTGTTGATTTTCTTTTTTCAAAAATGTTTTCTATTGATTTTGAATTTAGGATTTTCATTCTAGGTTTTTTTGTTCTTCTAATTTTATTCCGTTGTTAAAATCTTTTTTTATGTTTTCAATAGCAGAAGCCATTTTCTTTTCTCGAGAACGGGAAATGTAAAAGAATGTTTCATCACGAGTCCCTTTCGTAATCATTATTATTAATTTTCCTTTGTGGAGTCTTGCTGTTCGCCCTGCTCTTTGGATTGAACGAATTGCCGAGGAGACTGGTTCGTAGAAAATAACTGCATTTACTTCAGGAATATCCAAACCCTCTTCGGCAATGCAAGTAGCACATAGAACATTTATTTTATTATTTGAAAAGTCTTCAATTATCTTTTTTTGTTCTTTTTGGTTTAGTCCCATTCCCTCTGACTTTTTTTGACCAACAAAAACTTTGGCCTTTACATCTTTTATTTCATTTAATTTTTTTGCAATGTTTTTTGTTGTTTCTCTGAATTGTGCAAACACAATTATTTTTGAATTTTTGTTTTTGGCTTTTTCTGAATTTATTATTTCTACCAATTTTTCTAGTTTTGGATGTTCTTTGTTTTTTGCAAGGAGTTCGTTTGATTGCATGAAGGCATAATTGAATTCTGGTTTAGAAACCAATTTCACAACCCCTTTGCTTTTCTTCTTTGCTGCTTGGTCAAATAATGTTTTCAGATATTTATTGAAACTCTCTAATGTTTGGGTTTCTAGCAATTCTAACGCATGTTGTAATTTTATTGCTTGAGCACAGGCGCTTGCACCTAACATATAATTAAAATTTTTATTTCCCCTTGCCAAAGTTCCCATGATCTTTTTTTGTAATTCTATTAATCTTGTTTTTGAAATTGGTCCGAATAGGACTTTTCTCATTCTTAATTCTTCTACATATCTATTAAAGAGTTTTAGGAGGACGTGCTGCATTTCTTGAAATTCTGCAGGGAAATCTACAATTACTTTTTCGAACTCTCTTTCTTGTAAATATTGTTTTACATCTTTGCTTTCTCTATTTCTTAATTCTACATTTTGAATTGAAAGATTTCTACAGATTGTTTTTATTTTTTGAGAATCGTTTCCAGGAGATGCCGTGAGCCCTAAAATTCTTTTATTTATGCCCTGTGATTTGTATTTTTGTGCAATGAAATTGTAATCGTAATTTTTAACGCATCTATGTGCTTCGTCTTCTATTAATAGACAGACTTCAGATAAATCATAAAGTTCTTTTTTTAAATCGTTTGCAATGCATTGAGGTGTTGAGAAGATTATATCTCCTACATGCCATAATTTTTTTCTTTTTTCTGAATTAATAGCACCTGTGAAAAGTGTCATCTCGGCGAATAGTTCTGGGAGAACTTTTTTGAATGCATTTAATTGTTGTTCTGCTAGGGGTTTTGTTGGAGCTAAAAATAAAACTTTTTCTCCGGGAAATTTCTTCATTCTATCTATTGTTAACATTATTGAAATTAGTGTCTTACCTAATCCAGTTGGAAGAACAACTAAGCAATTTTCTTTTGCACAGCTTTCAAATATCTTTTGTTGATATTCTCTTGGTGTTATGTTTTCTAAGAAATCCATTTTTAGATTAGAATGTCTTCAGTTATAAAATTTTGGGAAATATTAAACTAATAAAAGACTGTACGCTAGAGCAATTAGGCTTAATGTTGCGAGGAAGCTCCACAAGGTTACATTTCCAAAGAAGATTTTGTTTCCGTCGAGATTTGAGATTGGAAGCATATTAAAGAAGACATACCAAGTACTTATTTTTGCTAAGAAAGGATAACCAATCATATAGAAAATTAATGCGGATAAGAGAGTCATCAATATTCCAGCTGCTGCGATGAAACCTATGTGGTCTTCAGTCATTTCAGAGAAAGAATACATCCCATGCCTTTTTGCCGCTCTATAACTTTTTGCTTTTGTATCAAAGACCAATGAAGCCATCCATATGAATCCGTTAAGTGGTAAAAGAATTATTCTTGAAATTAAAGGAAAGAAAATTCCTGCAGGGAAAGCTCTTTTGAAATATTGTTTTGGCATGAAACCAAATCGTTTGAATTCCCAAAGCTTTATTTCAATTTCGGAATCTAAATAGAATGCAACTATCTTTTTTGTAAGAATGTTTAAAACTAGAATTATGAAAACTCCCAAAAGTGCATAAAGAAATAAATCTAAATCTTGAGCAAGAGTGATGGCAAATGCTAAAACAATTGTTGTTATGAATATTATTGCGATTTCTTTTTTATTAAACATATATTTTAAGAGATAATATTTTTTATAAATGTTGTTGTATGTTCTTTAATATCATTCCAATGTTTATTTTTTTGTGACGAAATATTTATAAAGAAGTTTGGTTTAGCCAACCTATGAGAGTAAAAAAAATTACAGATGTTATTGGAACTAAAGTATATACTGATTTAGGAGATTTCTTTGGAGAAGTTGAAGAAGCAAATCTTCATGAAAATAAAATAGATAGTTGGAGAATTAGAGTCGGTGGAAGTGTTTTATCTTTAATTGGTGGTGCAAGAGGGGTTATAATTCCGCATCAATTTGTGAAAGCAATTAGCGATATTTTCATAATAAATAAAACAACTTTGCCAAGTCAAGAATCAGATATTGAAGATATATCTGAAGATTTGATGTAGGGGGGTTTAATAAAAAAAAATGGCTGTTGATACAATTTTACAGAGTGATATTGCAACGAAGTTCATATATCCATTTTTGTTGATTTTTTTCATTGTTTTTGCAATTTTAGAAAAGTCTAAAATATTGGGAGATGATAAAAAACAAGTTAACGCATTAGTGGCATTTGTTATTGGTTTGATTTTTGTGAGCGTTGCAACTCCCAAAATGATTGTGGGCAATATGATTTTATTCTTGACAATAGCAATTATAATTGTGTTTGTTGTAATGGTTCTTTGGGGATTCCTTATGGGGGATAAAGGAGCAAACATTTTCGAGGCTGCTCCTAAATGGTTAAAGGGAGTAATTGGCGGCGTTATTATTATTGCAGTTGCTTTGGCGGTTTTATGGGCAACTGGAGTCGGGTTTGGAATTTTTGAAAAGATTTTTGGTCCGAATATGAAAATCTTTTGGACTAATGCGATATTTGTTATTGTTATTGCAGTTGCTTTAGCAGTTGTTTTAAAAGCAAAAGGAAGTAGTTCAAGTTAATTGGAAAAATATATAAATGAGGTTAAACAAAATATAAAATGATAAACGGGGTGATTGCTTTGGCAAGTTATGGTTCTTTTGGAGGAGGAAGTATTGGAAATCTTCTTGCTCAATGGGAGGCTGTAGGTGTTTTTGATTTTGTTCTTCCATTTCTTCTTATATTTGCTATTATTTTTGTAGTTTTAAGCAATGTAGCAGTCTTTAAAGACAATAAGGGTGTTAATGCTATTATCTCTTTAGCTGTTGCGTTAATGTCTTTACAATTTAATATTGTTGGGATGTTTTTTGCAGAAATTTTTCCGAGATTGGGGGTTGCACTATCTATAATCTTGGTTGTGGTTGTCTTGGGAAGTTTATTTATTGATCCAAAGAAACATCCAGCATTTACTTGGATTTTTGCAATTATGGCTTTTGTTATAATGGGAGTAGTTATATTTAGTTCTCTTGAAGTTTTTAATTTTGGTGGAGCCTCTAATATTGGTTCTTGGTTAAGATATAATGGGCAGAATTTGGTTATTATAGCAGTTAGCATTGGATTGCTTGTGTGGGCAGTTGTAAGTGCTTCTCCAGAATCGAAAACAAATGTTAAAGGACTTAATTTACCTTTTTTAGATAAAGATTAATTTTTTTTAGAAAGATATTTTAATTATTTTTTATGAGCATGATGTTTTTTTGCTAATTCTGGAAGGACTTTTGAGAACGATTCTTGCATCATTTCCATTTCTTTTTTTATTCCGCCAACATCTTTTCCGTAAGAACCTATTTTTTCTAAGATTGCTATTTGTAATTTATCCATAACTGATTCAACTCTTTTTATTCTCTCGTTATTGTTTGTAATTTTTGTTTGAGCGAGTGTTGCGAATTCGGAGAGGGAATCTATTTTTTTCTCTATTTTTCTTATTTTTTCACTGAAGACTTGTTCCGCAATTTCAATTATTGTGTCTGTGCTGTAACCTCCAGATTCAGCATATCCTCCCTGTTCTGGATAATATTCTTCTTGAGGAGCGTATGTTTCTTCTTGTGATTGTGGAGGATAGCTTGGAGCTTGCGAAGAATATTCCTCTGAATGACCATCCAAATCTTGTGTTTTTGGAGCGTAAAAACTATTTTTTTGTTGTTCTATTGGTGCATGTGGCATTTCTCCATATTCTTCTGCAGGTTTCGCAGAGACGGCATCTCTAATTTTTTCTTGGCCAAAAGCATCTGTTATATCTTTGGGTGGAATTCCCTGCTCTTGCAATTTTTGAGAAATTTGATTTTCTTCCATACCTTCTTTTTTCATATCTTTTATTTGATTTAAAACACCCATTCAATTATAAAGTTTTTGTTGTTTTTTAATTTATGTTAAATCAACGGTTGAAACATTTTTGCTTGTTTTTTTAAAATTTCTAAATCTTCTTTTCTAGCGAACTTTCCAAATTCATTTGACGCTGTTTCTAAAAAAGATTTTAATCTATCCAAGCCTCGACTCATAATCTCAATATTTTGTTTGATTTCCAAAATATCTTTTTGGGTGTTTTCTTTTAAATCTATTAAATTGTTGCCGAGCAATAAAGTTCTATCTTTTAGGATTCTTTGTTTTTCTTCTAAATATCTCAACCTTATTCTTAAATCATTATCTGCTTGAAGATCATAATTCTCCTCTTCCATTAAAAGATTAGGTTAAGTTAGTTTAAATTAGTTTTGATTTTTCATCATACAAAATGTTTTAAATAATCTTCTCTTTGATTTTTTATGCAATTTGAAAAAAATGAGAAATTGTTTTCTCACGAAGTGAAAAGAGAAGGTGGCGAAGATGTTTTGTATATAAATTATATGGGGGCACCTTATGTGCCGAGTCTTTCGGATTATCCTGAAGTTATGGAAAGAACAGTTGACTCTTTAATTGAGAATCCGAATGTTTCGAGAATTGTTTTTGTTCAGCAAAAAAATTATAATTATGATTTCAATGAAACTGGTTATCTTTTGGAAATTGCACAATTTTATATTTATTTAATTAAACAAGAAAATGTTTTATCTCGAAATAAACTTTTGACTTCATATGAGGAATTTTTTTCTCAGAGATATAATGAAGTTTTTTCATTTTTGTTTTTATTGAGGAGAGATCCTTTAGCAGCATATTTTGAAATTAAAAAAAGAATTATTGAGGCGAAAATTCTTTTAGAAAAATTAGGAGAAGGTTATTTAGCAGATCAGAATAATTATTTG
>SDBV01010222.1_pt1 | contig 12329 bp, 8 predicted proteins | sample 2277081 | NCBI WGS metagenome assembly SDBV01 (sample SAMN10402039, study PRJNA504765) | marine sediment metagenome | isolation source: marine sediment core GS10_PC15, 223 cmbsf | place: Arctic Ocean: Southern Knipovich Ridge | collected 2010 | reverse complement strand
ACGCCCACCCGCACGCCCCTCTGGTCGCCGACAAGGCTCAGAGAAAAGCTGAAGTTGCCCGGCCTCGTGCTCAAGGACGACACGGCCAACCCCACCGGGTCACTCAAGGACCGCGCTTCCTACCTTGTGGCGGCATTCGCCGTAAAGCACGGCATCGAGCGCATCGTCGTGGCATCCACAGGCAACGCGGCTTCTTCGATGGCGGGCATCGGGGCCGCCGCCGGCCTGTCTGTGGTGATATTCGTTCCGGAACGCGCACCGCGGGCCAAGATAGCCCAGTGCCTGCAGTACGGAGCGAAAGTTATCACGGTCGAAGGCAGCTACGACAAGGCCTACGCGATGTCTCTGGACTACTCCCGCCGCGAAGGCGCCATGAGCCGCAACACAGCCTATAACCCCCTCACAATCGAGGGTAAAAAAACCGCGGCCATCGAAATCGTGGAAGACCTGGGGCGGGCTCCCGATTACGTCTTTCTGCCCGCCGGGGACGGCGTGATTTTGAGCGGCCTTTACAAGGGCTTCCGCGACCTGTGCCTGTCAGGCACGATCACCGATGTGCCCACGGTGATTGCCGTCCAGGCCCAAGGCAGCAGCGCGCTGGCACGCGCCTGCGAGGCGGGAGAGTTCGGCGACCCGCGCCCCTCGCGGACCGTGGCGGACTCTATCGCCGCCGACGTGCCCCGCGCGGGCTACTACGCGTTGAGACATCTTCGGCAGTATGGGGGCCGGTGCGTTACGGTCTCCGACGATGAAATTTTGGAAGCGCAGCTTTTACTCTCGTCCTTTTCAGGCCTCTTCGCCGAACCGGCCGCGGCGGCCTCCCTGGCGGGCCTCGTAAAGGTCCGCGATCGGATCCCTTCCGAGGCGGCCATCGCCCTGCTCATCACGGGGTCGGGATTGAAAGACATCGAGTCGGCCATGCGCAAGGTCAGCGGTTCTCATTTTGACATGGATAGAAAATGAGAACTGCCCCAAACGCCGATAAATGTCTGCATTTTCAAGCGTCCGCAGTGGCGTACCATCGCCGTCTCGACGATCGGCCCAATTTTGCCTCCGCCCGCGGACCGGCCGATCGCAAGAAAATGAGGCACCTTTCAAATCGTTCGGTCCAGATTTAAAACTGCCGGCGCAAGGTAAACGTCAGCCGCGTTTCAAAACGAGCATAGACACGCCGTGCATCGGAAGTCGCAGCCGCACCTCGACTGTGCCGTTTTCCACGACCTCACACCGGTCGGGCTGGACCTTTTCCAGTCCTTCCCGCTCTTTCATGAACCTGATCTGCCTCTTGTCCGGCCAATCCGGGCACCCCAGACCCTGCCACACGGTGTGTGCGTTGGAGAATCGGTCGCTGATCTGGTAATGGGCGACCGTCGCCGACTCCCAATCCTCGAGTCCGCTGACACTGACGGCGACGGCCCGTTCACCCGTGGCATACTGATCGTAAACCTGGTTCCAGACCAGCACGTGGACCTGGTCGCCGTCCCGTGCGGCAAAGCCGTCGACCTGGGGACGCGGCTGCACGCGGTCCCACTGCCCCATTGCGGCCGCATCGGCCTCGTCCTTGGGGCGTCTCTTTTCATTGCCGACGGTTTCGCCGGGGGCTACGTCTTCTTCCTCGTCGTCGGTTTCGACGGCAAGGCGCGTCGATCCCAGGCGGGACAGCATCTCGAAGGCGTTGAAGAGAGGCTTGCGGATGCCCAGGGGGTCGAAAATCGCCCTGTGCCCCTCGAAACAGCGCCTTCCGTGGAAATAGAAGGTCCACTGCATGACGAGCTCTACGTTCACCCCTTCTTCACTGATCAAGTCGTGCAGGTCCTTCATCTGTTTGATAACGAAGGTGGGAAAATACGACGTGTTGCGAAACTGCCAGTCAGGGCTGTCGTGGATGCCCAGCACCGTGCCCACGTCGATGTCCCACTCGTTGCCGATAAGGGGCAGATCTTTGAAGCGGTCGTACCTGGCGATGACGGAATTGTACTTCAGGAAACGCCGGCGGGCCACGTCGTCGTAGTCTGGGTTGAGCACCGTTCGGCTCTTGGGATCCATACGCGTGCCCTTGCAGTGCAGAGAGATGAAATCCAGCCTGGAGCCCGGTTTGCCGGTGGCGTAGTTGGTGCCGTCATGGCAGTGGGCCAGAAAGCGATCCAGGAACTCGTAGTCGAACGCCAGGTCCGGCCCCCCTACCCTGAGCTTCTCGTCGACGGACCAAATGCCGTCGGTACAGTAATCGTGAACCTTGAAAAGCTCCTCGTCCCGAGCTTTGCGCTGCTCCGGGTCCGTCAGGTCTTCGTCCGGTTTCCACTTGAAGTAGTTGATGTCCGCCTCGTTCCAGGTCGACAAGTACCACGTGCGCACCTCCGCCTTTCCGTACCGGGAGAGCAGATGGTCGGCGAAACGCTGGTTGAGCTCCCGCCAGCGATCGTAGTCTTTGGGCGGATAGCGCCAACTCTCCCGCAGCCCTGTCTCGGGATGCGAAGACAGGTCGTGCGGCATGAAATTGAGCTCGATCATGGGCTTGCAGTTGTTTTCCAGATAGATGTCGTAGATTCTGTCGTTGATGCCGAAATCGTAGCGCGGCTTGCCCGACCCATCTTCGGTGTAGCAGTTCGTCGACCCCCAGGCCGGCTCACTGATGCCGTTGCCGGAGGTAAAGGCATTGTGGGTACGGATCCAGTAGGGCCCGTCGTGGAGCTGCTTCATCTGGCTGAAGATGTCGCGCCCGATCTGGGTGTAGGTCCAGTTGAGCTCGTCGTAGCCCAGAGAGCGCCATATACGCCGAATGGGGCCCAGTTCCCGACTCGTGTCGACTTTCACAGTTACGTCTCTCATTATCTCTCCTCGTTTGTTGCGCTGGTTGTTCTGCCGGCCACGGCGCGGGTGCGGCAGCGGGGCACGCCCGGGCGAGCCGGTAGATTCGAGTCAGCAGGCAATATAGCCTCTTTTAGGTCTTTCTGTCAAAACGCGACTTCCCATAGCTTCCAATTGCTTCCCCGACGGCAACAATGCTCGACCGAACCCTCTCAGTAGGTCCCCAGCTCCAGGCCCCGTTTTACGAAGTAGCGGTAACTGTCGTAATCGACCGTGTTGGGAATGGAGTGATCGCTGTGCAGCACGAAGCCGTTTTTTTGCTTGACGATGGGGATCTTCGCCTCCAGCTCGGCATCGATAATGGGCCGTTTGTTTGAATACAAGGTTCGCACGTCAATGCCGCCCATAAAAGAGAGCATGTCCCCGAAGTCCCGGCAAAGCCGCAGCAAATCCATGCCCGCCTTGACCTCGATTACCTGCAGGCAGTCCATACCGGCCTCGATCAGTCCGGGCACCAACTGCTCCACGAACCCGCAGGAATGCACGATGACGGGCAAGCCGTGGCCGTGGGCGAAGACGAAGGTCTCCTGGTGGCCCGGTTTGACCAGCTCGTCATACATGGTGGGCGACATGAACGGCCTCTGCTTGAAACCCATGTCTTCGTAGTACCAGATTCCGTCGGGATAGCCTTGCTCGGCAAAGAGGATCTCCTGCAGGCTGATGTACAGCCGCGAGTACGTCATGACCATGTCTTTGACCCAACCCGGATCCAGAGCCATGCCGACAAGCATGTTTTCATGCCCCGTGACATTTTTCATGATCTCGAACACGTGCATGCCCGACCACGCAAAGAAACGGTCCCTCTCGGCGGCATGCTGTTTGGCCTCACGGTAAGCTTCGAAGTCGATCCTCTTTCGGTCCGGTTTCAGCAGGGGCTTTATGTGCTGCTCCCAGTCGCTGCGCTCCGTTATGTTGAATCCGATGTGCTCCGGGGTGCTCGCGTGCTTCTTGTGCCAGCGCAGACGCGCGCCGTTGCCGTCCAGAACGAGTTTCGTATCCTCGGTCTCCTCCAGGATCTGCGGCTCGAAATCCACATCCGCCATCATGTTGAATGGGCTGCACTGCTGCATGTCGAAATCAAAATGGTCAACGAGATTCTCGTCTTGTTCGATATGCCCGTCCGCGGCCCATTTTCTCTGGGTGTCGCCCCAGAAATGCTCGTAGACCCCTATTCGATCGACGGGCTGCCGCCGGAGGGTACGGCTCATGCGCTCGATGCCGGTCATCTGATCCATGCGATGCTCCCTTCCCGGGCACTGCGCACCTCGTGCCCGGCCCGCGGCCGGTATACAGAGTACCCGGTCTGCAACCAGTATACAGAGTTCCCGGCCCGCGGTCAGTATACAAACGGCATTCGGCGGGATCAACAGCGCTGCAGTTTATATTGATGACTTGACTTGCCCGTGGTAAAGCGGGAAATTTGTCCTGGAACGGGCGCCGCGGAAATCCCGACGTGCCTGGCCTGAAAAACTATGGATATAAGCCGCTCCGCAGAGAGAGTCGACGCCCCAGGCAAGATAGCCGGTATCACGACGTATATCGGCGATATACACCGCAGCGGCATGCTCTACGCCTTCACCCTGCGTTCGACGATACCCAGGGGCATCATCACGGCGATTCATGTCCCCCCTCTGCCGAAGGGCTGCCTGACCGTAGACCACCGGGATGTGCCGGGCCGCAACAGGGTAAAGATGATCGCCGATGACATGCCCTTCTTCGCCGAAGACAGGGTCAGATACATCGGCGAGCCCATCCTGCTCGTCGTGGGTCCCGATCGGGAATGCCTGGCCCGGATCATGGCCGCCATCGAAGTAGAGTACGAGCCACTGCCGCCTATTGCCACACCGGGGGAGGCGCAGCAGAAGGCCGCCCCCCCCATATTCGGAACCGACAATTTGTTCGCCCAATACGAGATAACGGCCGGCGACCCGGATCGGTTTATGGCGGGCGGCGCCCCGGGAAAGCACGACGGCCCACGCATCATCACCGACGAGTACCGTACCGGGCACCAGGAGCACATCTACATCGAGCCGCAGGGCGTTCTCGGTTCGTTCGACGGAACCCGGGTAACGGTCGAAGGCTCCATGCAGTGTCCCTACTACGTGAAAAACGCGCTGACCCAGGGGTTGGGCTGGCCGGGAGAGCGGGTCCGGGTTGTGCAGACCACCACCGGGGGCGCCTTCGGCGGCAAGGAGGAGTATCCCTCCCTCATCGCCGGTCACGCCGCCTTCGCCGCCGTAAAAGCCCGAAAACCGGTTAAGCTCGTTTTCAACCGGGGTGAGGATATATGCTGCACCACTAAACGGCACCCTTCTATCATTAGCTTTAGAACGGCACTGGACCCGTCATCCGGCCGCATAATCGCCATGACGGTCGACGTTGTTCTGGACGGCGGCGCGTACGCGGGTCTGACGGCCGTCGTCTTGCAGAGAGCCATGTTCGCGGCGACCGGTGTGTATCGTATACCGAATATCCGCGTAAAGGGCAGAGCCTACGCCACGAACACGGTGCCCACGGGCGCGTTCAGGGGGTTCGGCGGGCCTCAGGCCTTCTTCGCTATCGAAATGCACATGCATCACGCCGCCCTGCAAATCGGCGAGGACCCCCTGGTTTTCAAGGGCAGGCATCTGCTTCGAAAAGGGGACAAGACGAATACCGGCGGTACGCTCCGGGACGACGTTAAGCTGAAGGAGATGATCGAAAAGGCCCGCACGATGTCGTGCTATGAGGCCAAGTACGCCCGCAGCAGGACCCAGGGCAACATCCCGGCTGGGCACGGCGATGCGCCGTTGCAGACTCCCAACGGGTTTGCCGGCCAACAGGCCATCGGTATGAGCCCGGCCCGAGGCGGCGGTGCAACGTTGCACTCGCCTGGCGGATCCCCCAAAAGACAGGGCATCGGCATGAGCCTGTTTTTTCACGGCTGTGGTTTTACCGGCAGCGGGGAGAAGGACCAGATCAAAGCCAGGGCGAAACTAAGGAAGACTTCCGACGGGCAAGTGGAGATCCTGGTATCCAGCGTGGAAATGGGTCAAGGCGCTCAGACGACACTGCGCAAGATCGTGGCCGGCACCCTAGACATTCCACTGACATCCGTTTTATACGACAATCCCGACACAGACCGTGTACCCGACTCAGGGCCCACGGCAGCCTCGCGGACCGTTATGATCGTGGGACAGCTGCTGGAACAGGCAGCCCTCAAGCTCGAGTCCCGCTGGGACGAAGCCGGGGAGCTGGAAGTCGTGCAGAATTATACCCAGCCCGATTATCTCGAGTGGGATAAGGAGCGGCTCGAGGGCGACGCTTACCCGACCTACGCCTGGGGGGTCAATGTGGTGGAAGTCTCCATCGACCCGGACACCTTCGAAACCCAAGTCGAGGGAATCTGGGCCGTGTACGATCTGGGCACACCAATCGACGACGGCATCGTCCGGGGGCAGATCGAGGGAGGCATCATGCAGGGATTGGGCTACGCCTCGCTCGAAGTCATGGATATGGATCAGTGCCGCATCAAGCAGGATTCGATTACCGATTATATCATTCCGACAAGCCTGGATTTCCCCAACGTCGAGAGCCACCTGATTCAAAATCCCTATGCCCATGGCCCTTTCGGCGCCAAGGGGGTCGGGGAACTGCCCCTTATCGGGGCGGCTCCGGCGTTTGCCGCTGCCCTGCAAAACGCCCTCAATGTGCCCATCAGGAAAATCCCGGCCACGCCGGAATATCTAGCGGAGGTGACAGCCAGTGAGCGAGAAGACTGATTCAGCCTCAGAGCACATCTCGGAGATCCGCTTTACGCTGAACGGGAATCCGGTCCTGCCGGCAACGAACCCACTGCGGCGCCTGCTGGACGTCTTGCGAGATGATCTGCACCTTACCGGAACGAAGGAAGGATGCGGTGAAGGGGAGTGCGGGGCCTGCAGCGTGCTCCTGGACGGCGAATTAGTCAACTCCTGCCTGGTTGCGGTGGGCACGGTAGAGGGAATGAAACTGGAGACCATCGAGGGCTACCGCGATACGGAGCGCTTCCAATTGCTCCAGAGCTCTCTGTCCCAAGCGGGAGCCGTTCAGTGCGGGTTTTGCACGCCGGGCATCGTCATGGCAGCCGAGGCGCTGTTGCGGCATAATCCGCGCCCCTGCGAGAACGAAATCAAGGAGGCCCTGTCGGGCAATCTGTGCCGGTGCACGGGCTACACTACGATCGTGGCCGGCATCGCCCGGGCCGCAGAAAGGGGTGCGGGGCTTTGGTAGCCTCCTTTCGGCCGCAAACCTGGCACGAGGCGCTCGCCATCCGTGGTGCTGAGGACGTTATACCAATGGCGGGCGGCACCGATCTCATGGCGCGTCTCCGCAGAAAACCGGGTTTAGTGCCGGGTTTCGATAGGCCGGCGCTGTTGCTGGGCCACCTCCACGATCTCAGGCAGATCCGCGTCGACGGAGAATGCTATCGAATAGGAGCGGCGGTCAGTTATGCCACTCTGCTGGGGCGGGCCGAGCTTCCTTCCCTGTTGAGGCAGGCCGTGCGCGGGATCGGCTCGCCGGCCATCAGGAATGCCGGCACGCTGGGGGGAAACATCTGCAATGCGTCCCCCGCCGGCGACACCCTTCCGCCTCTGTATGCTATGGACGCTCGAGTGATCGTGACCAGCACCGAAGGGGATCGGACTCTGCCCATCGAGCAATTCGTTACCGGGCCGGGCACTACGGCGCTGCGGTGCAACGAGCTGCTGCGGGAAATTATCGTCCCGCGGCGGGGTTGGGATATAGTCTGCTACCGTAAAGTCGGCACCAGGCGGGCGAACGCGCTGTCCAAGCTGTCCTTTGCCGGGCTGGCCCGCGTATCCGGCCACGGCATCGAAGACGTGCGGATGGCCTTCGGGGCGGTGGCTCCCACCGTACTGCGGTGCCGCGCGGCGGAAGAGCTTGTGAAAAACCATGCGACAACCCTGACGCCCAATCTTCGCGAAAGGGCCGCCTCTCTCTGCGCCGAACAGATAAAGCCCATCGACGATCAGAGGTCCAACGCTCGCTACAGAAAACGGACGTGCCTGAGACTGCTGGATCGATTCATAGTATGCTATCTGATGCCGGCGCTCACGCCGGACGACCTTACAGAGTAATACGGGAGGTGAGCAGTGTCTGCCATTTACGAGCGGATTGCAAATTTAATGAGAAGAGGTGAGACGGGGGTCTTGATTACGGTCGTTGCCAAAGGGGGTTCGGCGCCGGCTTCGCCCGGCACAAAACTGCTCCTGCTGTCTTCCGGAGAAAGAGTGGGGACCGTCGGCGGCGGGTCACTGGAGCACGTGGCGCTAAAAAAAGCCCAGGATATTCTCCAAGACCCCCGTTGCCTAATGCAGAAATTTTCTCTGGGTGAAGAAGGCGAGATCGTAGACGCCGACCGGTTGGGCATGATCTGCGGCGGAAACATCACCCTCTTCTTCGAGCCCCTGGGTCATGCAGCCGGCGTCTACCTGTTCGGCGCGGGCCACATCGGGCGAGCCCTGGCCAGTCACTTGCGGGAATCTCCCTTTCGCACGGTGTTGCTGGACACCCGCGGCGATGTGCTCGAGGCCGTCAAATGGCATGCCGGCGCGGATGACCAGCCGGACAAAATCCATGTACCCGATTACGCGTCGATAGGAACAGACGTAGTCATACCGGACGGCAGTTACGTCGTAATTGCCACCCACTCTCATGACCTGGACTATCGCGTGTTGAGGGAGCTTTACGCCAAACAATGTCGACCGCGATATATAGGCGTAGTCGCTTCGCGCCGAAAAGCCCGCGTCATGGTCGAACAGCTGGCGGCCGAGCTGAACACGAAACCGGATTTAAGCTGTCTCTACATGCCCGTAGGCCTCGACATCGGCGGTGGGCTGCCCCAGGAAATCTCTATCTCAATTGTCGCCGAGATACTGTGCCTGCACTACGGCAAATCCGGCTTAAAGCATCTACGCCAGGATTGGAGCGCTCAATGATCGACCTGAGCATCGACGAAGCACAGCTCGCCCGAACGGTCCGTAGATGCCGTGAGCGGGATATCATCGTTCCCACGTTCGCCCAGATGAAGGACCCGAGCCTGATGCCGCCTGAGGTCAAATCGGAACTGGCAGGTGTCGGGCTCTGGGACGTTCACCCGCGCAACCTGTTTCGAATCGGCTGGATGAACGAGCCCACAGCCAGAGGCGGGGGGTTCGGCGCCCCCAACATTCTGGTTCTTCCCCCCGAGCTGACGGGGGTCCCGGCGCGCATCGTGGCCCTGGTGGGCAAGTGGTTCCCAACGGGGGCGCACAAGGTAGGAGCCACCTTCGGGTGTCTCGTCCCGAGGTTGGTTACGGGTCACTTCGACCCCACGCGCCACAAGGCGGTATGGCCGTCGACCGGCAATTACTGCCGCGGCGGGGCCTACGTGGCGGCCCTGCTCGGGTGCGAATCAATCGCCATACTGCCGCAAGAGATGTCGCAGGAGAGGTTCGAGTGGCTGGCGACGGTGGCCGGTGAGGTAATCGCCACACCGGGATGCGAGAGCAACGTAAAGGAGATTTTCGACAAGTGCCGGGAGCTGAAACAAAACAGGGACGACCTCATCATCTTCAACCAGTTCGATGAGCCGGGCAATTATCTCTGGCACTATGACGTAACAGGAGATGCTCTGTTGCGGATACTGGATAACGGCCTGGCGGGACCCGGCGAAGCCGCAGGAGTGATCCTGTCCTCCGGTTCCTCGGGAACCCTGGCCTGCGGCGACAGGCTGAAAAAGGCCTTTCCGGGCCTGAAGGTAGGGGTCGCCGAAGCTCTTCAGTGCCCCACCCTGCTCTACAACGGGCACGGCGGTCACAGGATCGAGGGCATCGGCGACAAACACGTACCCTGGATCCACAACGTGAGAAATACCGACATGGCCATCGCCGTAGACGACAAGGATACGCTGCGGCTGCTGCGCCTGTTCAACGAGCCGGAGGGGCGCAAGCTTCTTCAAAGCGAGGGAGTCGATGAGCAGCTGGCGGCGCAACTGGACTGGCTCGGCATCTCCTCCATCGCCAACATGATCGCATCCATCAAATTCGCCAGGTACTACGAGCTGACAGAGCACGATATCGTCCTGACCGTATTTACGGATTCTCTGGAATTGTACGGGTCGCGACTGAGAGAGCTCGCACAAGAGCTGGGGCCGTACACCGATCGCCACGCCGCGGTCGATTTCGAGCGCCTCAGGAGCATCTCGGTAGATTTCACAGTAGAGCTCGGTTACTATGACAGGAAGCGCATCCACAACCTGAAGTACTTCACCTGGATCGAACAGCAGGGAAAAGATCTGCAGGAGCTCGACGATCAGTGGTTCGACTACCGGTGTTACTGGTCCCGGATCCAGACCGCTGTGGGCGAGATTGACGAGTTGATGACGGCCTTCAACGAGCGAGTGAGAAAGAGCGCATGAGTCTCCTGCGGAACTGCTTCCATGTCGTTACCATGGACGAGGGGCGCGTTCTCGAGAACGTCGATATTCTCATCCGAAACGGTTCGATCGAGACCGTCGGCAGTGACCTCCCAGTGCCCGAGGACGAGCCCGGCGAGATCCTGGATTGCTCACACCACGTCGTCATTCCCGGGTTCGTCAACACCCATCACCACTTCTACCAGACGCTGACACGCAATCTGCCTGCCGTGCAGAACGCCGAGCTCTTCGACTGGCTGGTGCATCTCTACGAAGTGTGGAAACACCTCGATGCCGAGTCCGTGCGCTACTCCTCCCTGCTGGCCATCGGGGAGCTGCTCAAAACCGGCTGCACCTGCACCACGGACCACCACTACCTGTACCCCGCCGGTTTTTCCGGGGATTTGATGGCCATCCAGTTCGAAGCCGCATCTCTGTTGGGCATGCGGTTCGCTCCCGGCCGGGGGTCCATGTCCCGCAGCCGCAAGGACGGCGGCTTGCCCCCCGATTCCGTCGTGCAAACCGAATCCCAGATACTGGCCGACAGCCAACGTGTCATCGAAACCTATCACGACGCCGCCGAGGGTTCGATGCGCCGCATAGTGCTGGCGCCGTGCAGCCCCTTTTCGGTGACCCGGGATCTCATGATAGAGTCGGCGCGCCTGGCCCGCCAGTACGGAGTGCGCCTGCACACCCACCTGGCGGAAACTAAGGACGAGAACGACTACTGCCTGCAGGCTCTGGGTCAGAGACCCCTCAGCGTCATGGAAGACTGGGAATTTGTAGGCGAGGACGTTTCCTTTGCCCACGGCATTCATTTCACTGACGACGAACTGGACCGATTGGCCGGATCGGGCACGTCTATCGCCCACTGCCCCACTTCGAACATGCGTCTCGGGTCCGGCATCGCGCGCGTGCGCGAGATGCTCGACAGGAAAATCAATGTGGCCCTGGCCGTAGACGGGTCGGCATCAAATGACAGCTCCGACTTCCTGGGAGAGATGCGCAACGCGCTGCTCCTGCAGCGGGTACGCTGCGGCGCCGCCGCACTCAATGTGCGGGAGGTTTTTGCCATGGGTATTGCCAATGGCGCCCGCTTGCTCGGGTTCGACAGGATCGGGAGCATAAAAGCCGGGTGGGCGGCCGATCTGGCGGTGTTCGACGTCGGCAGGTTCGAGTATGCCGGCTCGCTCTCGGACCCGCAGGCGGCCCTGATTTTCGCGGGATACAATCACGGGACGCAGTTCACCATTGTCGACGGGAAAGTCGTTGTACGGGATGGCCGGCTGACCGGAGTCGACGAAGACCAGGTCGCCGCGAGAGCCAACGAGATTGCCCGGGGGTTGCTGAGATAGCTTGCCCGAGCCCCCATCTCGTTCGCGGCGCTCGTTCCCCGGCGTCCGTCGTCCCGGCGTCCCCGCATTCCGGCGGGCGGGATCAACCGTGATCTATCCGGGGCGCAACCCCTCGCGAAGCACTCTGAGAATATTCTCCCCCAGGACCTTGCGCGTGTCGGTCTCGCCGAAGCCGCGTTCGAGCAGCCCGGCCGTTATGCCGGGCACCTGAGTGGCGTCGGAGAGCAGTGTTCCGCCGCCGTCGAAATCGCTGCCCAGGCCCACCGAATCCACACCGGCTATCTCGGCTACATGCTCGATATGATCCAGGAGCCTGGCCAGCGAGGGCTTCCGGGCATGCACGAAGAACGGCACGTAACTCATGCCGATAACGCCGCCGTTCCGCGCCGGCGCCCGCAACTGGTCGTCATCGAGATTGCGCGGGTGATCGCACAACGCGCGGGCATTGCCGTGGGAGAAGATCACCGGCCTTTCAGCGACCTCGAGGGCGCTGTAGAAAGCGCCCGGGCTCACGTGGGCCAGATCGACGATCATGCCCAGTCGGTTCATTTCCCGGATCAGGGCCTTGCCGAAGTGCGTATGACCCACCCAGCCGTGCGATTCCACGCAGCCATAGGCGCCCTGTCTGCTGCAATTGTGGATGAGCCCGATGGAGCGCACCCCCAGCT
>SDBV01010221.1_pt1 | contig 12329 bp, 8 predicted proteins | sample 2277081 | NCBI WGS metagenome assembly SDBV01 (sample SAMN10402039, study PRJNA504765) | marine sediment metagenome | isolation source: marine sediment core GS10_PC15, 223 cmbsf | place: Arctic Ocean: Southern Knipovich Ridge | collected 2010 | reverse complement strand
CGCGCTGTTCAGCCGGTCTGCCCGCGGGGGACCTTGTTATTGGCTTTATGATGAAGGAGCAATAACCACGCGTAACCGAAACACACAGATGTTCGCCCTGCAGACCAGGCCTCCCGACGTGGTGCGCGTCGCCGGGTGTGAATATCGACTGGTGCAGGTCTTCAAGCACGACTTCTGGGCGGCGACGTGTTTGTACGAGACTTCCGAGCCACTGGCCGAGTTCCCCAAAGTCGTGGTGAAATTTGGCCGCTCACACTCTTTCTTTGGCGTTCCTTTGCAGTGGACGGGTCGAGTGCTGGCCGACCACGAGGAGGCGATTTACGCAACGCTGGCGGGCCTGACCGGTGTCCCGCGGTGGGTAGCGAGGGTCTCGCCCACCTGTTACGCCATCGAATACGTCCAGGCCGTGCCCCTGGACCATCTGGAATCGCCGCCGCCCGGTTTTTTTGATCGGCTGCGAGAGGTCTTCTACGCTGTCCATGCTCGCGGCGTGGCCTACGGCGACGCCAATAAAAAGTCAAATATCCTCGTAACTCCGGAGGGACAGCCGGTATTGGTCGATTTTCAAATTTCCCTCCGCATGCGAGATGATTGGCCTTGGCCCGTGCGGTCCGTCCTGAAGCGGGTCGTGGAATATCTCGCCGTCAAAGACCTATACCACCTGTACAAGCACAAGCGCCGCCTGGCCCCGCACGAACTGACGCCGGAAGAGGAAACCATCTCCCGCTGGCGAAAAGGCCTGCATCAGTTCCACCGTATAATCACCAAACCATATCGGAAGCTCCGCCGACAGTACCTGAAAAAGCAATACGAAAAAGGCAAACTTCAAAGCCCCTCCGCCGAGCTGGAGGATCACCGACAACCGGAAAAAGACTCCTGGCGAAACAAGTAATACGGATTAGGTTTAATTTCTGTGCTCGAGACAAGAAGCACGGTAATCTTTTTTTCTCCATCATGCCGATATCTGTAGATAGAACCACACCTCTGGGATGGAGACCTGACCATGTGGCGAGATGTAGTTGCCATCCTGGAAGGCTTTGGAGAAATTCTGGTTGTTGCTATTGGGGTGGGAGTAATGCTGTTCGCCTCCCTGGTGATTTTATAAAGAGCATCAACGCGAATTATTCGCCGAACAGGTTTTTCAACGGGGGACAAATTCTCCGAAACCCCTGTGGCGTCAAACCCGCGGGGCGTCCCTTCGGGCCGCGGCGTGTTCTCATCCCGCCCAAAAAAACAACGGAGAGGGCGGGATTCGAACCCGCGGTACGGTCATAAACCGTACGCCGGTTTAGCAAACCGGTGCATTCAGCCACTCTGCCACCTCTCCACTCCAAGCGTTCTTTTCGATCGCCCGGCTCGCCACACGGGCCTGCTAAACTATATCCGCAGTCCCCACGAATCGTCAACGCCAATCCCTTGTCTTGGCGGGTAATTGTATCTCCACCGGCCGGCGTTTCCATAACTTCTTTCCCGCAAGAAACCGGATCAGACTGATCAGACTGAAAAAAATCAGCCCGCCACAAGGACGAGCCGATTTTAAAAACATCTTCATCGCTAAGCGACTGTGCACTCGCTTAGAACTCCCAGGTCAAGTCCAATAATAATTCAGTAGTCTGGTCCGTGTTATGGTTGCCACCCAAGATGCCGGCGTTGTCATTCGTGTGGATCGGATCGGAAATATACAACGTGAAGCCGATCGTCAGGAAGTCATCGATATTATACGCCCCACCCAGGACGTGGCCCTTGCGGTTCGGACCGCCAAAGTCCGCATCGGTGAGCCCGGCAATGACAGATCCATATTCCTCGTACAGGTAGGTGTAACTGGCGGACCAGTCGCCTTTCTTCCCGTTCTCGCCAACCACAATCCCAACACCGTAGGCGTTAGGATCATTCTGGAAATGCCGGTCACTGCCCGGCCACTTCTTCTGGGAGTAATCATCCGCACAGTTGCGGACCCAACTGAACCACGCTTCCCACGGAAGGTTGAGCATCTTCCACTCGAACCTCGTGGTCATTTCGACCAGGGAGTAGTCAGCCGCAGCGAAGCCAGACATATTCCGCCACTGGCCGTCAACACCAGCAGTTGGAATGTAATAGGTTGTAGCATCTATGTGATCAAACTGGTAATAGGTCACGCCAAAGAAGTACGCCATGTCCTGGTTGATCTGCCAGTCCAAACCCAACTCATAGGTCCACAGCGTAACATCACGGATCGTGTCACCCAGGTCCGGGCTGAGGGCGTTCTCTTCGATCATCCAGAAACCGAAGGCGGTGTAAGGCTTGAAGTCGCCGAAGAACGGGGCCTGATAATGAACCGTAAGACCTTCGGGATTGATGTCAGTGTCCCAAGTCATCATCGTCTGGGTTTTGAATGGGTTGAGCATTTTACCACCGGTGATCGTCAAGCCCTTAGCCCATTTCGGTTTGTACTTCGCGTACATCAGGTCGATCCAAACGGGCTTCTTGGAAAACGTTCCGGTCATGGATTGCTCTGGCACTTGCGGATTTGTACCATCCGGGTTTGTCCAGAATCTTACGTTGCCTCCAGGTCCCTGTTCTCGGAGCGCCTCCGAAGTCGCACTTCCGGTAACCAGGCGGAACCCGACTTCCATTTGCTCGTCCCACCAGGTCTTGGTGATACCAAAGCGCAAACGCATCCATATACGGTTACGGTCCTTGGGTTGGCGTACAGCGGGATTCGCCGACCCCCACGGGCCGGTTCGGCCATTGACGTGGTCGTGCTCATACTGCAGACGGAAGTCGCCATAGAACGTCAGGTTCTTCATCCACGCGGGTATGGCCGGCTGCATCTGTGCATCTTGCAGGATCTCCTTCATCATCCTGGACATCTCTTCCTTATGCAGCGTCCCAAGTTCTTCTTTTTCCATCTTATCCAGGCGGACTTGAAGCTTCTTCATTTGCTCCTTCACGTCTGCCAAATCGTCAGTTGCCATTACAGCTGTTGACGAGAACACCAACGCTAATGCAATGCTTCCAAGAACTATTAACTTTGTCCGCATGTCATACTCCCTTTTTAAAACCCGTGTCGCCAAACGATTAAGCGATAAGCCGCCTAGAATTTCCAGATTAAATCCAACTGAAAGGTAGTGGTCTGGTCAAGGTTATGGTTGCTGAAGTTAATGTTGTTGTCATTCGTGTGGATCGGGTCGGAGAGAAACAGACTACAACTGATGGTCAAGAAGTCATCGATGTTATACTTCCCGCGCAAGATGTGCCCCTTGCGGTTCGGACCGCCAAAGAACCCATCAGTAAACCCGCGGATGACCGATGCGTATTCTTCCCACAGATAAGTGTAGCTGGTGGACCAGTCACCCTTCTTCTTGTTCTTCCCGACCTTGATGCCCATACCGTAGGCATCGGGATCATCCTGGAAATGCCGATCGCTTGCAGCCCACTTCCTTGTGGTGTAATCATCAGCGTAGTTATGCACCCAACTGAACCACGCCTGCCACGGAAGGTTGAGCATCTTCCACTTGAACCTCGTGGTCATTTCGACCAGGGAATAATCGACAGCAGGGAAGCCCATCGCGTTCCGCCACGCACCGTCAACGCCCGCCGTTGGAATGTAATAGGTTGTGGCGTCCATGTGATCAAACTGGTAATAGGTCACGCCAAAGAAGTACGCCATGTCCTGGTTGATCTGCCAGTCCAAGCCCAGTTCATAGGTCCACAGCGTAACGTCACGAAGGGTATCACCGGCGTCCGGGCTGAGGGCGTTCTCTTCGATCATCCAGAACCCGAAGGCTGTGTAAGGCTTGAAGTCGCCGAAGAACGGGGCCTGATAATGCAGGGTCAGACCTTCGGGATTGATATCAGCATCCCACATCATCAGGGTCTTGGTCTTGAATGGATTGAACATTTTACCGCCGGTGATCGTGAGGCCCTTGGCCCACTTCGGTTTGTACTTCGCGTACATCAAGTCGAACCAAACAGGCTTCTTGGAGAACGTTCCGGTCATGGTTTGAAGTGTTGTAGTCGGTATCGAGCCATCCGGGTTTGACCAGACCCTTACGTTACCTGCCCACGGTTCGCTGGTGGCGCTACCGGTGACCAGGCGGAACCCGACTTCCATCTGCTTGTCCCACCAGGTCTTGGTGAAACCAAAGCGCAGGCTCATACGTATGCGGTTACGGTCCTTGGGCTGGCGTATACCAGCCGGGTCACCCACAGGCCACTTCGGGCCGTTTCGCCCGTTGATGTGAATGTGCTCATACTGCAGGCGGAAGTCGCCAGAGAACTTCAGGTTCTTCATCCACGCGGGCATGGCGGGCTGCATCTGTGCATCTTGCAGGATCTCCTTCATCAACCTGGACATCTCTTCTTTATGCAGCGTGCCAAGTTCTTCTTTGTCCAATTCATCCAGGCGGACTTGAAGCTTCTTTATTTGCTCCTTCACGTCTGCCAAATCGTCAGTTGCCATTACAACTGTTGACGAGAAAACCAACGCTAATGCAATGCTTCCAAGAACTATTAACTTTGTCCGCATGTCATACTCCCTTTTTAAAACCCCTGTCACCAAGTGATTAAAAGGTAAGCCGTTTAGAACTTCCATTCCATTTCCAACTGGAAGGTAGTGGTCTGGTCAATGTTATGGTTGCTGAAGTTAATGTTGTTGTCATTTGTGTGAATCGGGTCGGTAAGATACACCCTGGCTTGGACGGTCAGGAAGTCATCGATGTTATACTTCCCGGTCAGGCTGTGGCCCTTACGGTTCGGGCCGCCAATGTCCGCATCGGAGAGCCCGGCAATGATAGATCCGTATTCTTCATAGAAATACTTGTATTGGGCGGACCAGTCGCCCTTTTTCTTGTTCTTGCCGACCTTGACCCCAACAATGTAGGCGTTAGGATCATCCTGGAAATGCCGATCGCTAGCCGCCCACTTCCTTGTGGTGTAATCATCAGCGTAGTTACGCACCCAACTGAAGAACGTCTGCCACGGAAGGTTGAGCATCTTCCACTCGAACCTCGTGGTCATTTCAAGCAGGGAATAGTCAGCCGCAGGGAAGCCCATTGCGTTCCGCCACAGACCGTCAACGCCCGCCGTTGGAACGTAATAAGTCACGGCGTCCATGTGATCGTACTGGTAATAGGTCACGCCAAAGAAGTACGCCATGTCCTGGTTGATCTGCCAGTCCAAGCCCAACTCATAGGTCCACAGCGTAACGTCACGAAGGGTATCACCGGCGTCCGGGCTGAGGGCGTTCTCTTCGATCATCCAGAACCCGAAGGCCGTGTAAGGCTTGAAGTCGCCGAAGAACGGGGCCTGATAATGAACTGTAAGACCTTCAGGATTGACGTCAGGATCCCACGTCATATAGGTCCGGGTCTTGAATGGGTTAAGCATTTTACCACCGGTGATCGTGAGGCCTTTAGCCCACTTCGGTTTGTACTTCGCGTACATAAGGTCGATCCAGACCGGTTTCTTGGAGAACGTTCCCGTCATGGTCTGGTTCGACGAAGTCGGTATTGATCCATCCGGGTTTACCCAGAATCTTGTGTTGTTCCCAGGCGCCTGGTCTCCGTCCCGTTCCGAAGTCGCATTGCCGGTAACAAGGCGGAACCCGACTTCCATCTGCTTGTCCCACCAGGTCTTGGTGATACCAAAGCGCAGCCGCATACGTATGCGGTTACGGTCCTTGATCTGGCGTATACCAGCCGGGTCACCCACAGGCCACTTCGGACCGTTTCGGCCATTGGTGTGATCATGCTGATACCGCAGACGGAAGTCGCCATAGAACGTCAGATTCTTCATCCACTCGGGTATGGCCGGCTGCATCTGTGCATCTTGCAGGATCTCCTTCATCATCCTGGACATCTCTTCCTTACGCAGCGTCCCAAGTTCTTCTTTTTCCATCTTATCCAGGCGGACTTGAAGCTTCTTCATTTGCTCCTTCACGTCTGCCACGTCATCAGCTGCCATTATAGCTGTTGACGAGAACACCAACGCTAATGCGATGCTTCCCAGAATTATTAATTTTATCCGCATGTCGTATCCTTAGTTAAAAGACCGTGTCGACAACCGATTAAACGATGAGCCGCCTAGAACTTCCAAGTCAAGTCCAGCAAAAAGGTAGTGGTCTGGTCAAGGTTATGGCTGCTAAAGTTAAAGTCATTGTCATTCGTGTGGATCGGATCGGAGATATACAACTCCGCGCCGATCGTCAGGAAGTCGTCGATGTTGTACGCCCCGGCCAGGATGTGGCCCTTGCGGTTCGGACCGCCAAAGATGTTATCCGTCAGGCCGGCAATAACCGAGGCATATTCCTCGTACAGGTAGGTGTAGCCGGCGGACCAGTCGCCCTTCTTCTTGTTCTCGCCGACCTTGACGCCGGCACCGTAGGCGTTAGGATCATTCTGCAAATGACGGTCACTGCCCGGCCACTTCTTCTGGGAGTAATCATCCGCACAGTTGCGCACCCAACTGAACCACGCCTCCCACGGAAGGTTGAGCATCTTCCACTCGAACCTCGTGGTCATTTCGACCAGGGAGTAGTCAGCCGCAGCGAAGCCAGACATATTCCGCCACTGGCCTGGTACGCCCGGGATCGGCACGCCCCCCGGGAACACCGCTGGGTAGTCCACGCCCGCGGTTGGAATGTAATAGGTTGTGGCGTCCACATGATCAAACTGGTAATAGGTCACGCCAAAGAAGTACGCCATGTCCTGATTAATCTGCCAGTCCAAGCCCAACTCATAGGTCCAAAGAGTTACGTCACGAAGGGTATCACCGGCATCCGGGCTGAGGGCGTTCTCTTCGATCATCCAGAACCCGAAGGCTGTGTAAGGCTTGAAGTCGCCGAAGAACGGGGCCTGATAATGCAGGGTCAGACCTTCGGGATTCACGTCCTCGTCCCACATCATCAGGGTCCTGGTCTTGAACGGATTAAGCATTTTACCACCGGCGATCGTCAGACCCTTGGCCCACTTCGGTTTGTACTTCGCGTACATCAGGTCGATCCAAACGGGCTTCTTGGAGAACGTTCCCGTCATGGTCTGGTACGGATCGTTCGGGCTGCTCCCGTCCGGGTTTGTCCAGATCCTTGTGTTGCCTATCCACGGGTCACTGGTAGCGGTACCGGTAACGAGGCGGAACCCGACTTCCATTTGCTTGTCCCACCAGGTCTTGGTGATACCGAAGCGCAGGCGCATGCGTATGCGGTTACGGTCCTTAAACTTACCTACACCAGCCGCCGCCGCTCCCCACGGGCCGTTTCGGCCATTGATGTGGTCGTGCCGATACCGCAGACGGAAGTCACCATAGAACGTCAGGTTCTCCATCCACGCGGGCATCGCCGGCTGCATCTGTGCATCTTGCAGGATCTCCTTCATCAACCTGGACATCTCTTCCTTGTGCAGCGTGCCCACTTTTTGTTTTTCCATCTTATCGACACGGTCCTGAAGCCTTTGCATCTCCGCCTTCATGTCCGCTACCTCGTCCGTTACTTCGTCAGCTACCATTACAGGTGTTGACGACAGCACCACCGCCAATAAGATGCTTCCCAGAATAATCCATTTCGCTAGCATGATTGCTCCTTTCAAGAGGTACGAAATTCTGTATGTTTCGATGTATTTACCTATAGTTCAGCAGTCCGTGTAATGACGGACCAAACGTCCAATAACATGGATAGATGACAGCAATTGCGACTGGATGTAAAGTTAAGATTGCGCTAAGGGGAAAATTTATTTTCGCTATTAACGTAAACATGGATAGCTTTTATATGATACGGATTTGCTTTCACTATACGGTTATTTATGAATAGACGGCATCCGTCTGTTGTTTGTTATCGGTCTACCCCTCTTTTCTCCAACAGTGAATTTTAATAGCGGGAGCAGGACATTTCGTTTCTTGCCTTCAACTGGCTCGATTCCGGGGCGATCTGGTTCGACCGACTGACAAAAGCGATTTCTTCCCGGTGAAAATTAAGTTTCCCGCGGGATTGAGACGCCTGGAAGAAACGCTACACTGTGGGCATGTCCAGGAAGATGGTCGTTATAGAAGGCGATCCTGAGATGGCTGAACGGATCGCCCTGTGTCTCCGGAAGGAGGGATACGCCGTCGAGTTAGCCCACAACGAAAAGGACGGGCTTCGGTTGATCCGTGCATCCATGCCCGACCTGGTATTGTTGGATCTGATGCTTCCGGGGAACAGTGGTAGGGAGGTCGCGCAGAAGTTACGGAGCGATCCACGCACGGCCGGTTTGCCCTTCATCGTTATGACCACTAAGAACAAGGAGGGCAACATGGTTGTAGGCCTGCACCTGGGGGCGGAGGATTTCGTGACCAAGCCTTTCGGCATGACGGAGTTGGTCGCGCGGATTGCAACGGTGCTTCGACGGATCGACAGCGGCTATGTGAGCCCCGGACGAACGATCGGGTCCGGGCCAATCAACATCGATCAAGAACGCCACCAGGCCGACGTTAATGGCAATCCGGTTTTGCTGACACCAACGGAATTTCGATTGCTTTCGGTACTGGTTGCAGCAGGAGGGCGAGTATTGACGAGAAATCAACTGATCGACCAGGCTATCGGTACGGATTCCATCGCGACCGACCGGACCATTGATGTTCACTTGACCGCGCTGCGGCGGAAACTGGGTGAAACAGGAAAACTTCTCAAAACTGTTCGAGGCGTTGGGTATCGCATGCTGTCAGAATCCGAGGAGGTAGATTAGCTCGGTCGAGGCCTGCTGGCCGCTTCAAGCCAAAGGGATGATGAGGCGTGCCTTTTTTTTGTCCCCCTGATCTGATGAAAACGTTCAAATTCGCTTACCCACTGCTTGCCAACGGGCGAAGTACTCGCTATCTTACGAATAGGTGGTGGAGAAGGTTTTTTTTAAAGATTTGGATGTTTTTAAAAAAAGGCGTTTTTTTGCTTGCATCGCCCTAACATTGCCCGTACATTATTGCCGATGTATCTAACAGAGTCCTAACCAGGCAATTTGAAATGTACGGAGCAGGAAAATGATTACAACACGGGAGAGAAGCCCAAAAATGGCAAAAAAAGTGGTAAATTCAACGAACGCAGGGAAGCCCGACGCCGCAACTGCAACACAAAAGCGGCGAGATAGTGCATTGGACGCCGCCCTGAAGCAAATTGAAAAGAGCTTTGGCGTGGGCAGCATAATGAAGCTTTCTGATGACCATGGTCGCGCCGTACCGGGCATCTCCACCGGCGCTCTGAGCCTTGACCTTGCATTGGGGGGGAACGGGATGCCGCGGGGAAGAATCTGCGAACTTTTCGGCCCGGAAGGGTCGGGCAAGACCACCCTTGCCCTTCACGTTATCGCCAGTGCCCAGAAGACGGGCGGGATTGCGGCCTTCATCGACGCCGAACACTCCATGGACCCCTCCTGGGCCCGCAAACTCGGCGTGGACCTCGAAGCACTGCTGGTCAGCCAACCGGACACCGGCGAACAGGCGCTGGAAATCTGCGAGATGCTGATACGATCCAATGCAGTGGACGTTATCGTGATCGATTCGGTGGCGGCATTGATCCCTCGGGCGGAGATCGAAGGCGAAATGGGCGACTCGCACATGGGACTCCAGGCCCGGTTGATGAGCCAGGCCATGCGAAAGCTCATCGGGGCTATTTCCAAGAGCAGGACCACCGTGATTTTCATCAACCAGATTCGGATGAAGATCGGCGTGATGTTCGGGAACCCGGAAACGACACCCGGCGGGAACGCACTGAAGTTCTACAGCTCGGTTCGTGTGGACATCCGGCGAGTTACGACCATCAAGGATGGCGACATGCCGGTGGGCAATCGCGTTCGCGCACGGATCGTCAAGAACAAGATTGCCCCGCCGTTCCGAAAGGCTGAATTCGACATCATGTTCGATTCCGGGATCAGCGCCGAGGGCGACCTGCTGGACCTGGCCGCCGAAAACGAAATCGTCGCCAAGCAGGGCGCGTGGTTCAGCTACGGAGACGTCCGCCTCGGGCAGGGACGCGAGAAATCCAAACAATTCCTCGCCGACAACGTCAACCTGATGGAAGAAATCCGCACCGCCGTCCTCGCGAAACTCCTTCCGGAAGAAAAACCCGTCGTCGACAACACACCCGCGCCTGAGAGCGGGGACGAAAAGTAGCCTACGAGTACGGCCCCCGGGAAATTGCCCGTTAGTCCCGGCGCCCCAGCTACGGCTTGCCTGCCGGTAGGCAGGTGTTCGTAGCTGCGTCTTCCGTATGTGTAAGGAAGATAAATGGACGAAACAAACACGCAAAGAATCGAGCAAGCGAAAGACGCGTGGCAGCAGGGGGTTCTCGCGCGGCATCGCTGGGGCCAGCACGGCGAGGACACGGCGCAGACGGAATGCGCCCGGATCGGGGAACTCTGGGGAGCGGCTCAGCCGATTTCCGACGCCGGTTGTGAAATCACCGAGCAAATCGTTGCTCTGGAGATCTGCAACTGGAACCTGCCTAAAGGAATTCGAGATGCTTGTGAGTCCATCACCTCTGGCCAACCAGCGGATGTCGTCATTGGGCACATGTCCGGGTTCACCGAGGAACGATGGAAGCGGATTTGGGCCTACTATTTTAGCCTGCGTAACTGGCTGCCAAGTGGTATCCGCTCCGCCGGCTTTCCCGTCATGCTGCAGCATTGCGATCCGAACGCTGAAATCCAGAAACACGTGACGGAGCTTCTCGGGCCACGTTCGGAAATCAAGCAACTTTACGTCGAGCGATTCTGTCGTTGCCTTGAGTTCTGCCTGGCGGGCATGCCAGGGATTGAGTCGCCCGACTCAGCCGAGACGTGCGCTCACCATGCCGCAACAGCGGCGTTGGAGAAGGAAATTCGGGAAAAAGACCCACGACCAGACACACTGTGTGCCTTCAAAAATGATGGCTGGGGGAGCCTCGAACTTTGTCACCACAAGTTGTTCCGCCGCTACGACATTATCCTCTCGAGTATCGGTGCCGGCACATGGCGCGGCGTAATGCCGCAGATCGGCACGACCGGATTCGAACGGGCCGAAGAGGTGGAGCAACTCCTTGCTCCCATTGATGCTTGGCTGGGGGAGGCAGAGGGCAACAGTTTAGCAGATCGTCCAAGAAAGCAGTCCTGCCTCGGCAAACCCACACCCGTGAAGGTGTTCCTCGCCGGTCTTCTGGTTTCGCTCCTTCGCAGCCAGCAATTATCGGCAACACAACGGGCACGGCGAAGAACCTCCGAGGCCTGACGTGGTTAAATTCCCCCCGTCCTCGCCATATTCTTGCATCCCCGCGTTTCGCATCGTAGCATGAACCTCATAAGGAAAGGTTCATGGATCTGGTTGTGGACACATCGCCGAATCTGCGCGGCGTGGTGAAAGTCCCGCCGAACAAGAGTCATTCATTCCGCGCACTGATCATGGCTGGTCTGGCCGAGGGCAACAGCCGGATCATCGCCCCGGCGGTAAGCAACGACTGGATGCTGGGCACCGAGGCGCTGGAGATGTTCGGCGCAAAGGTCGAACCGCACGCCAAAAATGTCTGGGAGGTCACCGGGACCGCCGGGCGTTTGAAAACCCCCGACGACGTTATCAACTGCGGGAACAGCGGGATTATTCTGCGTTTTTTCACCGCCCTGGCGAGCTGCTGCGAAGGTCATACGGTCCTGACGGGCGACCATTCGCTGCGTAACATTCGCCCCATGCAGCCCTTGATCGACGCGCTCAACCAACTCGGCGCCTGGGCCGTCTGCACCAAGAATGACGGTCATGCTCCAGTGGTGGTTCGCGGACCTCTCAAGGGCGGGCGGGCGGAAATGGATGGAACCGACTCTCAGCCCGTCTCGGCGCTGTTGATCGCCTCGGCGCTGGGCGAGGCCCCTACCGAGTTGATCGTGCGCGATCCGGGCGAGAAGCCCTGGGTGGGCGTGACGCTGGAGTGGCTCGCCCGCTGCGGCGTCGAGTACAGCAATGAGAATTTTGAACACTATCGTATTCGCGGTTCCAGCCGCTGGAAGGGGTTCGAATATAGCGTCCCGCTGGACTGGTCGGCGGCGCTGTACCCGATAGTCGCAGCCGTCATCACGTCCGACAGCGAAGTTCGCATCCCCGGGATGGACTCGGATGACACCCAGGGCGACAAGAAGGTCGTGGAAGTCCTTCGCGATATGGGCGCGGATATCCACACCGATGGTGACGTTGTCGTGGCCCGATCCAGCAAGCTTACCGGGAGGACCATCGACTGCAATGATTTCATCGATCAGCTGCCGTTGCTGGCGGTTGTAGGGGCGGCGGCCGAGGGCGAAACGACGCTGACCAACGCCGCCATCTGCCGCGGGAAGGAATGCGATCGCATTACCGCAACGGCCGAGGCC
>SDBV01010220.1_pt1 | contig 12330 bp, 19 predicted proteins | sample 2277081 | NCBI WGS metagenome assembly SDBV01 (sample SAMN10402039, study PRJNA504765) | marine sediment metagenome | isolation source: marine sediment core GS10_PC15, 223 cmbsf | place: Arctic Ocean: Southern Knipovich Ridge | collected 2010 | reverse complement strand
CTAAACTTTGATACTCACGCCGTCACGTTTGACGCGGGGTATTCAATAATCTCAGATGGGTTTAGACTTCTCTTTAAAAACTCAGGAACGAGTTTTTTGAGATTGCTCAATAGCCCCGCCGCGATTGATATGTCTCAAGCAAGCGGAACAGATAGGTCATTGATATTTATGGGTGGCTCATTTATCAGCTATGAGGAACCCGGTTCAATCGGGCAATATGAGTTCTTTGCTGACGGTACTTTAAGAATGGCTCTCAAGCGAGGCGAAACAACCTTACATAATGGTATAGGAACAGTGATTTTTAATCTTCAGGACAATCTTTTAGACCTCTCAGGTATGTCGGCCGACATGACACTCAAATTCAAAAGCGGGCAGGCGTTCAAACTCAACGACACAAGCACCGACATACTGACAGTGAACGCGAGCGGGATCAAGACAATAAGCGGGGCCACTATCAATGAGTTCAGCATAGACGGCACACTCGCGGGTGACAGCGACACAGCACTCCCGACTGAGAAGGCAGTCAAGACTTACGTAGACGCTCAGATCGCAAGTGAAGACTTCTGGGATCATGCCGGGACTGTCTTGACACCGAACAACACGACTGACGATCAGCTGGATTTCAGCGGCGCAGCTGGCGACATGACGCTGAAGATAAAGGCAGCACAGAGTTTCCTCATTAACGACGGCACGAATGATTTCCTCAAATTCAACCAGGCTGCAAGCAACGGACAAGTTCAGTTTAGAGCGTCTGACGCTGAAATATTTTCAATGTCGCCGCTCGGCCTTGCAAGCCGATTTATTCACAAAGATGGTTCGAACATAATGAACTATATGGCTTTTGGAGTGTTCGGAATACTGCCAAATTCTGGTTTAAGCTCGCTTGCTTTCGACAACGATCAGGATACCACAATTAGGAGCGACGACTCCGGCGTGACTATCTCGCTATTGCTCCAGAATTCCGAGCGGTTCAGCTTCGAGGATGGGCTGCTCGACATGAGCGGTGCGACAGGCGACGCGACACTCAAATTCAAAAGCGGTCAGGCGTTCATACTCAACGACACAAGCACCGACATACTGACAGTGAACGCGAGCGGGATCAAGACAATAAGCGGGGCCACTATCAATGAGTTCAGCATAGACGGCACACTCGCGGGTGACAGCGACACGGCCCTTCCAACAGAGAAGGCCGTCAAGACTTACGTAGACGGCGGCACAGGACGAACCAGGGAAGTATTTTATCCCGCTGATCTTAACGGCACTCTCGGAGATTTTCGCGTCAGAACCATTGCTCTGAACAGTTCATTCAATTTTAACTTTTTCGTGCCGGACGATTTCGCCACTCTAACAGAATTAGTTCTTGTCGGGATTCCGAGCGCTGGAGCGGCAGGCTCAGGAAAAGATATTGATCTCAATTCTGATTATGGGGCGATCGGACAATCTAGGACGACACATTCCGAGAGCGACACGGCCACGACTTACGATTTTACTGGCGACACTGACAATTTCGTAGAGATTGATATAAGCGGCGTGTATTCGGCTCTCGCAGCCGGGGATTACGCGGGGCTGCTACTTAAACACAATTCGTTGGGCGGCTCAATATCTTATTTAGGGATCAGGCTGAAATATACGACATGAGGGAGATTACATGGCAATCCAGGGACAATATTTTATGACGAGCGAAACCGGGCCTTTGTTCCCCGTAGAGTCTTTCCTAGTCGAAGACGACGGCGGCCTCGATGTTCAATATAACCCTGGAATTGTCAGGGTTGGCGTTGATTGTGTGACGATCGCGGGGGGAACCCTGGCTCTAGGCGACAACACTACGACGTATGTCTATATAGATTACGACACCGTTACCGTTATGTCCAACACGTCAGGCTGGCCAACTGATTCTATACCACTGGCCGAGGTTGTGACTTCTGCGGGCGACATTACAAGTATAGAAGATGAGCGAACATTCATTGAGTTAGATCCGAAACACGTCCTCAATCCACCCTCATATGACAGTGGTTGGGTGACGATTGCTCTTGATGAGACTAAAACTTTTACTCACAGCTTGGGCGGCGACGCTGACGATTACCTAGTAGATGTTTCCGCGAGACTGACAGGGGGCGCGGGAGTCAATCAAATCAACTTCGGATCGAATCATATCCCGGATGGGCGGATCATGGGGTATTATTGGATGGAATTGACTTCAAGCATAATTAAAGTTCTTAGGGGGCTCGAAGATTCAACAGCTCCCGAAGTTAGAGTGAGAATCTGGAAATACAGTTAAAATGATCGAAGCAATTACACTTAAAGGAATGGCCGAGCTGGGGATCTCAGGCGTGGCCGTGGCTGCGCTCTACTTCCAGCACGTCGCGCATAAACTGAGCCACGCGGGTTTAATTCACGCGTCCGAGGCAATCAATAACAACACAGCCGCCCAGGTGACAATGACTCAGAAGCTCGACGCATATCACAAGGACATTAAGCAGCTAGTGAAGGCCACATGCAAGATTGCGAAGAATAACGGAGGGTGATCAATATGCCAAATATCAATATGAAAGGAACGCCGAAGCTGAGCATGGTCGGCAGCGTCGCGCACATCGTTCCAGTGTCCGGCGGCGACACGTGGGATTTCGGCCTTGTGAGTCTGGTTGGAAATACTCGATTCGGGTTCGGTGAGATCTTGCTGGAGAAAATTCCGAACGAAGTCTTAAGCGTGATCAACTCGCCGACTTTGTGGAAATGGACAGGGACGGCAACAGTGAACGGCGTCCCGGCGAATGTCGTCTTGCAGAAGTTCGGCGAAGAATGGGGGATCCGCGTCGTCCTCACTTCAGCACATGGGGCGTCCTCGACTACTGAGAAGCCGACGGTCGTAACTGCCACTTATGAAATGATTAGCCCCGAGGCACAGCCGGAAGAAGAGCAACCAAAGGAAGCCGAGCCAAAGAAGAAGCCCAAGCCGAAGAAGGCTGAGCCGACTCCTGAAGAGAAGGAAGAGCAGAAGAAGAAAGTTATCGGCTCTGTTATGGTTGTCGCTGGCGTTGCTTTGCTCGCCTATCTTTTGAGCAGATGAAAATCCTGAGCGCTGAACAGTTCGGCGTTCTTCTCACGATTTTCCAGGATCATCTTCGGAACGTCCATCATATAGAAGTCGTGCTGATTGGTGGCCCTTCCCTTGCTGTCCTTGTCTGGATTGGCTGGCAGCTTAAGCGGATAGCTGACGCGGTGAGTGTGAAATGACAGAAGACGCCGGGACTGTGATCATGCTGGCTATGATCGCAATAATGATATTTCTCACGATACTTTGCGAATGGTTTCGGCAAAAGAGTAAACAGTAGCCTTATTTTTTCTTGGCCGCTTTCTTCTGAGCCGCTTTAATGGCTGCCTGAGTAATGGCCCCTTTGACTTGCTGGATCTCATTTATGAGTGTATTCTGAGCGGCATTTATCGAGGGCTGAAGTGAGTCTTTGCCTTTTCCAGAATATATGACTTTGGGCTTCTTCTCGCCGGGCCTGGTTACAATTACTTTGACTTTATCGCCGTCAATGCTCATTTTAAAATCTGCTTTCATGGTTGAATCCCTCCGTTCTTTCCTGTCTTAGAATCGCTCGAAGATAAAAACCTTTCGCTCAATCCTTCGGCCCCCATCTTTTGTGAAATTCGTCCCAGGCCGCCCTTCTCTTAATCAAGGGACATTCGATCGCGTGATCTTCTGTCCCGCCGCAGCCCTTACAGCTTTCTTCTTCTTCGAGTTCCCACCGTTCAAGGCCGAACTTCTTCAGCTTCCGCGTGTTGCCGTATCTCGCCCCGCAGCCTGGACACTCAAAGAGGCGGCCGCCTGTCGGCAGCTTTGTCTCTCTGACGTAGCCGCTGCAACCTTTGACTTCACAATACCACATTACCCCGACCTCTCAACTGCCAGGCAGATCTCTAAGGCCAGCTCTGGCGGGATCCTGGCCCGCTCGATTGCGTTCTTTGCTCCCTCAATGTTTATATGTCTGTGCTGTGTTGTCTTTGGATTGCAGAGTTTTCTCGGAGTCCATTCTTCGCAGTTTGTCCATATGTCGGTTAGCTTCATATGGGGCCAGCCATAAGAGCAGTAAGTAACAGTCTTTCGGAAGCCTTCGTCCAGAATGTCCAGGTGACGCAGAACCCCAACAGGATTCTCGAAAAACCAATAGTCAGGATTAAGCTCTTTGACGATCGCGAGAGAGCGACGCACAAGGGCCATTCCATGCTCTGCGGCTTTTGTTATCGGCTTATATGATCCTGGGCTTCCCTCAAAGTGGACGCCCCTCGAAGATGGACTGAACGCTGTGCATGGTGACGATATCCAAACCATATTAGGCCGATAGCTCCCGAGCATGCTTATTCTGAACTTCATTATATCAATCAAGTAGTCAGGATAGAAGCGCTTGTTATTGTCCAGGGTGCGCGTTTCGTGGCCTCTGCTCTCGCAGGCCCGGCTTATGCTCTTCGTCGCGCAGAACAATTCCAGCACCTTAAGCCTTCTTCCTGAAGATTGTAACTTTTTGCCAGGAGATGGCCGCCCGGGTGAAATGTTACATGTCGCTCGATGCGCGGCAGGGCCTTCTTTTTGTAACTTTTCTCCAGCTTGAGAAATGTTACTTATACCTGGTCCCGCCCCTCCAGGACATTGTAACAATTTGGACGTCCTCGCGACTCTTCTCGGGGATTGTAACTTTTTGTGAGCTCTGCACTCATCGTATGCGTCAAGGGCGACGGCTAGAGCCTCATCGACACTGACCACAGGGGCGTAACCCTGAAGAAGATAACCCTCGCGCTTAAGTCTCTCACGGATTTCCTCAATGCGCCTATTGCTCTCCTTTAGTATGCGGACTACTGGCATTTTCTTCTTTCTCCAACTGCCTTAATCTGAGCCTGACAAGCCAGGGCATGCCCCCGCGTTCCCTGTCGGGATCAATCTCCTTCACCTTGTTAATATAGTCTAGAGAGGTCATGTTTCTTCTCCTGCAGGTGTAACATCTGCTTCAGGTGTAACATCTGCCGGGAATTTCATAAAGACGCACCATTTAGTCCGGCCATGCTTTGAGGTGGTGTGTCCGAATAGGGGCCGCACAGGGAACAGGGAGAGGACTTCCTTCAGCGGAATGTCGTTCTCGCTCCACTTGAAAATCAGCACCCCATAATCTTCGAGGACTCTCCAGCACTCATTAAATCCTTTTGTGAGATCGTATTTCCATGTCTCTCCGTTTAGGTTCCCGTAGCGGTTTCTCATAAAGTCTTCCTGGGGCAAATCCCTTATATGCGGGGGATCCCACAGCACAATCTTAAAGCTCCTAGCTGGAAATGGCATTTCCCTGAAGTCTGCGATCATGTCAGGCTCTACGCTGAAGTTTTTTCTCATTGGGAGTATTCCCTTCGGCCGTTCCACAATGTCTATATACAGGGCTTGAGGGTGCTTTTTATCGAACCAACACAGGCGGCCCCCACAACATGCGTCCAGGATTAATTTTTTAACGTCGGGCTGCTCAGTGTTACGTCTGGTCGACATGTTACACGCGCTCGAGGAGTTACACCTGCAGGAAGTGTTACAGGGATCCCTGTAACATTCGCCAGGTATTTTAGACCTGTCTATGTTACATGGATATCTAAAGCTGTCTTCCCTGATTAAATCATAAAAGAGGTCGTTCCAGGAATAGTTACTGCTGGCCCTGTCTTCTTTGCTCCAGGCTTCCCTCAATGAATTTAAGTGCGAGAAGATCCTGTCGTTGATTCTTATTACTGGCATTTTTCCCCCTTTTGTTAAGGCCACATGGGGGCGGCGGGGAATCACACCCCGCGTTCAGTTAGACCTTCGCTCCCGCTAAGGAACTACGCAACCTACTGACGCCCGCCAGCGGCGATATTTCACCGCTCCGGGATTCGAACCCGGATTATTTTTTAATAATCAGCACGTGGCCGAATGAGATCGCCGCCTTCCGGTTCCTCTATCGAATCGTCATATAGAACCGGGCAGCCTTCGCAGTCAGTCGCTGGACATTGATCACATTGTGCTGTTGCCATGTCATTCAGAGAATCTTAATCCCTTTAAAAAATGTCTCTTTAATGTTCTCTTTAGTGCCGCTGTTTTTCCTAGCGTTTCTTTATAAATCAGGCGCTACTCTTTTTTGTGACACGCGAGATAGTGGTTCGCGATACCCCAAAGTGCTTCCCGAGATCCCTTAAGCTCATGCCGCCGTCCCTTAGCCTCTGAGCCTCTTCCGCGTCGATCTCAGCTTTCGGCCTGCCGCCGCCATACTCTCCGCGCTTCTTCTTTCTCGCGATCCCCCGGCGCGTGTTGGTGCTTCTTTGATTGCTTTCGTCCTCCCCCATCCAGCCGACGACTTGGATCATAAGCTCAGTCATGATCTCATTCCACGGCTCAGGGGCTTTATTCAGTTCATCGAGCCAGGCATTCCTTACGCTGTGAAACTGGACGCCATACCCCTTATAGGCCCGGATTGTTTCGACAAGCCGCTTCCTGTTCCTGAATAGCCTGTTTAAGTCCCATACGACGACGTGTTTCACCTTCTTGTGGCGTGAGTCTCTGAGTAGTCTTCTCAGCTCGGGGCGCTTAGAGAGCGTTTCAGCCCCCCAGGCGCTCACTCTTTCGCGATAGATCTCGACTACTTCCCAGCCTCGCGAGGCACAGAGCGCAGCGCATGGCTCGCGCTGAGTCTCTTCGTCCTGTTCTTCGGTGCTTACTCTGAGATAAATCGCTGCTTTTTCTATCATGTTACCGCGTCCCTCGCTTTACCTTCTGTTAATTCTTTTATAGTGTGGTTCATCTTTGGCGTGGCTATAATCTGGCCGTCCTTGACACTCCATTCTAAAGAATCTCCCTTCCTCAGATTAAATTTTCTTATAATCCATTTAGGAATTACGGCGGTATAACTTTGCCAGCTTACGCTTTGAATTCGTGTTTTATTTACCATATTCAAAAGGGAACGGTTTTTTCATTATAAACCTTTTCAAAAGTATATACCTTGGGAAATGTATATACCTTGACCTCATTTCCCCATCACTTCCGCGAGAAGTTCAGCATAAGCTCGCGGTCTATATCAAGCAGTTCGCTATATAGCTCGGATAGCTCCTTGTTTATCTGATTTTTGAGCTTCGAGAGTTTTGTTAGCGCCTCGCTGTTCCGTTCCTGGAGTCGCTCGAAACCCTCGCGCTGTCTCGGACTAATTGCTCTCTTCATTTTCTTGTCACCCCCTGACTATAAAGGATCTGCCGGGATGGGTATTGAGAGTCGGGCCTTGAGAACCCGGTCATTGGCCCGACAGATCCGCGTGGTTATCCAATGACTGTTATTTAATCCCCCCCAGCGCCACGTTCTCGCGAGCCGTGGCCCTTATGATTCTGTCGTCTTTCGAGAACGCGCGAAGCCTCTGTTTCCTCTTCTTCTTTTTCGGCCACGCCCCTAGTAATGTCTGTTTCGGCTTGAATCCTTTGACCGTCTTATTAAACGCTGAGATCCCTTCCCTGATGGCCTGCATTACGTCTACGTGCGTGTTCATTTCCTCCGCGAGGTTTTCTATTGCTGGAGTCAGCTTCGCGTTTATCGTTGTTAGAAGGCCGTCCATGCGCTCCACGCGCTCGGGAACCATGATCAAGTTTTCCTTATAGCGGAGATCGTTCGTTTCCACTCCGAGATAGGGCGACGAATCAACCCAGGCGGCGGCCTCTCGCTCTTTGTCCTTCTCGAATATCTTCTTTGTCTGCCGCCCTAAAAGAACCTCGAACTTCTCGCCCTTGTTAAACACTTTGTCGAGATCCTGATTCCTCACTGAGATATTTAGATTCTTCACGGACGCGCTCATATAGTCCAGAATGACGCCCTTCTCTTCCATTAATTTGTAGGCTTTGAAAACAGTCCTTAAGCAGAGGTTCGTCACGTCGAAGTTTCTCGGGATCTCCCTGCTGAAGAGAAAAAGGCTTATGGATTTGTTGTTATTGTTCCTGACAGTGAATCCGAGCGGCCCCATAAACCGCTTATACTGCGGAACCCATCCGCGCATAGCCTTCGTCACGTATCCTTTAAAATCTTTAACAAGGTCGAGATCTCCCTTCAGGATTGGGATATCCATTTCCAGCGCGTGAAGGTTCGCTTGACCTTCTTTTAGCGTCTGAGATTCTTGGTTTTTCAACCCCCTCATCGAACCCGTCGTTACGGGTGGTTGAATCGTATACTGAGATAGCTCCCATATCCCGACGTCTACGCGTTTCACGATCCCTTTCGCTTCGAGTTTCTTAAGCGCTTTATAGACTGCTTGAGTGGTTGTTTTTCGACGTGAAGCTATATCTTTAGGGGTGCAGAATCCTTTCGTCATAAGCCGAAGCACTTCGCTTTGTGCTGGGCCTAAATCCTGTTTAGAAGTCCTCTGATCTACTGGCAAATTCAACCCCCATTTTCAACCCCTTTAAACCCCCTGTTCATCTGGAGTTTATCGTCTATTTAAAATCTTTTCCTGATGTTTCGCTTCGCATGCGATCCCGAGCCAGAGATAGCGGTTCAGCGTATCAGAATAGCTTTCGTGGTGCTGCTGCCCTTCGCGTGTTGCGATTATGAGATATTCGTCGATGTTTATCCGCGTGTTCATCCGGGCGCTTCGATTGAGCTTTAAATCTGGAGAATGATTGTCTTCGCAGACTATCCCGAAGGCAATATAGCGGTTCGCTGCGTCGTCGAACTTCTCGCCGCCCTTTAGATTTTCCCCGATGAACTCAATGAGTTTTTCGTCGAGATTTACGGACTTCTGAGCGCGGGCGAAGACTTCATTTCTTCTTCCGAATCGCGTCATAATCTTAACCGAGGATGGCCGCCTCGATCCTCTTCCTTAATTCTTCCGGGACGTAGCCTTCTTTTATGCGCCTGTTCGTGCGGTGCGCCAGGTTCATATAGATTACTTGGGGAGGCCCGCGAAGGTTTGATTTTATCCTTGTCTGTTCTAAAACTGCGTTCGCCATGATTAGAAGATCGTCCAGCTCCAGCGCTCGCGTTATCTCCAGAACTTCGCAGATCTTCTTCACTGTTTTTTCTTTGATCACTCCCACCACCCCCATTTATCTTTATTCATATCGTGAGTTGTCTCTAGATGTTTGCCCGAGTGGCCGGGCGAGCGAGTGCATACGCGGCCATTCGGCCCCCTCTCCCTGCACTCCCTCGACTTCTTCGCTGCTGACATGATCTTCACCCGTAATATCTCACTTCGTAGTGGCCCTTTGGCAACGATTGATTTATCCTTGACCTCTCTCTCTTATGAACCCTTGTTATTTTTAGTAGTTTGTCGCGGAATACTGTCGTTGTAATCTTAGGCTCAAGCATGACGTATTTCTTCCAGCCGTCTGCGAAGATACTCGGATTATAATAAGCGTCGTTCGGCACGGTCGCTTTTTCAATCAGTTCGAACCTTTTCGGGATTTCCACTAAATAATGTTTTGATCTTAGTCGGCGGGCGAGCTTCACCGCGTAACCGAGGCTTTCGCATGGGATAAAGACGCCTGGTTTTCTTGGTGATCCGTAGCTAATCGCGCAGAGTTCCCTCATATCTTTCACCCGTAATGTTTCAGCTTCCTCTTCCCGGCCTTCACCCGGCGAATCTCTCCGGTCTGCGGACAGTAATAGATCGCCTCGAACTTCTGCAACTGTGGCAGTTTATCGACAGGCAGGCCGCAGCGGCGGAGGTATTCGAGCGCGTTCGGTTCGTGGATATTAAACAGAATGAAATCGTCGGCCTGAGCAATCAGAGACTTCGACACGTCGGCAGGCTTCAGGCTCGCAGCGAGGATATCAATCTTGCGCTTCCGGCCCTGGTCAATCAACCGCCGGAATCCTGGACTCACTTGGCCGTATTGGGGCGCTAATTCCTGGACTTCCTCAACCATTACGACGCGGCCGCCCACGTCCATTATTGCAAGCATTAAGCGATCTATCTCTTCAGTGAACACGTCGAAGGCGATCATGTCCGGGTAAACGATCAACCCATGCCAGCGCTTTAGTAGAGCGTTCCAATCAATCTTTTCAATCATGCTTTCTTGGATTGGGATCAACCAGGCGTTCGGGTGCGCGTTGGCGAAGGCGAAATGCTCTTCTCCGTAGTCGATTATAACGAACGGCTTCTTTATCCTCTGTTCCATGTCAAACCCGAGCATGTAGCTCTTCCCCTGGCCCTTCCGGCCCAGGGTTACGCGGATCTGGCTACTGATTGGTTCCATGTCATTTCTTGGCCTTTTTCTTAAGGCTTTTCTTCTTCGGCTCTGGCTTCGCTGGCTGCTCTGGCTTCGGTTCTGGAGCGGCAGGCTTCGGCTCTGGCTGCGGCTTTTTCTGCGGTGCTGGCGTGGCTTGTTGCGCTGGCTGCGCTGGCGCTTGCGTGATAGTTTTCCCTGGCGCTTTCGCCTTCGGTGCTTCGCTCAGCTTCGAGCCAATGACAGCGCTGACTCCGATCGCGGCCATTACGAACGGAGGCCACGGTGAAGACGTGTCTAGCTGCGGGAGATAATAATTCACAAGATCTATGATAGACTCGCCGAACTCAATCGCGCTGATCTCTTCTACTTGCAGCTCGAACGTCGGGCGGCTTCTCTTTAATGCCGCTGTTGTCAGGACGCAGAGCAAGCGGTCTAATCTCCCGGCGAATTTCTTCGACATTTCAGGATCTAGCGGCTTCATATTGTGGCGCTGGGCCTCTGGCTGCGGCTCTGGCTCTATCTCTGGAGTGATAGGCTTCGGCTCTGGCTCTGGCTCAGATTCTGGAGTGGCAGGCTTCGGCTCTGGCGCTGATTTAGCGCTCTTCTTCAGATCTGGATCGGTTGGATTTCTTACTCTGTGCTTCAGTCTCTTCTCTTTTGCCATGACTATCCCCTCTTTACTTTTTCGTCGGCTTCTTCACGCCAGCCTTCGCAGCCTTCTTCTGTTGCTGTTCCTGATAGTGGTTTACGAAGTTCTGAATTTCTCCTTTTACTACTGGCTGGATTGAATCAATGGCCAGCGCGCCCTTCAGGTTCAGGGCCACGCGGGGCGTCTTTTCGTTGTCCTGTTTCACTTCTATTCTCGCGCTGTCTTTCGTCAGCGTTAGCTTCAGTTCCATGTTTATCACTCCTTTTTATGTTTGTGTCCGCACTTTGAGCAGTATGTCCCCGACGTTTTGCTCCATGCTTTAGGATGGGAGCATATGGGACAACGTTTTTTAATCTTTAGTATGGTGCTTCGTTTTTGTCTCGGAGCTGTCTCAGGCCGTCCCATTTCATTTATCCCACGGATCGACCGGAGCGCCCGGATCTGGCTCTGGCGCTTGCTCAGCGGATGGCTCTGGCTGCTCTGGCCCGCTGCGTCTTTTCAGAAGCGCGGAAGCTGCGAAGGCCAGGCCGCCAATCAGGACAGTCCCGCCAACAAGCCAGGGCCATAAGCGGCGCTTCTGTTCTTGCGCTGGAACTTCAGGCTGCTCTGGCCCCGGCGTTGTCTCGGGCGCTGGATTGTGCTTAAACTCCATTGGTGGCCGTGACTCTTCAGCGGCAGGCTTCGGCTCTGTTTGCTCCGGCTCAGGCTTCCCTTCGCTCTGATCTATCCCAATATTGCCTATACGCTCGCTTGCCGCTTCTTCCCTGAGATTCTTGTCTAAGTCGCTTGTGAACTCGCGCAGCTCTTCCATTTCGTTAGGGATCTCTGGAGTATCCGAAGCCGGGGCAGGCGGGAGGGTTGTAATCGCTCCCGCTTGCTTCTCAGCTTTTGGCGGCTTCCCCTCTTTTGGCGGTTGCTCTGCTTTTGACTTTTCTTTAGTAGAAACTTTGTTCTGTTGGGATTTTGAGCGCTTCCGGGCCGTTCGCTTAACATGCTTTTTTTTCTTCGGTTGAGCGTCATTTAGCGTCTTCTGTTTCCTTTGGCGGCGCTTGCATGCTTCGGATCCCTTGTGTTTTTTGAGTCCGCCTTTATTGCCGCATGGATGGCCACATTTTGAACATTCAAATTTATCGCGTTTATCGTCTTTAGATTTAGTTTTTTTCATATAAAACACTTCCCCAATGCGGGTATGTATATAACGGCATATATAAATTTTTCTTCCCCTAAATAGAGTCACAATGGCACAACTACAAGAGTTAGTAAGCGGTAACGCTTTGACTCTTTATGCTGGTGCGCTTCTCGGATTCTATGGAAGCAGAGCGCTTCACGCTTGGCTTGTCACGCCTATCGTGGAAGCGATCTTCAAAGTCGAAGAGGGCGTAGCGCGTGAAGGATTGAAGGATCCCGCAAATTACAAAGAGGTCACTGAGGTTGTGGTCGGCGCTGCTGGCGTCATGCTCGCTAAGAGTCCC
>SDBV01010219.1_pt1 | contig 12330 bp, 9 predicted proteins | sample 2277081 | NCBI WGS metagenome assembly SDBV01 (sample SAMN10402039, study PRJNA504765) | marine sediment metagenome | isolation source: marine sediment core GS10_PC15, 223 cmbsf | place: Arctic Ocean: Southern Knipovich Ridge | collected 2010 | reverse complement strand
CCCGGACCCTGCTCGAAGCGCTCGCGAAGGTCTACGAGTTCGTACTCGTCACCGATTCCAGTGGCCGGGTGCTGTGGAGGAGTGACGGACTGGTCAAACTCTGCGGGGGCGAGCGATTTCGCGTGGGCTGCGAAGTCAAGACGCTGCTGCCCTTGCTTCCGGAATTCGCGAAGCCCGAACAGGCCTTCGAATTGCGCTCCCGATTGCGCCGGGACGGCTTTTTGACGAAAGCGGTCATCGAGCTTTCCAACGAAAACGAAAAGTCGGTTCCGATCGAGCTCAACGTCGTTCCCGTTTCGGATCGATCCGAGGAACTCCCGTTCTACGTCGTCATCGCGCGCCCCGCCGAATCCGAAAATTCAGTGAGGGCCGGGCTTGCCGAGCAATCGCCGGGTGGAGTTTCGAAGTCGATTCTCGATGACGCGCCAGACGCGATTCTGGCTGTCGACGCGCGAGGATTCGTCGTATATGCAAACGCCGCTGTCGAGAGACTTCTCGGTCAAGGCGGGAGCCAGATCGTCGATCAGCCGGTTGCGGCGCTGTTGCACGATGCCGCGGACCTCGAGCGCCTGGTTTCTTCCATCGGTGTAAAGCGCGAGGTCGAGGAATGGACGCTGACGCTCACGCGCAGCGATGGTCGAGCGATGCGAATCGCGGCGACCGCCCGGACGCGGTGGCTCGACGATGGAACTTTCGCTGGCACGGTGCTCTGCATGCGCGATGTCACCGAGCGACACCACGCGGCGGCTGAGCTCTCCAGCAAGAACGCTGAACTCGAACACTGCGTAACCGCGCTCGCGCACGATCTGCGCTCTCCATTGGTAGCCCTCTTGGGCTTTTCCCGATTGTTGCGCCAGGATTACGGGACCCTGCTCGATGACACGGGAACGCATTTCGTCGATCGGATCGAGCAGGCGGGCCGAACGATGGAAGATTTGATCCACGACCTTTTGGAGCTTTCGCGAATCGGACAACCGGGCGATAGGAAGGCGTTGGTCAATCCGGCGACCGTTCTCCATCAACTACAGGCGGAACTCAAGGCGCGGCTCGAGGCCGCCGACATCGAACTGGAGCTTCCGCATGATCCCCCGCTCGTTTTTTGCGATCGCACCCGCCTCTACCAGATTTTCTCGAATCTGATCGGAAACGCGATCGATCACATGGGGGCCTGCGAGCGACCGCGCATCGCGGTTTCGATCTTCGAGGAGGGAGATGTCTGTCACATCTCCGTGAGTGACTCTGGCTGCGGAATCGACTCCGAGTATCACGAGCAGGTATTCGAGGCATTCCAGAGTCTCGGGCCGGCGAGGGATGGGCGAACGGGTGCCGGAATTGGACTCGCCATCGTCAAGAAGATCGCCGAAACGCACGGCGGTCGGGCCTGGCTCGAGAGCCGCAGCGGATGCGGCACGACCTTCCACGTCACCTTTCTCCGCCATAACTAGCCCGCGCAAACCTTCCGGCTCCCCCAAAGCAGAACCCAACCGCCGCCTTGCTCGGGGTTCGCACATCCCGTAGCTTGAGCCGTCCCATGTACCCCGAACTCTTTACAATCTTCGGCTACACGATCAGCACCTTCGGGTTGATGCTCGCAATCGCGTTCCTGGTCGGGTCCTGGATCACCGGCGTGCGAATGGAGGAAGAAGGCCTGGACCGAGAGCAGGCGAGCACGATCCTCATCTACGTGATCGTCGGAGGGATTCTCGGTTCCAAGCTCTATTTTGCGGTAGACGTTTCGATTCGCGACAGCCGACCGTTTTTCGAGTTGTTCTTTGCCCGCGACGGAATCACCTGGTATGGCGGGCTGATCCTCGCGACGATCGTCGGCGCGATTGGCTGCCGGATTCACGAGATTCCCGTGAAGATTTTCACGGACTGCGCGGCGGTGGCGGTCGCAATCGGACAGGCGATCGGCAGGATCGGCTGCTTCCTGGTGGGTGACGATTACGGTCGAGTCACAAACGTGCCGTGGGGGCTGCGGTTTCCGGAGGGTGCGCCACCCATTGACGTTCCCGTCCACCCTACTCAACTCTACGAGGTCGCCTGGTTGCTTCCGGTGGCCGCCTTTCTCTGGTGGCGTCGAAAGAACAGTCCGTTCCTTTTCGGTGAATACCTGGCGCTCAACGGCCTGGGTCGGATCGTGATCGAAAACTGGCGGGTGAACCCCGTCGTGGCTCTGGGGATGACGGAGCCGCAGTGGATCGGGGTGGGCCTGATCGTGTTCGGTCTCGGCGGATGGTTCTATTTCTCGGGTAAAGCGCGAACGTCCACGAGTTGACGGGGCTCTCTTCAAGTTTCCTGATGAATCTTTGCGAGGAGATTCGCTGCTGACTCGAGGGTCCGGTCGCGATCATCGCCATCCACCAGGCGAGCGAGACTGGATACCGCGGAGCGGGCGAGATTCTTGAATGAATCACCGCCGGCACTTCCCAATTCCGCCCACTCGTTCAAACCCACCAGGCTTTCCGGATAATCCCCAGCAAGATATGCGGACATTCCCCGCGCGTAGGCGGACAACTGCGAGATCTGGTCTCGATCGCCGCCGCGCTCCAGGGCTTTGGCGAGCACGTGTTGAGCGGCTTCGTAATGGCCACTGGCGAGATAAGAGTTCCCGGCAATCACGTAGCCCGAGGCCGCATCGCCGTGAATTGCCGCCAGCAGTTCTTCCAATCCGGGAGGGCCCAGCTTGTCGAGGGTCTCGCCGCGTTCGATGAGAAAGCGCGTGACGAAGCCTTCGGTGCCCTGCTCGGACAGCAGCACCCTGAGCTGATCCCACGACTGAGTCATCAGAGATTGCGTTTCGGCGAGGCCTTCCTTCAGGCGAGCGGAGACCGCTGATAGGATTCTCTCGAATTCGTGAAACAATCCGTTGGCTTCGGTACCGGCTTCGGCGCGCAATGATCTCACGCGCGGGCCGTATACCTCGCGCTGGTAGAAGTCTTCGCGAAATTTCATCGCTTCGTGAAAGAGTGATCCGACGGCTAGATCGAAAAGCGCTTCTCGAGGCCGTGCGACCTTCGATCCGCCCGCCTCGGGCCGGAACAACGAGTGACACTTTTCCTTCAGGCGGAAGAGCACACTGTTATCGCTGTCTCCGACGAATTTCTGAAGATCAGAAAAAGCGAGTTCGCGTCGCCTGTATTTCTCGGCGAGTTGATCTAGTTGCTCGTGGGCCGTGAGGAATTCACGCACGATGTCGACCAGGCTGGCCGGAGCGCTCGCCATCTCGAGATTATACTCGCCCCGGATCCTCGCGTCGCTTCTCGATCTTCCAGCTCTGCGGAGCTGGCGAGCCACGGATTCAAAAAGGATCGCTTCTGGCGCCCGGTACCCGAGTTTGTCTACTTTCGACTTCCCGTTGGGATCGTCGCCTGCGGCCAGATTCACCCGATGGCCAGGCGACTGCGCGCTACAGATCTTTGGAGGTTCAGATGAGTCCCGTCGAACGCGAGAGCATGGAGGTCGATGTCCTCTACATCGGAGCGGGACCGGCTTCGCTGGCCTCCTCGCTGCATCTGATGAACCAGGTCAAGGCGTTCAACCAGCGCGCCGAGTCCGAGGGCAAGGCGCCCATCGAGCCACCCTCCGTGCTGGTTCTCGAGAAGGGAGCGTCTGTCGGCGATCATATGCTTTCGGGTGCCGTGATGAATCCGATGGGGATTCGCGAGCTCGTGCCGAATTTTGCCGAGGAGGGCTTTCCAACCGAGTACGTCTGCGATTACGCGGGATTCTGGATCTTCCACCCGAAGGGGAAGATCAGCGTCCCCGGTCCGTTCATCCCGCCGAACTTTCGCAAGAAGGGCTATCACGTCACCTCATTGAACAAGATCGCGAAGTGGATGGCGGAGCGCTGCGAAGTAGCCGGTGTGGATATCTACTCTGGATTTGCCGGTGACGAGATCCTCACCGAGGGCAATCGGGTGATCGGCGTTCGCACGGGCGACATGGGTGTCGACAAGAACGGAAAACCCAAGGGCACGTTCCAGGCGGGGATGGACATCTTTGCCAAGGTCACGGTACTCGGAGAGGGAGTTCGAGGTTCTCTTTCGAAGCGGCTGATTGCGGATTTTGAGCTCGCGGGGGAAAACCCCGAGACCTTCGAGGTGGGCGTCAAGGAGTTGTGGCGGATCGATCCGAAGAAGCATCGGCCGGGTCGCGTCGTCCATGGATTGGGAATTCCGCAGATCTTCGACGGTTTTCACGGGATGTGGCTCTACGACATGAAGGACAACCTCGTGTCGTTCGGATTCGTCACGATGTTGGATTCGGAAAATCCGGGCTGCGACCCTCACCTGGCGGCGCAGAAGTTCAAGACCACTCCGTACATGAAGTGGCTACTCGAGGGTGCCGAGCTGGTGAAGTACGGCGCGAAGTGCATTCCGACGGGCGGCCTCTATTCGATGCCCAAGCTCTATACGAACGGCGCTCTGCTGATCGGAGATGCAGCCAGCTTTTGCAACGCCGAAAAGCTTTCGGGAATTCATCTGGCGATAAAGTCTGGAATGATGGCGGCAGACACGATTGTCGATGCATTGGCACAGAACGATTTTTCGGAGGCGACTCTCGGTGGTTTTACCGAGCGTTACCGAGCGAGTTGGGCCTTCGAAGAGCATTGGCCCGCGCGTCACTTCCACCAATCGACGGATCGCGGCGTTGCGTTCTTCCTGCTGAACGAGCCCTTCCGGCAGCTGACGAGGGGGCGCGGCCTCATCGACAACATGAAGTCCGATGCAGGCCACACGCACATGAAGCAGTTGGCCGAACTCCCCAAATCGAAGCGCCAGAAAAAGGCGTTCGAATTCGACGGTGTGCTCACTTTCAGCAAGGAGCACCTCGTTCAGTTCAGCGGAACGCAGCACGAGGCCGACCAGCCCTCGCATCTCGTCGTCGCAGACACCGATCTGTGCAGCACGACCTGCGCCGAAGAATACGGGAATCCGTGCGAGAATTTCTGCCCCGCCGCGGTCTATGAGATGGTCCCCGACCCCGAACGGGCCGGTGGCAAGAAACTCTTCATCCACCACGAGAACTGCGTCCACTGCAAGACCTGCGATGCCGCCGATCCCTACCAGGTGATCACCTGGACGCCGCCGGAAGGCGGCGAAGGTCCCGATTACGAAAAGATGTAGCCCGCGCAGATCCCCGGTGGGTGTTTTCGATGTAGCCCGCATTCTGCAAGGTGTGGTTCCGGGGGCCGGGGAGGTCTCTCCGCGAATGGCTCGCCCGCCAAGGGGCTGGGGGGCTTGCGGCTCCGGTCAGCTTGGTTGGTGGCGGACCTGGAATTGGGAAATCGAGGGCGGGCTGCGCTGAATTTCGCTGCGAGATCTCCCCGGCCCCCGGAACCACACCGCGCACCACATGCCCAGTGGTCAGTCTTGGATGGTGGAGAGGGCGTCCTGGAGGTGGGCCAGGGTCTTTGGGGTGGTGGCGATCAGCAGGGCTGGGGCCGGGGTTCGGATCCCAGACGGGAAGGGGCCGCTTGCGCCCGTCACGAGGGCTCCTGCTTCGGCCGAGATCAGGGCGCCGATTCGGCCTCGGATACTCACTCCCTCCGCGTTTTCTCGGACGAGTCGGAGGCCCGCGCAGACACCCGGCATCAAAGGGGCGACAGAGATCGCACCGCCCGCCGCTGCCGCCACTTCATAGCCGAGGTCGCGCAGCCTCTCGACAGCGCTGGTCGGAAGATTGTGGGAAACCAGAACCCGATTCCCGGTGGGCTCGCCCAGCGTGACGGCTTTGGCGGCTGCATCGTTTTTGTGTACCCGGGCGCCACGGCCCCTCACGGCATCGAAGCAGAGCTGTTCGCGCGGTAGGGCGACGAGGCTCGCCTCGTATCGATCGCCGATCGCCAGGCCGATCATCACCGCGTAGGGGCCCAGTGCTTCGAGATAGAAACGCAAGGTGCCGTCGATCGGATCGATGATGACCAGCGCGTCTTCGGATTCTGAAAAGCGCGAGACGGACGGAGTGTCCTCTTCCGCTTCCAACTTCACCTGAGGGAAGTGCTCCAGCAGGGGGATGAGCAGCGCCTCCTGGGATGCCGTGTCGGCGATCGTGAGGGCGGCCTTCACGGCGGTGGCCTCACCGGCCTTGGGGCGATTGGAAACGCGGCCTTCAAGGGAGCGGGCGATCGCTGCGGCTTGCCGCAGCGCCGGGGCCAATGCGCGAACGAAATCGCTCGGAAACGACGAATCTTGCATCGCGGTGTTAGGTAGCAGGTCTGTGAGCGTCGTCACGGGGTCGTGCTGGTTGCTTCAGCGGGGTTTGGGGGCGGCCGATAGCCAGCTGAAAGGAGCCCGTCTCCGAAGGAGCTTGAATATGGCCCGGTTATCGCCCTCCAGACTCATCACCGCCTGCACGGTCACTGCGGCTTTGCTGCTGATGGTGGCACCGACCATCGCGGGTGAGGTTGCCGCTATTCCCAACTCAACCGACGAGCGGGCTCGAACCTCGTTTTCGGAGTTCGCGCGCTCCTGGATGGCCAAGATGGCGAAAAACGAGGCCCAGAACCGCAAGAGCCCGATCGTACAACCCGGTCCGAGCGAGAATATCGTCACTTATCGTGGGTTTGGAGAGGACTTTACGGTGGAGTTGCGGCCGACGGGGCATCCCTCGGCGCCCTTCGTGGGGATTCTTCGCTACAACGAGCAGGTCTATAGCTGCAACGGGGTCAGCGCTTCGAAGTGCTCCGTCATCTCTTCGCTTCCGGTGACGGAGATCTTCCGCTACCAGGGCGGTCGCTGGATTTACTGAGCCAGCGCCAACCTCAACGCCAAACCAGCGTCTGGATTGCCTGCGGGATTTCGATCCGGTGGTGGAGATTGCCCCGCGCATGAAACCAGGAGCGCGGAGCGCACACGGTCGTTTGACCGGAGCAGCTCCGCGCTCCCCGGCACCTCTTACCCCCCCAAGTTCGAGGTGCCGTCAACCCATTTTTCAACTACAGCCGCTGGTCTCCCCGCAGTTGAAGCACTTGTAGCAGGTACCGCTGCGAACCATGATGGAGCCACAGTTGTGACAGCTCGGGGCGTCCGCCTGATTGATGAATCCTTGCGATAGGCTCTGCGTTCGCTCGCCGGATCCGCCCGCGACTGCCGATCGCAGCGGTAGCGTGTCGGCCGCGGGCTCGCCCTGCCGATCCTCTTGCTCGTCTTCGATCGGATCGCTCTGCAGGTAGCGGCTGCCGAGATAGCGGAACACGTAGTCCATCACGGATTTCGCGATCGGGATGGACGGATTGTTGGTAAAGCCTGCGGGCTCGAAACGCGTGTGGCTGAACTTGTCCACCAGGGTGTGCAGCGGAACGCCGTACTGCAGCGATATCGACGTCATCGTCGCGATCGTGTCCATCAGGCCGGATACCGTGCTGCCCTCTTTGGCCATCCGCAAGAAGATCTCGCCGGGTTGATTGTTCTCGTAGAGGCCGACAGTCAGGTATCCCTCGTGCCCCGCGATCACGAACTTATGGGTGATCGCGGCGCGCTCATCTTTGAGCTTCTTGCGAATCGGACGGACTTCTGCGAGTCGCCCATCCGCGTCATTGTCCTGGCTCGTGTTCAGCGGTTGGGTCTGCTTGCTTCCATCGCGGTAGATGGCCAGGGCTTTGAGGCCGAGCTTCCAGCCCGCGATGTAGGCCTGCGTGACATCTTCGACGGTGGCATCTGCGTGAAGGTTCACCGTCTTGCTGATTGCGCCCGAGAGGAAGGGTTGCACGGCGCTCATCATCTGGATGTGGCCCATCCAGGCGATGCTGCGCTTGCCGTTCTGGGGCCGGAACGCACAGTCGAAGACCGGGAGGTCGGACTCTTTCAGTCCAGGTGCACCCTCGATCGTTTCGTGTTTGGCGATGTAGTCGGCGATCTCTTCGATTTCCGCCTTGTCGTAGCCGAGTCTCTTGAGAGCCTTCGGAACGGTGTTGTTGACGATCTTGAGATAACCGCCACCGACGAGCTTCTTGTATTTGACGAGCGCGATATCCGGTTCGACGCCCGTTGTGTCGCAGTCCATCATGAAGGCAATCGTGCCCGTCGGAGCAAGTACCGTCACCTGCGCGTTCTTGAACCCAAATTTTCGACCCTTTTCATAGGCAGCGCGCCAACTTTCTCGAGCTGCGGCGAGCAGGGGCTCCGAAATGCCATCACTCGGAATCGCGAGAACCGCATCCTCGTGCATCTTGATGACTTCGAGGAAGGGTTTGCGGTTCATCCGATAGCGCGGGAACGGCCCCATCGCGTCCGCGATGTCCGCGCTCGTGTGGTAGGCCTCGCCGCACATCAACGCGGTCAGTGTCGCCGCGAGGTTCTGTCCCTCGGTGCTGTCGTAGGGCAGCCCACAGCTCATCAAGAGTGCGCCGAGGTTTGCATAGCCCAGCCCCAGCGGTCGGAAGAGGTGGCTGTTGCGGGCAATCGCCGGTGTCGGGTAGTCGGCGTGATCGACCATGATCTCCTGGGCGAGGATCGTAATCCTCACCGCGTGCCGGAAACCGGCGATGTCGAATTCGCCGGAGTCGTCGAGAAAGGTCAACAGGTTGAGGCTGGCGAGGTTGCAGGCCGTGTCGTCGAGGAACATGTATTCCGAGCACGGGTTGCTTGAATTGATCCGCCCCGAAGCCTTGACGGGGTTCCAGCGATTGATCGTCGTGTCGTACTGAACGCCGGGATCGCCGCACGCATGTGCGGCCTCCGCCATTTCTTTCAGGAGGTCGCAGGCTTTGAACTCGTCGACCACCTCACCGGTGGTGACGCTACGGGTCTCCCAGCCGCTGCCCGCCAGCGCGGAATGCATGAATGAGTCGGTGACGCGAACCGAGTGATTCGCGTTCTGGTAGAACACCGAGTCGTAGGCGCCGCCGGGAACGTTGAAGCCACCGTCGTAACCCGCTCTGATGAGCGCGCGGGCCTTCTTCTCTTCCGCGGACTTGCTCCGGATGAAGTCCATGATGTCCGGGTGGTCCGCGTTCAAGATCACCATCTTCGCCGCGCGACGGGTCTTGCCGCCGGACTTCACCACGCCCGCGAAGGCGTCGAAGCCGCGCATGAACGAGACAGGACCGGATGCTGTCCCGCCTCCGGCGAGCGTCTCGCGCGACGAGCGAATTTTCGAGAGGTTCGAACCCGCGCCGGATCCGCCCTTGAAAAGCATGGCTTCTGTCTTCGCGAGATCCATGATGGATTCCATGGTGTCTTCGACGGAGTTGATGAAGCACGCGCTGGCCTGTTGCGGGTTGTTCTCGACGCCCAGGTTGAACCAAACGGGGCTGTTGAACGACATGCGTTGGGTGAGCAGGATGTGTTTGAGTTCATCCGAAAAAGTCTGCGAATCTTCTTCGGTGCGGAAATAACCAGCGGCATCTCCCCATTCGCGGAGCCGGCCGGTCACGCGGCTGATCAGCTGCCGGACGCTGTTTTCGCGCTCGGGGGTTCCGATGTGTCCGCGGAAGTATTTGGAGGCGACCACGTTGGTGGCGAGCTGCGACCAGGGCTTCGGTACTTCGGTGTCGGTCTGCTCGAAAACGATTTCACCGTTCTCGTTGGCGATCTTTGCGCTTCGGGTCTCCCACTCGACGAAATCGTAGGGATCTTCGCCGACGGACGTGAAATGTCGCGAGACCGTCGTGCCCCGCGGAGTTCGGCGTTTTCTCTTCTTTTCGCCCACAGCGTGAAGTTGCCCTCTCCCCGGGGTGCCGTCCATTGTCTCGCTACCTTTCACGCTCTCCCCTTTATTCCAACGCGATGACCAATCTACGCCGTGCGCCAAATCGCCTGCGCGCCTACCGACAACGCTCTTTCGATTCAATCACTTCTTCGATGCGCCCGCCTCACTCTTCTACATCGGGGCAATTGGCGATACCGCGGGGCGCCGGTGGCTGCGCTATCGCCAATTGCAACAATGGGTTGCCAGTTGGAGTGAAGTGGTCCCAGGGTTCCTCTCGGAGGCGGCCGAGCTATCCCGGAGATGAGAGAGGCTCCAGACCTTCCAGAGCCCCCGAGTCGGATTCGGGTCCTCCATCCCTCCTCAAACCCGCTTCTTCCCAACGGCCGCCTGTAATTTGAAACCCCCCAGGCCGCCGAGAAGACTGTCTCATCCCCATCGGACTTTTTACTCCCAGCGCGCTGGAGCGTCAATAGAATTCCCACAAAATCTGGTACTTATCTAGGTCATGACCCACAACCCATTGAGCTTGAATGGTTTTTTATCAGCCCATGGGGGGCCGCTCAGGCCCGACGCGCAACCCCTGTGCACACGAGATCTGTAACCCCGTGAAATCATAGGTTTGATGCTCACTGGGCGGAGATTTTTCGCGGTTTTTCAGGAATCGCCGCCCGGAAGGCCCGTAAAACGGATTCCGGTGCCGTCCGAAACCCGGTAGCGGGTGTTCAGCCCGATCAGCAAAGCGGTGATCGACTCGGCAATTCGCGCATTGGCGAGGGGGCCCCCATCGATCCCGCGCAGGCCCGGCACGAGGCCGCAAAGCGCCATGATCCGCTTGCGCGGCCGCTCTGCACCCGAAACCACCACATCGCATTCGACGGGTCGATCCAGGTCGTGGAGGCGATGAGCGGCGACGTTTTGAAACGCCGAGACGGTGTGCACGCCCTTCGGCAGCAGCGCGGCAACCATTTCTGCGCAGGAGCCCTGCCAGACTCCGATCGTCTGGGTTGCCGGGCCTCCCACTGCCGAGGCCAGCGGAACGCCCATCGACACCACGATCTGGCCCTCGATCAGCGAGTCTCGGATCGCTTTGACGGTACTCGCGGTGTGTTCGAACGCAACCGAGAGGATGATCAGCTGTGCGCCGCGACACGCCTCGGGATTTTCGCCTCCCGAGACCTCGGCGCCGGAAACCGCCGCGCGGACACGCTCAGCCGCGGCGGTTGCGCGTTCGATGCTTCGCGAGCCGATCAGGATGGGGCGGCCCGCCGTTGCGAACCGCAGCGCGAGCCCCAGCCCCTGTTCACCGGTGCCGCCCAGAATCGCGATCGTGTCGTCGAAGCTCGGGTCCGCCACGAACCGAAACGCTAGCCCGCGTGGGTCTCCGTGTCGCGCTGACCGGTGGGGGTGTCCAACGCTAAGCTTCCACCGCGATGGACGACGCCTCGGCGACAAGACCGATCCGGATCGAGCAAGGCGGCCCCAACGAGCTCGAGATTACCTGGTCCGATGGGCGGGAAAGCAAATACCCGGTACGCCGGCTTCGGCTCGCCTGTGCGTGTGCTCATTGCGTCGACGAGTGGTCGGGCGAACCCCGACTGGACGTCGCATCGGTGCCAGAGGACGTCCACCCGCTGAAGATCCAACCCGTCGGTCGCTACGCGATCCAGATCGACTGGAGCGACGGCCATTCGACGGGGATCTACTCCTTCCGCCAGCTGCGCGCGCTCGACGCAGAGATGAGGAATTTGTAATGCATTCCATCGATTTCGAAAAAGTCGCTGCTGCTGCACAGGCGGCCGCAGATCTGGCGCGGGCGGAGATCCTGCCCCGTTTTCGTTCGGTTGCCGTCGAGCTGAAGGACGATGGCACGCCGGTGACGGAAGCGGATCGCGCCGCCGAGCGGGTGATCCGGAGACATCTTCAGGAGTCCTTTCCGGAGTTTTCGATCCTGGGTGAAGAGTACGGCGCGCAGCGGCGAGGTGACGGGCCCGAGTGGATCGTTGACCCGATCGATGGAACGATCGGGTTCTCGCGTGGAATCCCGCTTTTTTCGACGCTGATCGCTCTCGCGGTGGATGGAGAACCCGTCATGGGGCTCATCGATCTTCCCGCTCTCGACGAGCGCTACGTCGGTTGGAAGGGAGGGGGCTGCCGCCGAAACGGCGTGCCAACCCATGTGTCTGAAGAGACGGATCTTCGGCGCGCGATCATTTCGCACGGTGACCCGTTTTGTTTCGATGAGCGGGGCGAGCGGCCCGCGTTCGAGCGGATGGCGCGCGAAATCCCGATGCTGCGCGGTTACACGGACGCGTTCGGTTACGCGCAGGTCCTCGGCGGTGGTGTGGGCGCCATGGTGGATATGGGTTTGCGCGTTTGGGATGTCGCGCCTGCCCAGATCCTGGTGCCCGAGGCCGGCGGTCGCTGTATCACGCTATCCGAGCACGAGGGAAAGCTCGGGTTGGTGGTCGGCAGTCCGACGCTCGTCGACCAGCTGATGGAATTTCTAGACAGCCGCTGAGCGAGAGCGAAGCCGCTTCGCGGATCAGCCTCCTAGCTGCGCGTTGGCCTTCGGCCAAAGCTTTTGCGGCGTCGCACGGCCCTTCAGGGCCGCGCTCCTGGCTGCGCGTTGGCCTTCGGCCAAAGCTTTTGCGGCGTCGCACGGCCCTTCAGGGCCGC
>SDBV01010218.1_pt1 | contig 12330 bp, 10 predicted proteins | sample 2277081 | NCBI WGS metagenome assembly SDBV01 (sample SAMN10402039, study PRJNA504765) | marine sediment metagenome | isolation source: marine sediment core GS10_PC15, 223 cmbsf | place: Arctic Ocean: Southern Knipovich Ridge | collected 2010 | reverse complement strand
AAGGGTTTGAGTCGAATTGAAAACCGCTATAAGGCCGGAAACATGCAGAAGTATTTTGTACCGTGCCACCAATGCGGCTTTTGCCAAGAACTGGAATGGAAACAAGTGCGCTTCAAGGATGGCGACGAGCGGGTTGAGCCGTATTATCAGTGCATCGCTTGCGATGCTAGGTGGACTGAGATTGACAAACGCCAGAATGTCGCTCGCGCAAATGGTGTCGAGGGCGGCGGCTGGATCGCAACTAACGCTGACGGTGCGCCTGGTCACCAATCGTTTTCGATTTGGGAGGCGTACTCGCCGTGGTCTACCATGGATGAAATTGTCGCGGCGTTTTATGATGCCAAGAAAAACCCGCTGAAACTGCAAGCCTTTGTTAACACGGTCCTGGCGGAAAGCTGGGAAGAGTCGGGCGAAACCTTGTCGAGCAACAAACTCTTTTTGCGCATCGAGCGGTACGCGGCAGAAGTGCCGAAAGACGTGCTGGTGCTTATCGCTGGTATCGACATACAGAAAAATTGGATCGAGGGCGAAGTCGCTGGCTTTGGCGAGGGCGAAGAGTGGTGGGGCATCGACCACTTCAAGATTGTCGGTGATACCGAATCTGACGATGTGTGGCTGGAACTCTCGGAGCGATTGGAGCAGACGTACAAGCATGAGTCTGGTCACATTCTGAAAATCGCCTGCACTGGTATCGATTCAGGACACCGGACCAACACCGTGTATCGATTCTGTGCGCAGCGATCACAGCGCCGAGTTTGGGCCATGAAAGGCCGGGGCGGTGAGGGAGTGCCGATCGCTTCCCCGCCAGCCAAGAAAAAAACGACCATACCGGGAATGCCGGTCGATCTGTACACCGTAGGCACTGACCAAGCGAAATCGAGTATTTACGCAAGGCTCAGATTGTCCAGACCCGGCCCAGGCTATTGCCATTTCCCGGATAATTACACAGAGGCTTTTTTTGAAGGGCTGACCGCGGAAAAGGCACTCACCGTTTACACAAAAGGCTTTCCGAAGCTGATATGGAAAAAGCCCGCTGGTGTGCCGAATGAACCGCTCGACATTCGCGTGTATCAATATGCTGCGTTGTCTATCCTTAATCCCGTTTGGAAGGCGCTGCAAAAAAGGCTAGAATCTGAACCACCGCAAGAAACCGAAGCGGAACCCGATGACGAACCTAAAAAAGCGCGGCCTAAACGCAAACGAAAGCGTCGGTCCAGCTTTGTTGGAGGATTGAGCTAATGCCTGGGCATGTTTTGACGGAACTGCCGCGTCGAATAACAGTCGGTGACACGATCACTTGGGACGAATCGCTTACGGACTTTCCGGCTAGTGCCTCCTGGGTAGTGACTTACAGCTTCACCAGTCCGACCGCGCAGTTTGCCAGTAGCCATGCCGCTGTCGGTGACGATCACAGAATCACCATCGACACGACCGAACTTGAAGAGGGTCATTACGATTACACGAAAAAACTCGCTAATGGCACCGATACGCACACCCTGGAATCTGGTTTCATCGATGTGGACCCGGACCTGTCTGCGGATACTGCCGGCGTTGATCGGCGCAGTTTTGCCGTTATCACTCTCGAAAACATCGAAGCGATATTGCAGGGCAAGGCGACCAAGGACCAAAGCAGTTATTCGCTGAATGGCCGCGCCTTGTCGAGATATTCAATTGACGAACTCAACGACTGGCGCGCCACGTTGCGAGTGGAGGTCCGGGACGAAAGACAGAAGGCCCGCAGGAAATCAGGCGGGAAATCACACCGTAACGTCCACGTGAGCATGAGCAGTGCAGTTCATTAAAAAACTGAAAAAGCTATTACCGATCAGCAGAAAAAAAGCGAGTCGTGGCGCTCGGACATACGCCGCTGCGCAAATTGGCCGACTGCAATCGGGATGGATTACGCAACCCAGGCTAATCAACACCGACATTCGGGCATCATTAACCACGCTGCGCGCTAGATCGCGTGAAGAGGCGCAGAACAACGGCTATTACAAAGGATTCTTGCGCGACCTACAGGAAAACGTAGTCGGAGCTCAAGGCTTTCAACTAATCAGCAAACCGATGGACAGCGACACCCTGGTTGACGTTGAAGCAAAGAACAGCATCGAGCGCCATTGGAAAATATGGCAGCAAAAAGAAAGCCGACCGGAACTGTCTGGAATGGGCTTCAAAAACTTTTGCAAATTGGTAATTCGATCCGCAGCGTTGGATGGCGAAGTTTTTATTTGGGAGCGCATGGGCGTCACCGTAAACCCATACCGCTATTCGCTTCGTTTGATGGAACCAGGCAGTGTGGACGTAGACCTCAACACAGAAGGATTAGCGGGCAGCGTGTCGGGCATCAATGTCGCCGCGAACAATGTCGTGCGCATGGGCGTGGAATATGACGAAGACAGGTTCCCTGTCGCTTACCATGTTCTGGCCAGCGAACGCGACGTAGAGTTTTTCATCCACGCATCGACCGGGCGCAAGTATATCCGCGTGCCGAGTAACGAAATCATTCACTTGTTTTTGAGCGATGGAATCTGGCAGACACGCGGAGTGCCGTGGATACATCCTGCTTTGCTTCGATTCAATCAACTGAGCAAGTACGAAGAGGCAGAACTTATCGCTGCTCGCGGCGGCGCTAGCAAAATGGGATTCATCACTGATGCAGACGATGGCACCGGATACACCGGGGACGACGACGAAGATGATACCGACGACGATGAATTGATCGAAGAGTTTGAGCCGGGAATCATTGGGCGGCTGAAAAAGGGTCAGACGTTCGAGGGCTTCGACCCGAACCACCCCAACGCTATCTATCCTGCCTTTGTGAAGACGAACTTGCGCGGGATTGCGGCGGCACTGGGGGAGTCTTACAACCAATTTGCTCAAGACCTCGAGGGCGTCAGTTTTGGAAGTCTGCGCCAGGGAGCATTGAGCGAACGGGCCGTGTGGATGGGCCTGCAACAGTGGCTTATCGACGAGGCTTTCAACCGGATTTTCGCAAGATGGCTAGCGCTCGGATTGCAGGCGGGCGCGATTACGAATCGCAATGGGCGACCGTTGCCGTTAGAGCGCCTGGACAAGTTTTTGGAACATGAATGGCAGCCTCGCCGTTGGGAGTGGATCGACCCGCTTAAAGACACCAGCGCAGACAGGATGCAGCAAGAAGATTTGACCATGAGCCGGTCGGAGCGGATTCGAAAGCGCGGGCGACAACCGACTGAAGTGTTTCAGGAAATCGCCACCGAGAATGAGCTAATGGGGACACTTGGCATTGTATCTGCGCAAGTTGATGCTACACTCGACGCAGATTCGCCCGACGACCGGCTGACGATTTTGGAAGGTGCTGTCGAAGACCTCACCGAAATCGCGGAGCAGAGTGTAAATGGCAAAGGATAAGTCACGGAAAATACGAACCACCGCGCTGCGGCGCATCGCGTTTTTCGACCGTGAATCATTGGACATGGATGCCCGCACGGTTGCGCTCGCATTTTCAAGCGAGCAGCCGATAACACGCTGGTTTGGCGACGAGATTTTGGATCATGGCAAGGGCTCGGTTCGCATGGATCGATTGCGAAGCGTCGGCCCCTTGCTGATGGATCACAATAGCCGAGATCATGTCGGCACGATTGAATCTGCAAAGATTGACAAAGACCGCGTTGGACGCGCGGTCGTTCGCTTTGGAAAAGGAAAACAACGCGACGCAATCTTGTCAGATATCGAGGATGGAATACGAAAGTGCGTGAGCGTGGGCTACCGCATTCATCGCATGAAACTCGAAGAGGGCGGCGACGAAGCGGTGGACGTTTATCGTGCTACCGATTGGGAGCCGTTCGAGGTGTCGCTAGTTGCATTACCCGCTGATACTTCTGTCGGCGTGGGTCGGGAGGCCCGCGAATGGCAGCCAGAATCTAGCGAGGAACACGACACGATCATTGTAGATTTACCTGCAAAGGACACGAAGACGATGAAATTTGATACCGCTGGCAATCCGATTGCCGAAACAGACGCGGACCGAGCGGCGATTGCTGCCGGTACTGCGAAGCGCGAAGACGGAACGCTGTTTGTCGCAGCGCCGCCCGCGCAAATTAGCCCGCCACCCGCCGCGCAAACCATCAGCGCGGACGAGGTTCGCGAAGGCGAAAGACTTCGCATCAAACTGATAACCGAGGTTGGCGCGAAATACGAGCGGGTCGAATTGGCAACGAAGTCGATTGCCGAGAACGATTCGCTTGCGGAGTTCAACGCGAAATTGCTCGACTCGCTTCCTGGTGCGCAGAGGTACACACCGGAAACGCGGTCGCCGGAAAGCGTCAACATCGGTTTAACCCCCGGTGAGACAAAGCGGTTTCAGTTTTTGCGCTTGATTCGTGCCAGAACTTACGGACACGATCAGCCGCATTTCATTGAGGAAGCCGCTTTCGAGCTGGAAGTCTGCCGCGTTGCTGGTGCGCAGGCAGTAAAGGAAAACAGGAAGCCTCGCGGCCTGATAATTCCGAATGATGTTCTGCTTTACGCCGACCCTGACGCGAGTCGAGATTGGCGGGCAGTTCGCGCCGTTCGGGAACTTCTGTCGCAACGTGTGCTGACCCAGGCAGTCGCCGGTGCGTCAACGATCGCTGAGGACTTGCTTGCAGGCTCGTTCATCGATCTGTTGCGTAACCGCATGATCCTGTCTGCGCTTGGCGCGACAATGCTTAGCGGCTTGGATGGCGACGTTGCCATTCCGAGATTGACAGGCGGCGGCACTGCGTTCTGGCTGGCAACAGACGAAACCGATATCACCGAGGCGACGCAGACTTTAGATCAGGTCACGCTCGTTCCGCGAAATGTCGGCGCACTGTCTGTTTTCACCAGACAGTTGCTGTTGCAGTCGAGCGTCGCAATCGAGGCGTTAGTGCGCAGCGACATTGCGACAGTGCTTGCAATCGCCGTTGACCTCGCTGGCCTGTATGGCACTGGTGCCGCTGGTCAGCCGACAGGTGTTTCGAATGTTGCGGGCATCGGCGCACCGGGAGCGTTCGCTGCTGCCGTTCCGACGTTTGCCGAGGTTATCTCGCTTGAGACTGTGGTCGCCCAGGCAAATGCGTTGACCGCCACGCTTGCCTACGCGGTTGACACCGGAATGCGTGGAAGCCTCAAGGGTGCAGAGAAATTTGCGACCACAGGGCTGACTATCTGGGAGCCGGGTAACACGCTGAATGGTCACCGGACCGAAGTCTCGAATCAGATTACCGATGGCGATGTATTTTTCGGCAACTGGGCCGACCTTCTGCAAGGTGCATGGGGCGGCCTGGACATCCTGGTCGATCCTTTCACTCTGTCGGCACGCGGAAACACGCGAATAATTGCGTTCTGGACTACGGACTTCGCTGTAAGGCATCCAGAGTCATTCTCGTTCGAGAACGACACGTAAGCCTGACGAGTGGTATTAACTGTGAAATCGGGGCGGGCCGCGTTGGCCCGCCCCATTATTGGCAAAGGTGGAGTGATGGCTGACAAAAGTAAAACGATAGCGCAACCCCCGCATCGATTAGATCGCATTCGGGTCTGTGGCAAATGGCAAAAGCCCGGTTACAAAGCGGACGATGCCGAAGTCGCGGCATGGAAAAAGCGCTGCAAAGATCGCAACTGGAATCCGGAAACCGGCAAACCAAATGTTGACGAGACAGCCCCGACGCCTGGACCGAAAACCGACAAGAAGTAATGCCGCCGATTGAAGCAGAGGCCGACCGCGCGTCATTTTTCGACGATGCGGAAGTCGCTGACATTCGTGGTGTCGAGGTTAACGGTCAATTCGACGAGCGCACCGAGTTTGTCGAGGGCGTTGGGCCGGTCCCGATGCAGACCACCAACCCGGTTTTTATGTGTCAGTCGATCAAGGTGCCTGCTGATGTTGTGGAGGGCGAACCGATATCGATTGCGCGGCAAGATGGTTCTATATTTTCCGGGACCATAATCACCGTAGAGCCGGATGGCTTCGGTATGTCAACACTGACATTGGAAAGCGATGGCTGACCATCTTCGAAAACAGATACGCAAACGGGCCACTGCCGCGCTTCAGAATCTTGCGACAACTGGCAGCCGGGTTTTTGAATCTCGCGTTTACCCGTTATCGAAAGCGAAATTGCCTGGGCTGTGCATCTATACGCCGGCCGAAGCGTCAGGCCGCGAGGAATCACCAAACGAATCGATGCGCGATTTGACCTTAATGGTTCACGGCCTTGTTGCGATCAGCGATAAACTCGAAGACGAACTGGACGGGATTGCCTTGGAGGTAGAAATCGCACTCGACAACGAAGGCGAAATGAATGGCCTCGCCAAGATTTATCATGGTATACAGGGCACTGTCACCGTAATGGAAGCCGACGACACGGATCAGCCGTATGGTGCAATCGACTTGGAATTTTTATACACTTACCGCACAAGGGCAGGAACTCCCAATATCGCTCGATAGTGAGGCACGAAAATGACCACAGCAACAGGTAATTCCGGATCACTGACTTTCGCTGGTAGCGCGGTCACTGAATTAAAAACGTGGAGCCTCGACGAAGCGGCAGAACAGATCGATGACACCGCTATGGGCGATACCAACCGAACTTCGAAGTCCGGGCTGCCAAGTGCTACCGGATCGATTGAGGTTCATTACGACGAAGCAGATTCGGTGCAAGAGTCGATGGATGCAGGCGCAAGCGGTGTCCTGGTGCTTTTCCCGAAGGGCAGCGCAACGGGCGAACCGCGCATCACGCTCACGGTGCAGATCACTGGCCGTGCTGGATCGGGCGGCATCGATGAAATCTTGCCGCAGTCCTTCAACTATGCGTTGTCTACTGGTGGAGTGGTGCGCGATCTGGTGCCGTAACACCTGGTCAATGGCTTAAAGGTGGGAAATGACTGACACGGAAATCATGCTCCCGGACGAAACCTCGTTCGGCAAGGTGCACATCAAACGGCAAGCGTTGCGCAAGGTCCGTTGCATCAAAATTCCAGAATGGGGAACCAAGAAAAAGCCTCTTTGCTTATACGCTTACCCGCTCACCACTGGTCAGGTGATGCAGCTGGAAGGGAAATACCCGACCAATACCGAACAGAATGTCATGCAAATGATTATGCAATGCATGGACAGCAGCGGCGAGCCGTACTTTTCGCTGCTCGATAAAACCGCGCTGCTGAACGAACCGAGCGAACTAATCGGTAGGGTTTGCCTAATGCTCAATGGCGAACTCGCCTCCTTCGAAGAGGCGCTAAAAAAAAATAACCAGTGACAATAGGCTGTTCGCACAACACTGGCTGGCTGAAAAACTAGGCCGAAATCTGCAATCGATCCGGGATATGCCAACTACCGAATTTGATGCTTGGATGGCATACTTGGTCATCAAGGGCGAATCGCCATACCCGGTGCATAAACGATGGCTCGACGCAACCAAGCCGAAATAGTAATAACAGCGCGTGATCGTACCAAGCAGGCGTTTCGCGCTGTTAACCAAAAACTCGGAAAATTCGCCACCGTTGGCATCGCTGGCGCTGTGGTCGGGCTTGCTCTGCTTACGCGGGAGTCGCTAAAGCAGATCGATATTCTTGCGAAGACCGCGCAGAAATTGGGACTTACCACAGAGGCGTTGAGCGGCCTTAGATTGGCCGCCGAAAAGACCGGCCTAACCGCAAAGAACCTAGACCTCGGTATTCAGCGCATGACCCGTCGAATTGCGGAAGCTGCCGCTGGCAGCGGCGAGGCTAAAGCCGCATTGCTGGAACTTGGCCTTAGTGCGGTATCCCTTGCTCAAAAATCACCCGATGAACAGATGCTTGAATTGGCCGACGCGTTCGAAGACGTAGCGGGACAATCTGACAAGGTACGGCTCGGCTTTAAATTATTCGACAGTGAAGGCGTTGCATTAATCAACACCTTGAAACTTGGTCGTGAGGGATTGCTCGAAAGTGCAGCAGCGACCAAGCGATTCGGCACCGCGATATCAGCCGTCGAAGCAGCAGGCGTCGAAGAGGCCAACAATGCTTTTCTTGATATGCGGGAAGCAATCAAGGGCGTTGGCTTCGATCTGGCCAGAAGGTTTGCGCCAGGTATGGAAGCCGCCAGCACCAGCACCGCTAATTTCATTGTGACCATTCGCCGCGACTTTATTCCTGCAATGGTATTGCTGCTTGAACAGATGGAGCTCGTACAGGCCAATGTGCGCGGCCTGTCGGATATCGAACTTGCTGTGCGCGTCGAATTTCAGGCCGACTCTATTGCAGAGGTCGAAAAACGCATCGCGGCTTTTGAATCGACCGGCAGGACCAAGCGGCTTAATGCGCTAAACGAATTGGAAGCAAGTAAGACCGAGCTAATGCAGCTTCGATTGCTTGAACGTCAACGGATGGAATTTGCGTCTGAATTAGAGGCACAGCAGGCGCGGCTTGATGAAGTCGAAAACGAACAGAAGCGACGCTCCGAAATCATTCTGGAAGCCGACAGGAAACTGGAAGAGTCGCGACTCGCGCAACGTGAAGAGGCACGACAAAGGGCAGAGGAAATAGAGGAAACCGCCGACCGTGAGAGCTTCGAACTGCGATTGGAAAGGGAGCAGGAAAAGAACAGTAAAATAATTGCACTTGCGTTCACTCGGGCACGTGAGGAACGGCGGCTCAGGTTTGCCGAGGCTAAAGAAGAGCAGAGAATGCTAGATGCCACAGGCAGATTGGAGGCGCAAGCAGCACGACAGACAATCAGATTACGCCAAGCCACGGCGCAAACCAGCATTCAGATTCTGCAAACCCTGATCGGGAAAAATAAAAACGTGGCTCGCGCGTTATTCCTAGTTGAAAAAGGGCTTGCGATTGCGCGGACCATTCAGAATACTGCCGCTGCTTCCGTGAAGGTGTTCGCAGACTTGCCGTACCCGGCAGCGGTGGCCGCGGCAGCGTCGATTCAGGCTTTCGGCGCGGCACAGGTCGGGCTTATCGCAGCGACGGCCCTTACTGGCGTTGGCAGCATTGGCGGCGGCGGTAGCCCCGGCCTTGGTGGTGGTGGTGGGTTCGGCGCCGGGGACATCGGCGGCGGTGGGAATTTTGCGAATGACCCCGCTCCGAGTTCTGGCGGGACCGGCCTACAAGACCAGGGCGTTGTGCAGTTGATATTTCCCAACCTCTTCGGAATCACGCCGGACGCAATCGATGCACTTGCTGACGCGCTGCGCGAAGCGTCGGAAAACCGTGACGTCATTATCGTGTCCGGACAAGGGCGAAATGCGGAACTGTTAACGGGGACAAATGGATGAGCCTATTCACTTATGTTGCTAGGCGTGCGCTGTCACCCGGCACAGTCAATCTACAAAACGTCACTCGCGATTTTCGTTTGCTCGCGTTTCCATTGGCAAGAAGGCCACAGGCAAGACAAACGACATCCTTGAGCGGGTCAGTCGAGTCGATACTGTTGCGCAGCGAAACTCATTACAGTTGCCAGACGGAGTTAATTGAGCCGCGCACCGTGGCTGATGCCCAAGTGTTAGAGTTTTTTGCCTCAGTGGAAAATGCCGAAATCTTTACCTTTGATAGATACGGCACAATCGCTGTGCCTGACAATCCCGTATCTTGCCTGATGGTTTCGAAAACGCTTCCGACGACCGAATCTGCCAAGAAATTTCACAGGTACAGGTTTGTGATTCGTGAGAGCTGATAACACTCTTTTCGCCACCGATAACGTAGACGGCTCAAAGCAGCCACGCTATGTGGTCAGCATCGACTTCGATGGCACGGTTCAATATTTCACGTCGCACGGCGACATAGCGAATGTGCCTTCGACACCGCCCGTTGTGCAAAATGTTCTCTTCGGGATCAGCGCGACAAGCCAAACACTGAACCCAGACAGAGCCAACGCAACGATCGGCAGCATGTCATTCGATATCGTTGACCTCGCGAGCGCATTCACAAATTTGGTTCGGACCGAGCTAAACACAAATGATGTCGGCCTGCGAGGGCGCACTGTAAAGTTCTACATTGGGTACAAGTCGGAACAGGATGGAGCGGGAATCCTTGATGGATCGAGCACCGACGACAATCCGGACTTCGACAACTTCGTGCTTTTCCAGACCCAGGTAGTCCAGGTCGTTGAGACGAAAGAAGGGAAATACACGATCAGATGCGCCGACATCCAGCGCCAAACTAAAACACAAATTTTCGACCTCGCGCTGACCTACTTAACCAGTTCGATCACCGATGTTGCAACAACGATTGCCGTTCTGGACCTGTCCGGGTTTGAGGGAAACTTCCACGGCACAAGTTATACCGATGCGCCAAGCGCGGACGTTATCTATATTCGGATCGATACCACAAAGGAAATCATTCGTTGCCCCGTTTCAGGAATTTCGGGAAATAGTTTTACCGGCGTGACTCGCGGCGTTCTCGGATCAAAAGCCAAAGCTGTTGATGTGGACGCCACATCGGCCAGCGACCGCCGCCCGCAAGTCGAAGAGTACGTGTATTTAGAATTGCCCGCCGTGAAATTGGCCTACGCGATTTTGACCGGCGTGATTGAGGGAACCGCGAACACCCTGCCGAGCAGTTGGCACGCTGGCGTGCCGACCTCATTCGTTCGACTTAATGACTTCAAAACCATTGGCGATGATCTGTGGGTGCCGACCGACGACACGGCTGCCGTAGTCCTGCTTTTTGATGGCATCGAAAAACAGGATGCAAAGAAATTCTTAGAAACCGAGATTTATCTATTGCTCGGACTTTTCTCGCCGGTTTATGCAGATGGTCAGCTTGGCCTTAAGCGAATGGTGCCGTCGCTGTCAGATTCGCCCTACCATTTTGATATCGATGACGCGAACGTCGCGAGTACTGGAAGCCTCATACACGACATGGAGTCGATGCAAAATAATTTGCGCGTCGATTGGAACTGGAACGGCGAAAGGTTCATCCGCTCCACCATCATTGTCGATTCAGCGTCGATTGCAAAGCGTGGTCAGGCCCCAGAAAAGCGGCTCGGCTTTCGCGGGCTGGTGGGAACACGATTCACCGAACAGGTATTGCGCCAGCTACTTACTTCGCTGCGCGATATGTATACAGGCCCGCCATTGCGCCTGGACGCGAACTGCTTTCATTTAACCAACCCGCTTGAGGTAGGCGATGCCGTTCGCGTGAACCTGTCCAACGTGAGGGATTACAGCCAGTCCGGGTCGAACCTTGTTCGAACAATGGTGATTCACGGAATGACCGTTGATTGGCTAAAAGGCGTGAAGCTAAAGCTGTTTGGCAGTTCAGAACGCGCCGACGAAATTCCACCGATTGTTGCGACAACTTGTTTGCCGGATGCCTTCTACCCCCAGGAAGGCACTGCGTTGTCGTCGGTTCCTGGCCTGATGACCGGCAATGTCACTAACGCAGGAGCATTCACGCTAACCGGTGATGCGGATATGAACGCTGCGGGTGCGGTTTTCTATCACGATGCTCCGCTGACCATTAGCTCGACTACCACTTTAAACATTGAGCAAAACGTGCAGTTGCGCGTTCGTGGATTCCTCACGATCAACGGGACCATCGATGGTGTCGGGCAGGGGCTCGCCGCAGGCTCAAGCAATTTCGTTTTCGATGAGCATTACTATTTTACGAGCACACAGGGCGTAGGCAATCCCGGTTTCATAGGCAACAGCGTTACGCACCACGGCTTGTTATTTCGCGAGCCGGACGATGGCGGAATACCGAAGTGGGTTTGGGTCACTGGCCCGTTTTTCACGCAAGGGCTTTATGATGCCTTTCCGAATTTAGTGCTTGAGGTTGACGATGCCGGAAGCGGGACCATCATCGGAATACCAACCGATATGCGCGGCGGCGGCGGTGCACCTGGTCGAGCCGCAGGCTTAAAAATTGGCATCAGCGGTCGATCACATCAAAAGAACGACGGTGGTGCTGGCGGCGCCGGAGGCGCTGCATTAGCCGTGATCTGTCGTGGCGGAGACTTTGGCGTTTCCGGTGAAATTAGGCTCGATGGTAACGATTCAGTAGAACCAACAGGTTTTTTCATCACCGACCCAAACCCGACCTTTCATATTTACGGTGGTGCTGGTGGGGCCGGTTGTCCCGGCGCTTTGCTGTGGCTGATCGATGGTTCATCACAAACCTTCCCAGATTTGGCGGGCCATTTTTTTGCTCTAACCGGCGATGTGCCGGCGCAATTCGCCCTGCCGTTTCAGGGCGGGCCAGGGCAGAACAGAAGCCTGTCGCAAACAAACGCGCCGCAAAAGAATATGGCACCGTTCATGCCGGGACGAATCAGCGGATACGATCAGACTGGCGTGAATTTCCGAATAAGTTTTTTGCCGTGTGACGTTACGCCAGAAG
>SDBV01010217.1_pt1 | contig 12331 bp, 12 predicted proteins | sample 2277081 | NCBI WGS metagenome assembly SDBV01 (sample SAMN10402039, study PRJNA504765) | marine sediment metagenome | isolation source: marine sediment core GS10_PC15, 223 cmbsf | place: Arctic Ocean: Southern Knipovich Ridge | collected 2010 | reverse complement strand
AATGATAATTATTTATTATTGCAAATCTATTTGGTTCTTTGTGCTGTGATTTGTTAAATGGCTTTATTAATTGCGCATAACTTATTTTTTAACTGCGGGGTTCGGACCACGGCTTGGCGAAGTCCAGTGGCTTCAGTAAAGATTAAAACTTTACTCCACAAATAAAACAATACAGTAAAAGACTAATGTTTGCAAGAATAATTACTGGATTTGGGCGAAATGGGGTTGGGGCCCCATGGAGCTGTCCAAGCCGAAGTTGTACGAAGTGATATTTAATTTAAACACTATAAAAATCTGAGATTTGATATGGTTCATTAGATTCTAGCAATTCTGCGATACCATATTTATCATGATTAGGAACTATAATCCATATTTGTTGAAATTTATCTTGAGTAATCTTTCTAATATTTTCTCTAATCTCTTTTAATCCAATAAATCCATTTATTTTTAAACTAATATAAAATACTAAAATATATCCTTTATAATCTCCAGATTCTATTGATAATTTTTTATTTGTTAAATGGTCGCAAAATATTTCAGATATATTTTTAATATTATTCTTAATTTTTTTTTCTATTACATGTGAAGTAATGCAAACATTTTCAATAAAGAAATGGTCATACTTTCTTTTATTTTTTGATAATTCTTGATTTTCTTGGTATACTGAATAGTTTAATAATTGATAGTCATAACCTAATTCTTCTTCAGGAACATAAATCATATGTTTTTGAGTACTTATTTTATTTAAAGATTCAGCAAATATTGCAGCAAAAAATGATTCTCTATCATGTTTGCAATTGGAATTTCTAAGATAATTTGGTAATAAATGTGCTCTCGGACAATTATATTTACGTTTAAGATTAGTAATTGTATCTATAGGATTCATGAATTGTGATTTTGCATTTTTATCAATCATAAATATCATTTCGTACAACTCCTTATGCATGAATTCATACATTGTTTGAAATTTATACAAAAGTTGAAATATTTTATAAAAAAAATACAAAAAATACAACCAAAATGAACTTTTTTCTAATTATATATAATAGAAAAACAAAATTTGGAGGTATATATGCAAAAATAAATGGAGGAGTTAATTCAAAGATATAAAATGGAGCTTCAGATAATGAAATACAGTATTAACACTGTAAAAAATTACTGTTCTACAATAAAAAAATATTTTAGCTGGTGTGCGAATGGGCAAATAGAAATATCTATAGTAAAGGTAAAGCAGTATATTCATCATTTGTTTAAAAAAGGATTATCATCAAACACTTTATCTTTACATATTAATGCTCTAAAATCATTTTTTAAAATAGTTCTAAAAACGAATATTCTAAATGAAATAAGATATCCTAAAAGAAATAAGTCCATACCACATATTCTTGAACGCGTAGAAATAATAAAAATACTTAATGTGATAGAAAATAAAAAGCATCAATTATTTTTACTCACTTCCTAAGGGTGGGAGAAGTTATTAAAATTAAAGTTAAAGATGTAGATTTTATTAAAAACAGAATTACAATTCGTAAAAGTAAAGGCAGAAAAGACAGAATCGTAATTATTTCTAACCAGCTTTTGCCGGAGCTAAAAATAATTATGGGAAACAGAGATAAAAACGAATATCTTTTTAAACCTAAATACAGGAAAATGTATTCAAAAAGAACTGTTCAGCATATCTTTTCTATAGCATTAAAAAAATCTGGAATAAACAAACATGCAACCTGCCACACATTAAGACATAGTTTTGCAACGCATCTTTTAGAAAATAGTAACAACATTGTTAATATACAAAAACTTTTAGGCCATAAAAATGTTGAAACAACTATGATTTATATAAAACTTGCTAAAAATAAGCTGGATGATATTGATAGCCCTTTGTGAGTATATACGAATTCATATATGATAATTTTTTCCTGGGTAGCGTGTATGTATTTTCATTGATGCAATGCGGATAAAATTATTTCATGCTGATTTATTGGGTGGGAATTCGATATCGGGCAATAGTACTTGATAAGAATAAATGTATTAACCATGGAACACTCGGAAAACACTGAATATAAAAGAATTAAAGTATTACTCTTTCAATCTGCAAATTAGGATAATGATTAAAGTTTATAATTAGTCCTAATTTAATACCTGTTGCCTTAAGGTAATTAAATATTTGTGCCTTATGTTTTTTGCTTAATTCTTTGACCGCTTTTAACTCAAGAATTATTTTATTAAAACAAATGAAATCAGGAATATATCTCTGTTTTAATGGTCTATTTTTATAATTAATAATTATTTCTTTATTCTGACAACCGAAATACCTCGCAGTTCTACTGCGGGGATGGAGGCTATGAACTAGTGCCTGACCACATGCAAGCTTGTGGTCAGGCAACCTTACAGAACGAAGATACCTCGGAGCTCTGCTCTGGGGTTCTTCATTATATTTTCCGAATTTTCTGTGTTTTCCGTGGTGAAAAAAAACCGATATTAAACTTGCACCCGATTTATTTGTTTAGCTTGAAATTCTTCTTTATTGTATTTATACTTTCTTTAAATGGAAGCAGATAAACTTTTTAAAACCCCTTTGTATGATTTACATATTAAAAGCAATGCAAAAATGATAGATTTCGGCGGGTGGATTATGCCGGTACAATATGAGGGGATCATCAAAGAGCATGTCGAAACTCGTACGAATGTAACTGCTTTTGATATCTGTCATATGGGCGAATTTATATGTGAAGGATCCGGAGCAGAAACGGCCCTTTCTAATGTACTAACAGCAGATCTATCTTCTTTAAAGCAGGGAAAGTGCAGGTATGGTTTTATTTTAAATAACGATGCTGGTATAATAGACGACTGCATAACTTATAAACTTAGTAAAGAAAAATATATGATAGTTGTAAATGCATCTAGAATTTCTCCGGATTATAAGTGGATTGCAGGGCATATTCAGAAAGATATTACTTTAAACAATATCTCAGATAATACAGGAAAGATTGATGTTCAGGGGCCTAAATCTTCAGGAGTGGTGGAAAAGCTTTTTTCCAAAAGCTTTAAAGAACTTTCATACTTTGCATTTGAATCATTTAAATGGAATAATGCTGATATTATTGTTAGCAGGACTGGTTATACTGGCGAGCTGGGTTATGAGATTTATGCTCCAACCGCTATTATTGTAAATATATGGGAGCAGCTTATTAAAATAGGTGTTGCTCCGGCGGGTTTAGGAGCACGTGATACACTGCGGCTCGAAGCGGGGCTGCCTCTTTATGGGCATGAGTTTACAGAGGAGATTACACCTGCATGTTCCGGTTTCAAAAAATTTGCAAATAAAAAAGTCGATTTTATAGGAAAAAAGGCGCTTCTATCTATTAAGCCAAATGTTAAGCTTACAGGATTTAAACTTGATACCCGCCAGTCTGTTCGAAACTTAAATAAAGTATTTATTGCTGATAAAGAAGCTGGTTGGGTAACAAGCGGTTCTTTTGCACCTTCGCTTGGATATTCTATAGGTTTTGCTTATATTAAAGAAGAAATAAAAATTGAGGAATTTCTAATAGATACAGGCAGAAAAAAACTTTCTGCAGTGGTATGTAAGTTTCCTTTTTACAAAACAAAATCATCCTGCTAAATTAATTTAGATGGATAAAAGCCGTATAACGGTGTTAGGAGGTATAATGATTCCCGAAAACAATTTATACACAAAAGAACATGAATGGATTAGATTGGAAGGCTCTATTGCGTATATTGGTATTACAGATTTTGCACAGGACCAGCTTGGTGATATTACTTATGTGGAATTGCCGGAAGAAGGCAGTGAAATAAAAAAAGATGAAGAGATTTGTGCGATAGAATCAGTAAAAGCTGCAAGCGATATATATGCACCTGTAGGTGGTACTGTACAGTCTGTTAATTCAAAATTAGATGACAATCCGGGCATTATTAATAAAGATCCTTATAATGACGGGTGGATATTTGCAATCAAAATTGATGATAAAAGCGAATTGTCAGACTTAATGGATAGTAATCAGTATAAAAAACATATAGAGGGGTAGAGATGCCATATATAGCCAATACGGATAATGAGCGGCAAATAATGCTTAGCGAATTAGGCATTAAAAGCATAGATGAACTCTTTGGTGATATTCCTAAAGAATTTAAGATTGATACTCTTTCCATACAGGAAGGCAAGAGTGAGCAGGAGGTTCTGGAGCATTGTACGAACCTCTCTAATCATAATGCACATAAGCTAACCAATTTTGTTGGCGGCGGATTTTATGACCACTATATTCCTGCAGCAATAGATGCCATCATATCACGTGGCGAGTTCTTTACAGCTTATACACCTTATCAGCCGGAGGTGTCACAGGGAACACTTCAGGCAATTTTTGAGTATCAGAGCGGAATCTGCAGATTAACGGATATGGATGTTGCAAATGCATCATTATACGATGGTGGTACGGCATTGTATGAAGCAGCTATGATGGCATTAAGAATAACCCGCAGAAATAAGATAATTTTAGACAGCGGAGTAAATCCAATATACAGAAATATGCTTACATGTTATACAAGTAATCTTTCATTAGATTTTTTTGAAATTGATATTGAACACGGCCAAAGCAGCAGGGAAAAAGTAGATGCTGCGTTAGATACGGATACAGCAGCTATAATCGTTCAGAATCCGAATTTTTTCGGTGCTGTAGATGATTTTTCGGATATTGTAGAAATGGCTCTTAAAAAAGGTGTTCTGGTTATTATGTCTGTTTATCCTATTTCATTAGGTTTATTAAAAACTCCAGGAGAAATGGGTGCGGATATAGTAACCGGGGAAGGTCAGAGTCTTGGAATACCTTTATCATTCGGAGGGCCTTATCTTGGGTTTATGGCATGCAAAATAAAACATGTAAGGAAAATGCCTGGCCGTATTGCAGGAGAAACTGTGGATTCCGCAGGAAGGCGTGGTTTTGTTTTGACTCTTCAGGCAAGGGAACAGCATATAAGGCGTGCAAAAGCTATGTCCAATATATGTTCAAACGAAGCATTATGCGCTTTACGGGCGATACTCTTTCTATCACTGTTAGGTAAAAATGGAATACAGGATCTTGCCCATTTGTGTGCCGCACGTGCAGAATATGCAAAAACAAGAATGAATCAGATTAAAAATATCGAAGTTAAAAAATCCGCTCCTACATTTAATGAGTTTACAGTGGAGCTGCCTTTTGATGCTGGTAACATCATAGGTAAAATGCTGGAAAAAGGATTTGCAGCAGGTTTCCCTCTTGGACGGTATTACAAAGGAATGGAAAACTATCTTCTAATTGCAGTTACAGAAAAAAGGACAGTAGAAGAAATTGGCCTGTACACGGAATGTCTGGAGGCACTTTTATGAGCAAGCTGATATTTGAAAAATCTATTTCCAACAGAAAAGGTATTAGCATACCGAAAGTAGAAGAAAAAATAAAAGAACTTAAACTGAGAATTCCAAAAAAATATATGCGTATAAAACCGGCAGAACTTCCGGAAGTATCGGAACTGGATGTGGTAAGACATTATACTGAACTGTCTAAAAAGAACTTTTCCGTAGACAGTAATTTTTATCCCCTTGGCTCATGTACTATGAAGTATAACCCAAAGGTTAATGAAAAAATAGCAGGGCTTGATGGTTTTGCTTCTCTTCATCCGCTACTTCCACAGCTTCGCGGGGGAGGTATGCTTACACAGGGAGCCCTTCAGGTCTTATACGAAATGGACACGCTGCTATGTGAATTAACGGGCATGACTGCTTATACTATGCAGCCTCTTGCTGGGGCACATGGTGAATTAACAGGGATAATGCTAATATCAGCATATCATAGAGATAAAGGTAATAAGAAAACAAAAGTTATAATTCCGGATTCTGCACACGGTACAAATCCTGCAAGTGCTGCTATTGCCGGATATGAAGTTGTGAGTATTCCTACAGGCAAAGACGGCTGTATGGACTTAGAAGCATATAAAAATGCACTGGACGATGATGTAGCGGCTTTAATGCTTACATGCCCGAATACTATAGGTGTGTTTAATAAAAATATTCATAAAGTTGCAGAAATGGCACACAAAAAGGATGCATTACTCTATTATGATGGTGCAAATTTTAATGCGCTGATAGGAAAATGCAGGCCGGGTGACCTTGGATTCGATGTTGTACATTTAAATCTTCATAAAACCTTTTCTACTCCACATGGAGGCGGAGGCCCTGGCGCAGGCCCTGTCGGCGTAAATGACAAACTTAAACCTTACCTGCCCATTAGCATAGTAACGAACCGTACAGACGGAACTTACGCGTTAAAGTACAATCTTGAAAAATCAATAGGATATATTGCCCCTTTTTATGGTAATTTCGGAATAATATTGCGTGCTTATGCCTATATACTTCTACTTGGAAAAGAAGGTTTGTGCAGGATAAGTGAAAATGCTGTATTAAATGCAAATTATATACAGGAAAAATTAAAAAAATTTTATCATTTACCTTTTGACAGGCCGTGTATGCATGAATGCGTATTGAGTGCATCCAACTTTGAAGAAAAAGATGTACATGCAATTGATATTGCAAAGGGGCTGTTAGACATGGGCTTTCATGCTCCTACTGTATATTTCCCTTTAATTATAAAAGAAGCCATAATGATAGAACCTACCGAATGCGAATCCAAAGAAGATATAGACAGATTTATAGCTGCTATGATTAAACTTGCAGAACTTGCAGATAAGAATCCTGAAAGCTTTAAGGAAATGCCTGTAACTACACCTGTTTCGAGGCTTGATGAGGTTAAAGCAGCAAGGGATATGAAACTGAGGGTATAATTTGCAAATAAATACTTATTTTAAACATCTAAATTAATATTTTTATTGACTCTACTAATGTAATAAAATATTATTTTAATTATATATTAGGAGGAATAAATGAAAGCACATAAAATTATCGGTAGAATCTTACTTTTATTAGTATTAATTGTAGCAGTAACAAGCTGTGTATCAACCCCTATAATCCAGGTATATTCCGGGCCTAAACTAGAAAGAGCGGAGATCGCTCGAGTAACTATGGATATTTCTTTAGGTGTTGTAACTGTAAATAGAGTAGATCCCTTGCCATCGACTACCATGAGAACTATGACTCTTGAGCTGCTCCCTGGAAAGTACAGAATAGTCCTTTTTTATAGTGACCCTTACACTGAATCAGTAAATGATTTATCTGTTATATTATTTGCAGAAGCTGGTAAATCCTATCATATTTATTCAGGAGCTGGAGGGGGTAATTGGGACCCATATATTTTAGAAAAATAATTAGAACCCCTTAAAATTATATTTTCCTCTTTTAATTAGATAGCTGTATCTAAAAGCGTTATATTTACTAATATTAGAATTTGATTTCTACTATATAATTGTTTACCAAATATGCCGATATTAAATAAAGATAATATTTAAAAGAATGGAGATATAAATATAATGAAATATTCAAAAACCTGTTTTTTTATTGTTTTTTTTACATTAATTACCATATGCTCTGCTTTTAGTACGGATGTAGAAATAAATTTCAGTGCAACCTGGGGTTTATATGATGAAATCGTGGATGAAGCGTACAAATATATAGGCGTGCCTTATGTTAGCGCAGGGATCGACAAAAATGGAGTAGACTGCTCAGGTTTAACATACGGTGTGTATAAAGAAGTAACCGGAATCCTATTACCAAGAAGAGTAGAAGATCTTATACTGGAGGGAGAAGTTGTAGAGAGTGAATTACTTCCGGGAGATCTGGTTTTTTTTGATACGGTTGGAGGCCCTTCACATGTTGGGATATATATAGGCGGAGGTGAGTTTATTCATGCAGCTTCTGAGGGTGCCAGAGTAGGAGTTACAATAGATTCATTCTCTACAAATTATTATAAAGAACGATACCTAGGTGCCAGAAGATATATAGAAAACAGCTACCCATTAATTAAAATAATCATTGATGATGAAACAGGTGAACTTGATATACCTTATACTCTTCCTGCAGGGATTCCACTTTATTTTTCTATTGCAAGTGAATTATCAGAAGAAAGTTTTTTAGAATTCAATATGTATAAGGATGATGATCCTGCTGTCTTTATAAAAAGAATACGCCTTACTCCGGAAGAAGAACCTGCTCTAATTATGTTTATTCCGGATGCAGGAAACTGGAAAGCAGTAATATCTAACGGCAAAGAGCTAGTTCAGATAAGTTTTCAATCGATAGATGAAGAATAAATCTGCTTAAATATCAATTATTTAAAGTTATAAAAGATAAAATTGCTAATGAAACACCTGGAAGATAGTAAAGCAGAAAAACCAGTACTCAAGAAAAAAAATCGTACCATTATTACCTCTCTGGTAATGCTCTGTACGATGGCAACCAGACTACTTGGATTTGTCAGAAATGCTTTAATAAATTCAATATTCGGTGCAAGCGGTTATGCTGATGTATTGCATGCAGTTTTTACAATTCCTAATAATTTCAGGAAACTCCTGGCAGAAGGTGCATTATCCTCTGCTTTTATTCCGGTACTGTCTAAAATTATAGTAAATGATCCGGAAGGTAATTCTGCAAAACGCTTAACCAGAAATATTATTACTTTTCAACTGATAATTTTAATTCCTTTACTTACACTTGCTGTAGTATTTGCAGATCCGATTATTGAATTATTACTAGAATTTAAAGAACCATGGCAAATGGAACTTTCCAAAGCTCTATTTAAGTGGCTAATTTTTTATCTTTTATTTGTAAGTTTAAGTGCAGTACTAATGGGAGTACTAAATTCAAATAATATTTTTGTTGTACCTGCATTATCACCTTTAATGTTTTCTATTGTTGTAATTAGTTCTGTATTCTTTTTACATGAATCACTTGGAATATTCTGCATGGCTGTCGGAGTATTAGGCGGAGGCCTTCTTCAGGTGATTTTTCAGCTGCCGTTTTTTAAAAAAATTGGTTATGATTTAAAACCGGAACTTGGATTTAAGAATGATGATTTTAAAAAAGTTTTAAGACTATGGCTTCCTGTAATTGCAACATCATCTATTTTTGTAATAAATCATCAAGTGGCAATATTATTTGCAACCGGTCTGGAAGAGGGTAGTACAACTTATCTTGCAAACGCAGTAGTATTCTGGCAGCTTCCATTCGGAATATTTTCTGCATCCATCACAACTGTACTTTTCCCAAAGATGAGCAGACAGGCAGTTAGAAATGATAATGACGGCCTTAAAGAATCTGTAAGCTACGGATTAAGGTTTTTATTTGTAGTTTTAATACCATCTACAATATTTTTTCTTTTTTTTAGCCGGGAAATAATAAGCACAGTTTATCAGAGAGGTAATTTTACAAGTACTCATTCTATTATGACTGGCAAAGTTCTTATTGGATACGCTATTGGACTTTTTAGTGTAGGTGGATTTAATTTTCTTCAGCGGTTTTTTTATGCGAATAGAGATTATAAAACTCCGTTCTGGGTTGCACTTATTGTGATGTGTCTGGATATAATTATTTCCATCTGGCTTATAAACACAAACTTACGTGTAATAGGCCTGGCAATTGCTAATTCTGTTTCGTTTACTGTTGGTATTATTATTATGTTTATATTCGCAAAAAAACGGTTAAAACGAATTGGCGGAAAGAAAATTGGCATAACATTTATAAAAGTTATTTTTTCTATGATACCGGCTGTTACTGTACTGTTTCTATACAGCCACTTAGTTTCAGACTTATGGACAGAGGCAAGTTCATTTATTAATGTGGTTTTATTAATTGGTGGTTTTGTCAGTTTTACTCTTTTAAGCCTGCTTTTATATTATTTTACCGGTGTGGAAATATTGCGTAATATTATTGCACGGAGGTTTAAGAAATGAAAAGAATGCTTTTCGGATTAATTTTAATTTTACTTCCAATGTTTATGTACAGTGTAGAAAATGAAGATGCGGAAACTGAAGTAAAAGAGGAAGAAGTCCGCTCCATTGTAGAAGTGTGGAAGGAAGTTTTGCTATTCGGAATAGACTCAGAAGTAATCGATACAATAAATAGTATCCGTAGTGCAAAAGAAACTTCTTTAAATAGTGAATTGACTGTTGTATTTGCAGAAACTTATAACATTCAAGTTAGAAAGACAATTATTGCATATTTTCAGGAAATTGATTATGAGGGTATTGTTCCGGCTGCAGAAGTAATACTGGCTAATTATGAAGAAGAGAACAGGGATACTGTTACTGCTATCCTATATTATTTCTCACATATAGAAGCCGAAGTAAATCTTGAGTTACTAAAAGAATTAGTAGAATATTCCAATACATTAATATCTATAGCTGCAGTTAAAGCAATTTCAATATGCCCTGTTTCAGATTCCGAGAAAGTGGATATCTCTTTATTCCTGATAGAAAAACTTGAAGATAGTAAATTTGACGAAAATGTAAAGCCCGATCTTATACTTGCAATAGGTGAATTGGGATGTGTGGAATCTGTAGATAAATTAATTGAAATTTTAGAAGATACGGGAGAGGAAAAAATATGGAGAATGTATGCTGCAGATGCACTCGGAAAGATAGGAGATGAAAGGGCAGTACCTGTATTAAAGGAAGTATTTGCAGAGCAGGATGCATTGTTAAAAGCATATGCAGCTTCTGCTTTATCCAATTTTGATACAGATGGTGTAGTAGAAATTCTTATGCAGGGCTTAAAGGACTCTAACTGGAAAGTTAGAGTTACTTCAGCAAAAGGACTTGGAGAAATGAATGCTGCAGAAGCTCTTGATATTCTAATATACAAAGCAAAAAATGATCCGGAAAATGTCGTCAAATTAGAGGCGATTACTGCAATCGGTAAATTAGGAATAAGAGAAGGGTATGATTTTCTTCGTGAACTTTATTCGGATAACTATAAAGGCATCGAAATACGTGAACACTGCCTAAAGGTGTTAATAGAAAATGATTTATCAAATACAATAGATACAATAAACGAACTTGTGCAAAAAGAACTTGTTAGTTCAGTTACACAGGGACGAATACTTGAAATTACTGTAACTCAGTTGTTTAAAGTGGAATCTCAAGAACTTAAAGAGATATTTGTTCTTTTATTGAGCAGTACAAACCTCGATGTTCGTCTTGCTGCAATAAGGGGTATTGCGAATAATCGTTATCCGGATCTAAAAAGTACTCTGGAAACATTATCCGAAGAAGATCCAATTCCAGTAATTAAAGAAACTGCAATTGCAGAACTGGAAGACTGGTAGAATAAAAATGCTTATATGAAATTATTAAAAGAAAAATCCGGGCTTACAAATATAATTAGGCAGTTCTTTTTAAAAAGAGAGTATATTGAAGTAGATACTCCTATTTTAAGTCCTGCTCTAATACCCGAATCCTGTATAGAAGTATTTAAAACAGAGTATATTTCACAAGATAATAAAAAAAGGGACTATTTTTTAATTCCTTCTCCGGAAGTATGGATGAAAAAATTACTTTCTAATGGCTCTGGAAATATTTTTCAGATAGTTAAAAGTTTTAGAAATACTGAATCCGAAGGAAGATTACATAATCCTGAGTTTACTATGCTGGAATGGTATACGGTTAATAAAAATTATATGGATTCAATTAAAATAATGCAGGAATTAATTGATTATATAATGGATAATTTTCAGTTAAAAGACAGTGTAAGAAAAATATTCGAAAACCGTATTAAAATTTTTTCCATGAAGGAGCTGTTTTCGAGTATTCTGAATATAAATCTGGATGAATTAATAAGCACAGAAAAAATTATAGCAAAAGCAGTTGCGCTGGGTCAAATTTCAAGACACGATGATATCGATACTGACATTGATACATGGGAATCTGCATTTAATAAAATATTTCTCAACTTTATAGAGCCGGAACTTATTTGGGACAGACCGGTAATTATTTATGATTATCCGTCAAAAATACCATGTCTTGCTAAAAATAATGGATTCTATTCTGAAAGGTGGGAATTGTATATTAAGGGCATCGAAATTGTAAACTGCTATTCGGAAGAGACGGATTCTAACAAAGTGAAGGATTTTTTTATTAACGAGGAGAAACTAAAATTAACCGGTTTGGTTTCTCACCCTGCGGATAAGGATTTTTTGGAAATATTTAATAATAGCTTCCCCGAATGTTCCGGTGCAGCACTTGGCATGGAGCGTTTTTTAATGGTAATATTGGATATTGATTCAATAGATAAAGTGGTTACTTTCCCCTTTTTAAAAAAACTATTAGAATAAGTACTTAAAACTATATTTAAAATTTATTTAAAATAATATAGTTAAACTAAAGTTAAACTAAA
>SDBV01010216.1_pt1 | contig 12331 bp, 21 predicted proteins | sample 2277081 | NCBI WGS metagenome assembly SDBV01 (sample SAMN10402039, study PRJNA504765) | marine sediment metagenome | isolation source: marine sediment core GS10_PC15, 223 cmbsf | place: Arctic Ocean: Southern Knipovich Ridge | collected 2010 | reverse complement strand
GGATTGGGTCACGCTAGTTTTCCAACCCCCCTACCCCCTCCGAACAGACCAGCCGTGTCTTGTCCAGCCCGCTCCATCGCCTCGATGCGTCCGTGGCAGCGTTCGCATAGCGGGGCCATGTTGTCAAAGTTAAACGCAAGGTCTGGCCTGATGGACAACCCAATAACATGGTGAACGTCATCGGTAGGGATGATCTCTCCTGGGTGTAGCAGTAGAGGGTCACAACAAAGCGGGTTGGAGTATCTGAACAGTCTTCTTACCTTCTGCCACCGAACGCTATTGCGTATCCGGCGAGCTGTAGACATTGGCCTGTCATCTGGCGGGCGCTTGGTGGTCCTGCCCGCTGGCCTGTGAATGGGGGGCTTGGTAGGCATTGTCAATACTGCCGATACTCGAAGTTGGCTTCTGTACCAGCCGTGCCATCGCCCCCGCTTATGTCAAACGACACCTGTAGCTTTCTGAAACCGCGCGTGTCAATGGTGACGAATGCAGCGGTAGCGTCATCGGCCGGGCTCCATCTAAAGATCAGACTTAGGCGGTTAGTCGTCGTACCGATCTCGGTGATGGTGTCCACGATCTTGTCGGCAACGACTATAGGACTGTCCGCTATGCCCACTATGCTGGATAGAGTGCAATCAAGCTCACATACAAACTGGGGCTTCCACAGGGGCAGGGCGTGTACTGTAGTAATGCCCTCGATAAAACCTGTTTTCGACCAAAGATATATCTTGCACGCAAAGTCGTCGTTGGCCGTATCGGCCCCGAAAAACTGAAGCTCTGTAAAGTTTCCACGACAGGCAATCACCCCGAGGTTGGCCGTCTTGCCCGACACATCAACAGATACGGGCTCTGTGGTGGTGGGTATAACAGCGGGGTAATCATCCTCCGACGAGTTAAAGACCATCCCCCGCGTCCAGTCTCGCCTGGGCGTGCCGACCGCCACATACACAAATTGATTGCTTTCTATATTGGGTTCGCTCATATCGAAACTCCTGCTGATGGTTCCTATCGTGTAAACGCCTGTATCCGGCGACGTAAGCCGGGCATATAGCGGTTGCGCATCCCCTCGTTCTGCTGTGCAACGGTGTAGAGTGCAAGGATCTCTGCCGGTGCCAGAATCTTGTCCATGATGGCGCAGTAGGCGAGTCGGCCGTTCATGTCGTTTGTGCCTCCCGTGTCCCCGATAACAACGCCGGCTGTAAGCACGGCCCGGTCTTCGGTGCCGCCGGTCTGTGCAACCGCGACCGCGTTGTGATAGAGAATCAGGGCGTTGGAGGCGCTTGCGGTGGCAACAACAAAACTCCATGTGTTCACGGCGAGGTGTTCGGCATCTGTGACTACCGATTTTGCCCCAGATACCGCATGGGCAAACTCAATCTCGCCCCCTGGGTAAGAGAGAAAAGTCCACCTATCAGCAGCACCCGTAGACGACCCGAACAAACCGTAGAACGCATCGAGAATATCAGGCCGTATCCACATGATGTAACTTCTGCTGTTGGCTGAAGCCAAGGCGGTGCCGGATTCGGCATTTGTAACATTGTCGGCGTCTGTTACCTCAAAGCACACGGTCCCCGGAAACGGCCCCGGAAGCTGGCCCACGCTGCCTTCTATCACGCTGCTGGCGTAATCCGCATCGTCACCCGTTGCCGAGTCGTCGATCATGCCGTCAACGACCAGCGCCGTCTCCTGCATCTTCCAGTCGCGGATGATGTTGGCGCTGTGGCCCGCCAGCATGGCCTCGTAGAGAACTTTTCCCATTATGCCGCCACCCCCGCCGCGTGCCGGTACTTGACGCTCTGCCTGATGGTGTTAAGTTTCTCGCCCAGCCCAAACGCGCCCCACGGCCCGTAGAGCGACAGGTAGGTGTACTTGATCGACTTGCCGCCGCCGGCCGCGAACCACGCGGAGTCAACCCGCTCGATCAACGGGATAATCCGGGGGTCGCGGTTGGCCTGATTCATGGCCTGCCAGACGCCCCGGTGCGATTCATGCAACTCGGCCTTGAGCGTGTAGTGCGGCCCGCCCTCATAAGCGATCGTCTGCCGGCCCAGGCTCTTGGCGAACGCGATCGAAGCGATCATCCTGGGGATCTCTTTGGATTCGATCTTGGCCGCGGAGGCCGTCAGGATGTCGTCTACCGTCGTGTCCGGGTTGGGGGTGCCACCTAAGCCCGATCCGAAATAGGCTGTCAGCCCGTGAGCGTCGGGCTTGAACGTCATGCGGTCTTCGACCTTTTCAGCAACCCACGGGTTGGCCGTATGACAGCCCAGCACAGTGATACAGTCCGGGTCGGCATCCTTGACGATCCGAAGCGCATCGCTGTTGTGCGCCGCCCACACATCGAAGTATGCGAGGTCCGCCCCGCCGCCGAACCGCTCACGGCCGGATAGCCGCTGGATCTCTTTGGATACGTTGGTGCCCAGGTTCCACGGCTCGTTAATCCACTCCCAGTACCGCTCACGGTCGGGATTGAGCCGTTGACGGACACGGCCCACCTTGTATTCAATCGTGGCGCGGCTGTCGTAGAAAAGGATGTTGCCGTAGAAGTCGGAGCCACAAGCATTGCATAGCTCGATTTGGCGGTCGAGCATCTGCCTCTGGCCGTCCGAGATCCCGCCGTTTCGGTTCAGGTCGCCGTTCGTCCGCCAGGCGTCCATGAACCGGATCGGGTTGCCCTGCACGATGGCCTTGAGCGTATCGACGTATTCGATGTCCAGTTCGCCCTCCCAACCGGTCACATCCGTATCACGCCACGGGCCGGTAGGACGGTCGGTGCTGTAGTCCCTGTACGTCTTCATGCCGACACCGCAACCGAAACTATGTGTACCGGGTGCGGGTACGGGTATTGGTTCCGCCGGAGGAGGCGGTTCGGGCGTGGGTGCGGGCGGACTGTTGGCCCTGAGCCTGTTCACATCCTCACGAACACCATTGACCTCGGCGCGGATGTTGTCGAGCGTGTTGCGCAGGTTGGTTTCGTCTAGGAGGCTCATGCGGATACCTCCGCGAACAGGTTGGAACCCAATACGCCCAGGATGCGAGCCTTCGCAATTTCGACGTACTCATCCGATTCGTCCAGGTCGATGCCGGTGAAGTTGAACCCCTCACGGACGGCGGCCTTGCCCGTGGACCCGCTGCCCATGAACGGGTCGAGTACGGTCCCGCCCGGCGGGGTGATAAGCCGGACAAGATACGCCATCAGGTCCGTGGGCTTGACGGTGGGGTGGTGATTGCGGGCCGTGCTTGATTCCTCGTAACCTTTTCCTCGGTTCGTTCTGATGGTCCCGTACTGCTGCACGCCCTTCTTGCTAAACCCGTTCAGCCCCTCGTCCCTATCCCGCTTGCTGGCCTTGGCGCAGTAGAAGAAGCGGGCAGCAGAACCAGAGTCGCCGAAGCCTATTGACTTGTCCTCGGCTTTGGTCCGTGTTCCCAGCCAACTAGAAGACGTGGTGCGTTGCATCCCAGCGCTCTTGCCTGTTTGAGCAGGAAACAACCCCACTACCTCGTCGCTGCCGTCGTGGATGAGGTTCGCGGGCCAGCGGCCGGCGGGTTGCTTGAACTCGGCCCGTATTGGTTTAATCGCGTAACTACTTGCTTCGGACAGGTCTTTGTTGCTACTTCCGGCGGGATCATACCCCCCGCCATTTAAGTCCTCATTCGTTGGTATCCGGCACCCGTCGATGTTCAACGCCCCGGTCCCGTGCCTCTGCGCGTTGTTCGCCACCGTGCCGTCCAGCGGCTTGCGGGCGAGGATGATCGGCTCCCACGCTGGCTTTAACGCCGTCCCCCAGCCGTCCCAGAACTTAGCTGAGTCGGTGGCTGGGGCGGTAATGTCAAGCGTATCCCGTGTCTTGTGCGTTCGATACATCAAGTCTGCCTTGCCGGACGTGGCTGATCCCTGACCGCCAATTATGCGAGCCGTCCCGGTAAGTTTCCTACCGCCAATTATTTCCCTCTCAGCCCCAGCCGCCTTGTCGATCGCCTTGCCGACGTTCAGCGACTTGGGGAACCCCGAGCCGTACACCCACATCAGGCAGTCGCGTATCTCCCATCCCGCATCCTCAATCGCACACATCAGCCGGTGGTGGGTCCGCGTGCCGCCGAACGCCAGCAGGTGAGCCCCGGGCTTGGCGACACGCAACGCCGCCCCCCAGAACTCGATACCCGGTACGCCGTGGTCCCAGCCCTTGCCCATGAACGACAGACCGTAAGGCGGGTCCGTCACGATAGAATCGTGGCTATCGGCCTCCATGCCCGCCATCACGCCCCGGCAGTCGCCTTGGTGCAGCACGACCCGCCCGCAGTCGGATACCCAATCGGGCTCGATCTTGGTTGTGATGTAACTCATACAGGCTTCCGTGCCCGTGGCTAAGGTTGAACATTCAGCGCCGCGTAGTGCGTCGCCACATAGAAGGCACCGGTCAAAACAGCACCAATAATTACCGTGACCGACACCTTGACCACCAACCACCAACCCCGCCGCCAGGAATGACGGAATAGGGTGTTTTTCAAGACATCAGCCTTCAGGCCGTTCTTACACAAGACATCGTGCATCTCATTAATTTTGCACTCGACGTGATCCATCGTGGTTTCGAGCTTCACCACACGCTCAAGAATGGGCTTGGGGTAGTCGTCCGTCATGGTCGCGTCCTTGCTTAAAACCCCACCCGGCGTGAGCCAGGCGGGGCGAAGGGGAGAAAGCGTTAGGTGGTAATAGACGAACCGTTGCCGTTGGCGAGCAGTTTGCTTCTGCGCCGACCATCCATGTAAAGACCACCCACCACAAGCGTCAGCAAGTCGTCCTTGAATGGCAGAAGCACCGCGGCGGGCGGGTAGGCCGTGGTACCCATCGTGAGCAGTGTTGATAACAGCCCGCGCAGTCGTTCCTGTTCAGCTCGAATCGCCTGTATGCCGGCGTCAGTAGACGCTTCCACCCCCTCCAACTCTCCCACTTTGTCCGCGTTGGCCTTCTGTAGCAGTTCCGCCTCCAAGACGTGCCGGGCGATCTTCTGATCGTTCTGGGCCACCGTCGCCTCGATGGCCGTGACGTAGGCGTTACGCTCGGCGATCAGTTCTTGGGCCGTGACCTCCTTACCCGAGAGCGGGCTGATGATCTTGGACTCAAACCACGCACCGCCGGCGATGTTCCACGTCAGGCCGACGACCAGCGCCAGCATCAGGTAACGGTTGTAGCTGAACACCTTCTTGACGAGGCTGTGAATCACGTCTTTTGATTCTGGCACGTTCGTCTCCTTGTGTGTGCACAGGAAACAGGCATCACCCGAAAGCGGTGCCTAGATATTAAGCGTATTGTAGCTAAGGTGCCCCAGACAAGTCAATATCGAGCGAATGCCCGATTTTAAGTCATCGACCCGGTTTTGGGCTGATATGGGTGGTGATCACCGTTTCTGGGGCGTAATCAACGGTACCGAGGCCGCGGCGTCTACTTGGGCCTGGCAATGGCAACTGCAGAACGGACCTGCTCAAGCGGCGAATACTCTGCCTTTAACATCTTTGCCGCATTCTCTATCCACCCCTCTGCCTCCTCCAGTGCCGCAAACATCGCCGGGGCGGCCGCTATCATCGCCCGCTGCTCGGGTGTTGGGACGCTGATTGTTTCGTCGGCATCCCACAAGGGACGGCTGTGGTCGATCCCGATGGGCAGGATGGCCGCTCCGTTCTCGTCGTACAGGGCGAGGTCCGCGTACTGGGGGTAGTCGCCCGGCCGGTCGTCCTCGCCACCCTTGATACCCTGCACCAGGTGCCAGTCCGGCCCCCATTTCCATTCTGTTTTGTCTGCCATCACGCGGTCCTTTCGCTTGGTTTGTCGCTGTCGGGGCTGACATCGTAGCTTATGGTTTGTCCTCTGGTGAGGGGTAATGGACCCGGCAGGGCTCGAACCTGCAAGCTGGCTCACACCAGCGGTCCCGTAGTTACTGACGGAGCAAAGGGCCGAAGCCGAATCTCCGGTTTTCCATACGGCACGTCGCGTCTACCAATTCCGCCACGGGTCCAATGCGGGCGGGCTCGCTGCGTCACGGCCCGCCCTGGGCTACATTCTTTGGTTTCCAAGTTGGATCAATCTCAATCCTCGCGGCTGATATGGACTATTTGGCATCGGCATCACCCCCTCCCCTTGTGTCCTGGGCCTTGAGCTTGGCGAGCAGGGTGGTGGTCTGGTCGATGAGGTTGCGTCCCCAAACCGTCTCATCCAGCGATGATTCGCCGTACTTAGCCAACCACGACCCCAGCACCTCCACCACCTCGGCCATAAGCTTCTCCGAAACGATTTTGCCGATAGGCACGGGTTCGGGACCAGTGGGGAAGACCGGTTCGTCGTCGTCCTCATAAAACTGTTCCACATTATGCGGCTTCGCACATCGGCTTTTATGTGCCGCCTCCGCGATGATGCTGGCGAGGCGAGGTTTGGGATAATCACATCGGTCTGGCTTGGCCTCCCAAGCGTTAATTTCCTTGAACCACCTCTGCTCGCACTCCACCGCCCACGCGGGGTTTTCGGTGTCGGCCTCTTCGGGGCAGGTGCAGGCCGCTTGGGGTGGTTTTCAGCGGCTCGTGGACATCAAGCAGCAGGCGGTTGCCCATCGGGCGGATCTGGCTGGGCCTGACGGGTTTGACCTCGGGTGCGGTGGCTGCAGGGTTGAACGTGGGTTGTGTCATCGTGATGCGGCTCCTTGGGAATAGTTTTGGGAATAATTAGAACGCATAAACCACCTTTCAATGAGCGCCAGCGTGTTCATAGAAGACCATCTCCCAATGTGGGCCAACCGGCTCGCCATCTATAATCATCCACGAGCGTTGCAAGGCCATGACGGGCAGACCGCGGACCTGTGCCGCATGAAGCGCCAGCCAACCGGCATCACGATGGCCGTGGAACTTGATGGTGGGATACTGGTAGGCGTGCCCCGCCCCGCCCTCGCAAGACTCGAATGTCTCGATGCCCGCCTCGCGCAGTATGACCACAAAGGGCTTGATACCAGCGTCCAAATCCCGATCGTCGGCCACAGAGTAGGTGTCAGGGCTATCAACCATTTCCGCTTACGTCCTTTCGGGGTTAGGGGGGTTAAGCGGCGTCCTCTGATTCATCATCGGGTACGGCAAACACGCGGATGCTGTCGTTGGCATCGCGCAGACATGCCGAGTAGAGCATCCGAAGCTCCGACCTCAGATCTCTTTCGTGGCGCTGGGGGGCCTTAACTACCACCATGCAACGCTTGTCGGCTTCAACGAGACCCCATCCTTCCGGGATCATTTCCGGCTTCAATAAGCCCGGGGGCGTCATATACCACCGCTCCCAACCCATACCGGGGCCGGTTTTGCGATGCATCTTGCGCTTGTCGGCGTGGAAATCCGACACACTGACCTTGCACTCGACTAGGATGGAGAACACGCCGCCATAGCGCCAGCCGATGGCATCCGGGGTCTCGGATGCACTGGTGACAAGCTCATCCACTACGAGCCCGCACCGTTTGGTCCCGGCCAGCCATCGTACTGCTCGGATTACTAATTCATCGTGGGTCATTTGCTTGTCGCCGGTCTTTCTGGCCTACTGACCCCATACCGACCCCGCGCTTTCCGGTCGTCAAGCTACGCAGGCTGGGGGTCAGTTGGCTTCCAGACAAGTCGGCACGCTAGGCCATTCTCGTCATACTCGATCCTATGCCCGGTTTGTTCTTCAACTAATGACGCCACCGATTGAAGTCCGGCCTTACACTTGTGGCCGTAGCACTCGTTGTAATAGCATTTGCATTTTGGGCATTGCATGGTGTTCCTTTCGGGGCTAGGGGGACAATCTTTCAATCAGCAACAGGACTGTTGAGGCCGCGAGCAACAACCACGCGATAACCAAACACCCGATCAGGAACTCGGGCGCGCTACACCACGGGATTCGCGCTTTACCGATGCAAAGACGCCGCTTCACCTTCACGCGGTCCTTTCTGGCCTGCCGACCCCATACTGACCCCGGCGCTTTGGGGTCAAATCGTAAGTCATGTACCTATCAACACATGGAGCAAACCTAGCGGCTGCCTCCGGAGCAGCAGGTCGTGGGTTCGAATCCCTCCACGGTCATTGCCAAATAACGCGGTTTTCACGCTTTACAAGCCTTCTTCGGGTTCCCATCTTTTCCCTGCTTTCCGTCATTTTCGGTGTTTGTTCGTTGCCTTACCGACCCCACACCGACCCCAGGCTTTTCGGACCCCTGATCCATCTGGTCCACCAGACCCCGCATACCCAGCAGCCGCGAGTCGGTGTAAAGCTCGTTGGTCATATCCGCCGACCGGTGCCGCATGAACTGCATCACCTGGATCTGTGAGGCACCCAACGCCTGCATGTGGGCGCTGCACGTCTTGCGCAGGCACCGCCGGGACAGGACGAATCCCCGGTCGTCCCGGTATCCGATCAACTGGCTCTCGTCCCAATTCCCAGACTTCACACCCTTCTTGGTCTGGATGATCCCCGCACGCTCCAAGTCCCGCAGCCATGTGTACCGGCTCGGGGTCTTGGGGCCGCACACATAGATGCCGCGACGGGGCAGGTCTTTGGCCGCTTCCAGTATCCACCGGTGCATAGGTATCTCGGCGACCCGCTTCATCTTGGTCAACTGCTTGGGCAGCACGACCCACCCGCCCTCAAGGTCCATGTGGCCCCACTCAAGCCGGTGGGATTCCCAGACCCGTAGGCCCGCCCGTGAGCCCAGCAGGTAGCTCATGCGGCGGTAGGCGTTCGTGGTGGTGTTCAGCAGGCTCTCCAACTCGTCCGGCGTCAACGCCCTGGGCGGGTCTTTGCCGCCATCGCCCGCCACACGCTTGATGCCCTTCGCGGGGTTCTCCGTCAGGTGCTTGCGTTCCACCGACCACGAGAAAAACGTCGATAGCCTGGTTGCGGCCTTGTTCCGGGTTTCCGTGGCCCCGCCTTTTTTCAACATCCCCGACAGCCACCGCTCGATGCTGGCGGTGCCGGCCTGGTTGACGGTCTTGATCTTCGCGGCCCGGGCGTAACCACCTACCCACGTCTTAAACTCCCGCACATACCCCGCCGACCGCCTCGCACCCTCAAGCTCGGCACAAAACTCGGCCAGCAGATCACCGATCTTACCCAGCCCCCCGTCCGCCACCTGAAAATACTCGGGCGTCACCACCCCACGCCGAATCAGGTTGGCCTGGTCCTGTAACTCCCGCAACTCCACCTCGGCCTCGATCTTCTTCTGCCCCGCCAGCTTCACGCGACGGCGCTTCTTGGTGGCGTCCCGATACCTGCCGTACCACCCATCGCGGCCTTTGCGTCGATACGGGCTGTCGTTTTGGGCGGACACGGCGGTCATTCTAACGCCTCCACCCGGCGACGCTCGTATTCGTCCACCATCGGCCCCCACCAGCGGGGGTGACGGCCCTTTGATCTCTCGGGCTTGGGCAACGCCCCATCATCCACCCACCGCTCCACCGTGGAACGGCTGATGTCGAAGCGGACCATCAGGTCGGCGTATCGAAGCCACTTCTTTCGGGGTTCGGTCTTCACTGGGGGGCGGTCTCCTGCGTGGGGGCGTGGGGAGTGGCAGCTACACGCCGGGTGTCAACCGGCGGACGTGGCTCTGGATAGCCGGTATAACATTCCATGAGGGCCAGACCAAGCGTGCAAATGTCACACCCTCCGCAACTGCATTTACTTTTCAACACCACCGCCGACGCCGCATCCAGCACAGGTTTGATCTTCGCGGCTTCGTCCAAGTGAAAAGCGATTGAACGCAATCGGTCTGCCGTGCCTAGATTGACGGCGTAACCCGTCTGCTGCTGTATAACCCTCTCCAAGAAGGTCGCTACCGACCTGGCGCATCGCACCATCGGCGGGGATGGCGGGACTGCGTCGGATTGGGTCTGTTTCTCATTCATGGCTTTCTCCTGTACGGGTAAGTCTTTCATTGTGTCACCACCCACCAAATGAAAACGATGCACGCTATCGGCACCGCCGTAGCGGCGATAACGGTGGTACAACCACAACCCACCGTCCCCACTAAAACGGAAAGCCCCACCGCCCACTCGACAGTCTTGCCGAGAAAAACGCGGATCGGCTGCGGGAGTCGTGCTAAAAGAGTCTTGGGGGTCTTGGTGTCAGGCATCGGGAGCCTCCTGCAGCTTTAGGGCGGCCTGTAGGGCTTTAATGCGCATTCGCAGTTCGGGTTCATTCTCGTTCTCTATTCTGATTTGCTCATTGATCTGTCTGATACGAGATTGTTCTTTTGGCGTGCGGTTTTTCTTCTGGGCCAGTTTGTGCCATTCGATCATCTCCGGCCTCTTATTCTGTCCCTCGCCCGCCCAAAACGCGATCTCTTGTTCAAGCCTCGTATTCTCCGCCTCCGCAGCGTCCAGCCTGAGCTTGTACGCGGCGGTGATGATGGCGGAGGCCAGCTTTCGGTTCTCAGCTGGACTAAGGGTGTCGAACGTCGCCCCGTCTATATTAATTGCCGCTTCCAATGCTTCTTTGTCTGGTTCGCTCATGGCTTAGTCCTCCTGCGTGGGGGTGATAGCGGCCTCGGCGGCTTCGGGAGTGGGGTAGAAATCCTCGACCCTTCCGCCAATCGCAATTCCGTCTGTAGAACAAGTGTTCATGTTTGACGCAAGCACCCATTCGCCACTTTCGGGATCCCAAATATCCATGCTCGGCCAGCACGGCGTACCGTCTGCGAGCTTTTGCAACTTGTCCACGACGGCCTCGGCCTCGGTTCGCTGGCGGACAACATGCTCAAGGGCGTCTTTTGCATCGACGAGTAACGCCTCCGCCTTCCTCCACGCCTTGAGGGTGGATTTTACGTTCGCCACCGCCGTCTCCCGCTTGGCGATCTCGGCGGCGAGTTGGGCGCTTACCAGTTCGAGCCTCCCCAGCAACTGAGGATGCGTCCCGTCTTCGTGCTTGCCCAAACCGCAGGCATCGAGGAAGTTGTGAGCGGATTGAACAACGCGACGCGCCGAATCCCCGGGAGACGGATCACCGGTCCCGCTGGTGGCGTAGCTGTCAACGACTTCAATCCCAGGGGGCAAGGGCTGTCTAAGGCTGTCTGTCATGGCGTGGTTCCTGAGTCAATGGGTTCATTGTGTGTTCTAAAGGGCCGGTGGCAATCAGCACACTGATAATCCGTAACATCGTCCTCTGTGGGGTCTTTCACGCTCTGGCGTTTTTGACAGTATGGGCAATACACGGGTTCTGGTCTGGGCCTGCTCATGGCGTGGTTTCCTCGGCTGTTCGTTCTGCGATGTTGAATCCGACTAAAATCAGAAATCCCAAGATCGTCGGTAACATGACGACAGCCCACGGCCAGTCAATCCCACCGTTGAGTTTGACCGCCACGAATACAAGAGTTATCGCTTCTGGTAATTTAAGGGTTGCTGCTGTCATGGCGTGGTTCCTTGTGAGGCGGAGCGTGGGTAAACGAGAGTCAGTCGTTCAGGGCTTGCTGTCTCGCCTGCTCAACCATCCTCTCGACGGCGGCGGCTTCTTCGGGGTCAACTTCCATCTTGTGCCCGCATTTGGAGCATGTGGGCCGGTCGCCCAGCTTCCCCCGCCAGTGGATACCGGCCCCACATTTCGTACAGGTCGCGTCGTTGAAAGCAATCGTTGGTTCATCCATCGTGTCGATCCTCTGAAACCGCCCGGTGGGATCGAGTCCCGCCGGGCAGGGTGGCTTATCCGGCGGCTGGGGTTTCTGCTGCTACGGGAGCAACAAGGTTGAAGTCCACATAGAACTCATCGCCGGGGTGGAACTGCTCGAAGGCTGGGGGGTTGTCGATCTGCATCTCGATCTTTCCGCAGGGCGTGTACTTGTGATACCGCTGGTTTTCGGGAATCTCGTCGGCGGTCACGGATTGAAGCGTGACGAACCCGCCGCTGGGTGTCTGCTTGTGGTGACGTACTTCCTCGACAACAAACTTTGCTCTGACGCTCATGGTGTTTCCTTTCTGAAACGGGGTTAATGGGTTGACTCTCGTTCTGGATAGCTGGCGTTCTTACTCAACCTTCTTGTATCTCGACCACCACCGGCAGCCGATGTTCGGGTCGTTGGCGGGCACACCCCAATCGTCAGGTACGGCCCACAAGCACGCCCACGCGATGCCTGCTGCCTGGGATACACTGTCGCCCTCGTGGAAAAGGTAGTCCCAGAACAGCCTGATGTGACGGGCCACGATGCCCGGGCGCAGGCATATCCACGCGCGATACCACCAAGCGACCCGCACGGTTATCAATTTTTCGTTGCTGTTCATGGCCATGGTGTCCTCTCCTGTTCATCCAGCACGGAGGCCCGGCCCGCTTTGTAGCCTTGGTCATA
>SDBV01010215.1_pt1 | contig 12331 bp, 8 predicted proteins | sample 2277081 | NCBI WGS metagenome assembly SDBV01 (sample SAMN10402039, study PRJNA504765) | marine sediment metagenome | isolation source: marine sediment core GS10_PC15, 223 cmbsf | place: Arctic Ocean: Southern Knipovich Ridge | collected 2010 | reverse complement strand
GAGCCGGTTGTCGAGACGATCCGTCATTGGGCCCCGCGGATGGTCAACGTGCATCTGGAAGACATGCGTCGCGGCCGGCACGAGCACCTGATGTTCGGCGAAGGCGAGATCGATTTCCCGCCGCTGCTGCGAGCCCTCAACGAAAGTCATTACAGTGGCGGGGTGTACGTCGAGCTGAGCCGGCATAGTCACGACGGTCCTGAGGTGGCTCGGAAGGCGTTTGATTATCTTGTGCCAATGCTTGATCATAGTTTGCATGGTCGCTGAAGCGACCAGCCCCTGATGCACCATGCCTAAGAAGACGATCCTTTTATCGATCCCTGCGTTGCGTGAGAAGGACGTGGCGGTGATGCCGCAGCTTCGTGCGTTGACGGCCGGGGGTGAGATTGCCGAATTGACGCCTAGCTTCCCGTGTGTGACGTGCCCGGTGCAGGCGGCCATGACAACCGGCAAACGGGCCTCGGAGCATGGCGTGGTGGCCAACGGGTTTTATTGGCGCCGGAAGCGTCAGGTCGAGATGTGGACCTCGCCGAACGACTGTATCGACCGGCCGCAAATTTGGGACCTCTTGTCGCATCACCCGGACAATCTCACGTCGGCCGTCTGGTTCCCGTTGCACAGCAAAGGGTGCGAGGCGGACTATGTCTGCACGCCGGCCCCGATCCACAACCCCGACGGCAGCGAGTCGCTCTGGTGCTACACGCGTCCGGCGGAGCTTTACGGGCAGTTGCGAGACGAGTTGGGCCATTTTCCGCTGAAGCATTTTTGGGGCCCCATGGCGGGCATCCCGTCGAGCCGTTGGATCGCCGACTCGGCCGTGCTGGCCGCGCGGCAGTGGCAGCCCGACTTCTTCTACATCTACCTGCCGCATCTGGACTACGCGGCCCAGCGTACGGGCCCCGATAGCCCGGCCGCCGAACAGGCCGTCGCGGAACTGGACGAGTTGATCGGCCAGATGGCTTCACAGTTCGCCGAGGCCTACGGCGAGGACCTGTTTTGGGTCATCGCGGGCGAGTATGCCATCACGCCGGTCGATCACGTCGTGTATCCCAATCGCGTGTTGCGCGAGGCCGGGCTGTTGGCCGTGCGCAAGGAGGACGACGGCGAGCATCTCGATCTGGCGGGCAGCCGTGCCTGGGCCATGGTCGACCACCAGTTTTCGCACGTGTTCCTGGCCGATAATGATTCGATCGAAGAAGTGGCCGGGTTGTTTCGCAACACGCCGGGTATCGCCGAGGTACTCGTCGGCACGCAGCAGGGCCGATACCATCTATGCCATCCCCGTAGCGGCCAGATCGTGTTGGTCTCTGGGCCGAACAGTTGGCAGGCTTATTACTGGTGGCTCGACGAGAACCGCGCGCCGGCGTTCGCCCGAACGGTTGACATCCACCGCAAGCCGGGTTACGATCCGGTCGAGTTGCATTTCGACCCGGCCACGAAGAGCATCCCGCTGGACGCCACACTGGTTCGCGGCTCGCACGGTGCTCCTGCCACCGATCCGACCCAACGTAGCGTGCTGGTCACCTCGGAGCCGATGAATCTGGACGGCTTGACGGTAACCGACGTTGATGTGTTCAACGTCCTGATCAAACACTTCGGGCTGCAAGTGGACGCCGAACCCTGAACCCCTGTTGGAGAATCACCATGTCGCGAACGACGCTTTGTATTGTTTTCGTGTTGCTTCTCGCCGTGCCGTCGAACCTGCCGGCCGCCGAGCCGCCGCCGTTGGATCCGGCCCGACTCCAGGAAATCGGCCAACTGCTACCCCAAACACCCCGCGGCCTGGGACCGACGATCGAGGATCGGGCCGCCTGGGACATTGCGGCGGGTACGGACTCGTTTAAGAGTATTGTTGCCCGGGCCGAGCAACTGCTCACTCAGCCGATTCCCGAGTTGACCGATGAGCTGTTTCTCGACTATTCAAAGACGGGTAATCGTACGCGATGTCAGGGCGTGTTGAGCCAGCGACACTCGCGGGTCTCCTATCTCGTGCTGGCCGAATGTCTGGAGAATCGGGGACGGTTTATGCCGGCGATCGAGGAAGCGATCCGGGCCGTCTGTTCGGAGAAGACCTGGGTCCTGCCGGCCCACGACCGCCGCTTGGCCAACTTCGAGGGCAAGAAGGTCGAAACCGATCTGGCCGTGGCGAGAGTCTCGTGGAATCTGGCGACGGCCCACTACTGGCTGGGCGACAAACTCGGCGGCGAGACGCGGCAACTGATTCGCGATGAACTCAGCCGCCGCACGTTTGGACCGTTTCAGAGCATGATTCGCACGGGCAACCCGCGAATGTGGTGGCTCCGGACCACGAACAATTGGAACGCCGTCTGTCTGGCCGGCGTGACCGGATCGGCCTTGGCGATCATCGACGACGCGGAAACGCGGGCGTTCCATATAGCGGCGGCCGAGAAGTATATCCAGAATTTCCTCCAAGGCTTCACGCCCGACGGATATTGCAGTGAGGGCCTGGCCTATTGGAACTACGGGTTCGGCCATTTCGTGATGCTCGCCGAGACGATCCACCAGGCGACCGGCGGGCAGATCGACCCTCTGGCGAATCCGCAGATCGAGCAGATTGCCCGGTTCGGCCGCCGCATGGAGATCACGCCGGGTATCTATCCGGCATTGGCCGACTGCCCACCCTCGACGCGACCCGATCCGCAAACCATGGCCTATCTCAGTCGTCGGTTCGGGTGGGGTCTGAAGGAGACCGAGAACCGCGGGCTGCTGTTGGCCGGCGGACCCTCAACGAGCCTCTTTTCGTTGGGGCTTTTCGGGTTCGCCAACTCGGCCAGCCAGATCCCGGCGGCCGAGGATTCCCCGCCGCTGCCGCCGCGCGACTGGTTTCCCGACGCGGGGATCCTGATCTGCCGACCGAGCAACCCGACCGGGCTGGGCGTCGCACTGAAGGGCGGACACAACGGCGAACACCATAACCACAACGACATCGGCTCGCTGCTGGTGGCCCTGGGCGGTCAGACGCCGCTGGTCGACCCGGGCGGCGAGGTCTACACGTCGCGAACGTTCAGCTCAAAGCGTTACGACAGCGGCGTGCTCAATTCGTTCGGCCATCCCGTACCACGAATCGCCGGCAAGCTGCAACGCACGGGTCGCTCGGCCGCGGCCAAGGTGCTGGCGACCGAGTTTACCGACAGCGAAGATACACTCAGTTTGGACTTGACCTCGGCATATCCTGTTACGGGGCTTACGTCGTTGACTCGCACGTTCACGTTCCGCCGCGACGGGCGTGGGCAGTTGACCGTCGTCGATCACCTAACGGCCGAGCAGCCCGAGTCGTTCGAGACTGCGTTGGTGACCTTTTCGCCATGGAAGCAACTCGAACCGAACCGGCTACTGGTGGGCGAAGGAACCGGCGCCGTCGAGGTCACCATCGACACCTCGGGCAAGGCGTTTTCAGTGCGGGCCGAGGAGATTGACGAAGACCTGCCGGGCCGACGGATTCCCACCCGGTTGGGCATCCTATTGCAGGACCCCACGGCCGACGCGAAGATCACGCTGACGATTGTTCCGGCGGAGTGAACTGGAAGTTGCGGCTCTGGTTGAAGAAGGCCAAGGGGTTGTCGTAGACGATCTGTCGGATCAGCGACTCGCCGTGGCCGCGGCGCCGCATGACCAGGACAAACTGGGCGACGGCCAGCGGGTCGGACGGTCCCCAGTCGGCCGACGAGTTGACCAGGATCCGCTCGGCCCCATAGATTTCGACCATATCAGCGGCCCGCTCGGGCGTGGCCTTGGTGGTCGGATAGAGCGTGATGCCGGCCCAATAGCCTTCATCGAGCACTTGCCGGATCGTATGTTCCTCGCAGTGGTCCACACAGACCCGGGTGCGATCGACGCGCCGATCGTCGCGCAGCACGTCGAGGATCATCCGCGTGCCCTTGTACTTGTCTTCCAGATGGGGCGTGTGGAAGAGGAGTTGTTCGTCGGCCTTTAGGCCCAAATCAATCAGTTCCAAGAGCGTGGTCACTTCGTTCTTGGTGCATTTATGCAGCCCGATCTCACCGACGCCCAGCACGCTCGGTTTGTCGAGAAACTCCGGCAGCACGGCGATCACCTCGCGGGAGAAACCGACGTCTTCGGCCTCCTTGGCATTGATGCCGATCCACGAGTGATGTCGGATTCCGTAGTTTGCCGCCCGGCGCGGCTCCCACTGGGTCAGTTGTCGAAAGTAGTCGTAGAAGCAATCGACCCCGCTGCGGTCGAAGCCCATCCAGAAGGCCGGCTCGCCGACGACCAGACACCCGGCCTGTGCCATGCGGGCCAGATCGTCGGTGGTTCGCGACGCCATGTGAATGTGTGGATCGAAAAAGTACATTGGCATCTCCTCGTCCGGGTAGTGGTCGCTGAAGCGACCACCCCGTGAGAACTGTTACTTGGACGGTAAACGCCACCACGGGGCTTGTCCCCGTGGAGCGATGATTGACCACTAGTACGGTCTGTCTTCCCCGCGTATTTTCGCCAATCTGGGCCGCCGCTTCCAGCGGCGGCCCAGATTGGCGAGAGGTGTTATTCGGGCCAATGGTAGTGGCCAATCATCGTTCCACCGGGGCAAGCCCGGTGGTGACGGACGAAGCGCTTGCAGGTTGAGTTCTTGCTTATAGTCCGAATTGCGAGCGCCAGTTGTCTTGATAATCGAGCGAAAAGACCTGCTGCAGGCGCTGGGCCCGATCGGGTGACTCGCCGGCGAGGATGACCAGGCTCTCGCGAATCTGCATCATCCTGGGATCATCAGCGGCGGTCCCTTCGGCACGGCCGACGCGATCCAGCACGGCCCCAATATCGATCAATCTTGCCCGCACACAGAGGAATTCGCGATCGAGTACCTCGCCGGCCACGCTGTGCTTTTGCATAACACACCTCACTAAACCAAGGGAGTAAACTTCCCGTACTCCAAGCCTAGTGTATAACCCACCGCTGATCTACCCGATCCTACTTCGGATCGCCAATCTAGGCGGCACAATCGGCAAAGTGCGGACTTTCGGAAATCTTGACCAAGATTACCGAATCACCTGAAGATCCCGCCAAATCAGGTCGATTCCGAAAGAAGCGGGCAAGTAGGCCAGGCAATCGGGGCAGGGGAGGTATGCGCGGCGTGAGCGACGGTTTGGCAATCACCTTCGAAGTGCTTTCCGACACGAACAACGAGTCGGCGGTTCGGGCGTTGCTGCCTGCGCTGGATTCTTCTCGCGAGACGATTCAATTGGGCACTTTGACCGCGTTGTTGGCCCGACGCAGCCTGCTGGGGGGCCGAGAGATTCTTCGCCGCCTGGATACCATGCCTGGGTCGTGGAAAGCGATTCTTCGTCGGCGGCACGGGCATTTCGACGCGGTGTTGCGCAACGCGTTGCTGGGAAACGATCCGCACCTGTTCAAGAACGCCTGCGGTGCGGCCGTTTGGTTTCGCGAATACGACCTGATACCAACGCTGTTGAGCGCCCTGGAAGACCCCGACCACGTCCATGCCGACCTCCTTTCGGAGACGCTCTCGGATCTCGTGGGCCAATTATACGAGGAGTTGGAGGGACGCCGAAGCCCGCTCGACCGGCGCGACCCCAAGTTAGTTCGGCGATATGTCTTGGAAAGCTTGGAAAGGTCGGTCAAGCGATTTGACCAGCATCAACGCCGCGAGATCCTCGACGCATTCCTGATGTTAGCCGGTCGCGGCAACTCGGCTATGACGTGGATCCTGCGGAATCCGCATCATACGGTTTATCGGGTGATGGCCGAACTGCTGCGCGAGAGCCTTTACGAAGGCCACATGAAACTATTGATCGGCTTCCTGGACGAATCGCGTCCACCTCCGGCCTTACTCTCGGCGATTGGGAGGCGGAGCGATCGCATCTTTCTCGAGTTGTTACTTGCGAAGATCGGGCGTGAACCGCCGGCTGGGATTCGGGCGAATCTGAAACGGATCTCGTCGTTTACCTTCATCGAGGGAAACGAGACACTCGCCTTCCTCAGACGCTTTGACGGCAACCGACAAGCCGCGATCATCGAACTGCTGATGGCCTCCGGAGTTCCCCGCCTGCAGGTTTTTACGGTCGTCGAGGGATTGCTGAAATACGGCAAACCCGAGGGCCGCCGCCAGGCAGCCGCCGTGTTGGCCAAGTTCAACGGAGTCGAAGCCAACGCTTTGGCGCTGCAAGGCTTGGACGACGTCGATCCGGTTGTCCAGGCCAACATCGTCCGTCACTTGCGCCGACGTCGGATTCCCGGCGTACTGGCGCGGCTGGTGGATCTGGTCGACAGCCCTCACGACACGGTCCGTTACGCGGTGCGCGAGAGTCTCGGCGACTTTTCGTTCGAGCGTTACCTCAACTCCTTCGAGATGCTCGACGAGGACCTGCAAAGGAACACGGGGATGCTGGTCAAGAGGATCGACCCGGATACGCTACCCCAATTGAAGGCCGAGCTTCTGTCTCTCATGCGAAGTCGCCGCCTGCGCGGGCTGAACGTCGTTAGAATGATCGATATGGTCGAATCGCTCGAGGAGATCATCATCGCGTTGCTTCGCGATGAAGATCACATCGTGCGTGCCGAAGCCGCCGCGACACTGGCCCTTTGCCCGACTATCGCCAGCCACGAGGCATTACAGAAGGCGCTGGAAGACAACAGCATTTCAGTTCGCGAAGCTGCATTGAAAAGCTTGAACGAACATTCCCAATTTGTGCGATAATCCCTCAACCACTTGATCCGTGCCATGTATCGGCTGCTCGATCCACTGCTGCTGTTGGGTTTGCAAACCCGCTTCGAGGGAATCCGTAGCGGATTCCGAGGCCGCCGGTTCGACATGGACGACGTCATGTTGGGGTTGCTGATCCTGGCGTGCGGTGTACTGGTCCTCTGGGCCCTTTCCTACCTCATGAAGTTCCAAGAAAAGCAGGGTGCGTTCAGCAGCCCGACGATGCTGTTTTGGAGTCTTTGTCAGGCGCACGCCTTGCGGTGGTCAGATCGTTGGCTGTTGTGGCGGGTAGCGCGAGCCGCGCGGTTACGCGACCCCGCACGGCTGTTTCTGGAGCCCGAGCGGTTCGAGCCGTCCAAACTCCGGCCGGCCCTTCGCTTACATGCCGCCCGACTAGGCCGCCTGGCGGAGATGCTGTTCGTCGATCCGCCGCCCCCGCAGCCCGAGACGGAACCGGTCGAAAAGGAAGATGCCCCGCCGGATATCAAGATGCCGGATGTCAAGATGCCAGTGACGGAATCTCCGCCTACGCTGGACCTCTCCCCCAAGGCCCCAACCACCACTGGAGTCGAGGCGGCCGACTTCATGGCGAATCTGCTGAATCCCTCGCCCGAGGTTCCGGAAGGCAAGACATGACGCGCGTTACTGTTACGGGCGGCATGGGTAAGCGGCTGAACAATGCGGGGGTAAGAAGCGGCGTTCAATAGGCTCCGCCGCGTCCGGAAGACTTCCTTCGCGGCGGGTGTCTGTCCTCGAACAGTCCGCTGACTTTCCCATCGGAAACTCTCAGGCCGCCCTCGGGTGCCTTGGCGCGGAAGTCGTTGGGATTCTTACCTCGACCAAACTGAGTCACCGGCGCAGGGTTCTTCCAGCCCGACTTGCGAAGCAGATCGTCGAGGCTGATCTTTCGGACGGCGAATTTCCTGGCCTCGTTCATCATTCGCGTATGGGCATTGGCCGCTCGTTCGTCTTTGCCGCCGGCGGCCGCAGTATCCGAGGCTTTGGGCGCTTCTCCGAGCACGAGGTAATTCGTGCTATACAGCACCTTACCGCGTAGTTGCCCCTTCGCTTCATCGATCCAACAATCCACAATCCCGCGGTTGCGCTCGATCAACTCGCGGACCGTCCGCTGATCGCTCTTGCCGTCTCCGTCAAGATCCATGAAACCGGCCAAGGCAAACCGTTTCGGTCGGTCGGCCGTCCAGATCGGCGAGTAGATCTTATCTCCGGGCAAGATCGGGTTGGAGATCTCGTCCTCGACAATGCGAGCTTGGGCCGAATGATCCCCCAAGATCTGGATCACTTCGATCGACGCTTTCTCTCCACCCCGCTTGAGATTGGTCGTATCGGCTGAACGGACGCTGAAGCTGACTTGCCGCTCCAGGTAATCGGCGCTACCCAGGTTGATCCAAACCGTCGCGGTACGTTGACTAACCTGGGTGATCTTCCCGGCGGCCGTTTCGAACGTGCGGTTCGTCAGACCGTCAATTTCCCCCCGTTGTTTCTCGATGACTCCCCTTTGATTCTTCATGTCACCGGCTTGTTCGTCGATTTTCTGGTCTCTGTTTTCCAGATCTGCGGCCAGTTTTTGCTCCGTCTCCTCCGACGACTTCTGGAACTCCTCTTGAGCTTTCTCGATTCGGTCCCGATGTGCCGTTGCGCGGGCGACCTCGACTACCTTGTCGTCTTGAGCCTTCTTGGCCGCCAATTCGAAGTCGCGAATCTGTTGATCCTTACTTGCCTCGCGGACCTCATACAGATCCTTCAGGTCCTGCAGTTCGACTTTCAGTCCGTCCAACTCTTCATTCTTATCTTTGATCGACTTGTACAGATAGGCTAATATGGGGCTGTAGAAGCGGGCCTCTTCAGGGAAATGCGCTCCGTATTCCTGCATGTCTTTGGTAAACTGCGTCGTAATATCTTCCGCGTTTTGGGTGGCGGAAAAGCCGATATGCTCTTTCAGTTGCGTGCACTCCTCCGCCAAGGTCCGGTTGGTGGAATTGGCCGCCGCCTCTTTCTGCCGAAAGTTGTCCGCACTCTGCGCCGCTTCCTCATATTGGCGAAAGCACATAAAGGTAGCCACACCTAAGGCGATCGTTAGGATCACAAAAATGATCAACGCGATTTGCAGACCTTGATTCTCACGTGCCATGATTTGCTCCTTTGCAGCTTCGCCGAACGCGGACGCGACGCGCGAAGCCTAAGGGAAGACCGAATGCCTCTTCTCGTATCTTCCGAATGTACCTGTTCCCAAATTCGCCTGTTCCGACGCCGGGAAAGAAGCGTAAGTCTTTGTACACAAAGACCTAAGTTGATTCTAACCAGCCAGCAAAATGATGTCAATAAAACGCCACCCGGAAATAACGGGACTGCCGTATAGCCTGCCCCTCTGTGGTGTGGTTTCTGTGGTCCGGTGACGAAGTTGCCAGATGTGTATGCTTGAACGGCACCGAGAATTCGGTTACAAAACGGTGCTCCTCACCACGTTTCCGGCCCCAAACACCCCAATGATCGATGGCCAAACGCCGCCAAGCGTCCCGACATCAAGTATCGTTGCCAGGCTTCGAGGCTCCCGAGGAGCCCGTTTCCCCGGCGCCTCGGGAACCAGCGCCACCGACCACGATAGAAAAAAAAGCCGCGGGCCCTCCCCCGGAGAGCCTGGGAGGGCAGTCCGTTTGGGTGATCGATTCGCATTCGCTGATCTACCAGGTTTTCCACGCGATGCCTGATTTGACCTCCCCACAAGGCGAACCGGTCGGGGCCGTTCAAGGCTTCATCCGCGATGTGTTCTATCTGCTGGAGGCCAAGAAGCCGGATTTTCTGTTCTGTGCCTTCGACCTGCCGGGCAAGACCTTCCGCCACGAGATGTACGACCAGTACAAGATCCATCGCAAGGCGATGCCCGAGGATTTGGTCCCCCAGATCGGCTTCATCCGCGAACTGCTCGACGCCCTGGGTGTGCCGGCGGTCAGCCGTGAGTCGTTCGAAGCCGACGACGTGCTGGCCACTCTTGCCCGGGCGACCGAAGAGCTCGGCGGGCAATGCGTCCTGGTCACCAGCGACAAGGACTGCCGCCAACTGATAACCGATCACGTGAAGCTCTACAACATTCGCAAGAACCGGGTTTACGATCGCGAGTCGCTCAAGGCCGACTGGGGGATCGCGCCGAAGCAGGTCGTCGACTTCCAGGCCCTGGTGGGTGATTCGAGCGACAATGTGCCGGGTGTGCCCTTGATCGGGCCCAAGTTCGCCACCCAGTTGCTGGAGAAATACCACACGCTCGACGCCGTGCTGGACCATGCCGAAGAGGTCTCGGGCAAGAAGCGGAAGGAGAACCTGATCAACTACCGGGCCCAGGCCGAGTTGAGCCGCGATCTGGTCCGCCTCGACGACCAAGTGCCGGTCGAAATCGACTGGGATGCCGGCCGGCTGAACGGTTCCGACCGCACGCGGGTTTTGGAACTGTTTCAACGCTTCGGGTTCCGCAACCTGGCCGAGAAACTCGACCAGTTGCAGTCGGAACCGGCGGCCGAGGTCCCCGCCGAGCAGCCCGACTATCGAATCGTCGACACGCCGGAGGCCTTGGCCCGTTTTCTGGAAAAGCTGGGCCGACAGACCGCTTTTACGCTCGACCTGGAGACCACGCACCTTTGGCCCCGTTTTGCCGAGATTGTGGGCCTTTCGTTCGCGTTCGAGGAGAACGAAGCCTGGTATTTGCCGCTGCGGGCTCCGGAGGGCGAGCGACATCTCGACCCGAAAACGACGCTCGATGCGCTTCGCCCGCTGCTGGAAGATCCGAGTAAACAGAAGACCGGGCAAAACCTGAAGTACGACATGCTCGTGCTGCGTACCCATGGCATCGACCTCGCGGGCGTGGCGTTCGACACCATGGTGGCCGACTACCTGCTGGACGCCGGCCAGCGAAACCACAACCTCAACGAACTGGCGAAGCGGTATTTGCATCATGCGACGATCAAGATCGAAGAACTGATCGGCTCGGGCAAGGATCAGAAACGAATGGACGAGGTCCCGGTCCGTCGGGTGGCCGACTACGCCGGCGAGGACGCCCTGTTGCCGCTGAGGCTTCGACCTATTCTGGAACCAAAACTCGCCGAGGCGGGACTTGATGAGCTGTTCAACGATGTGGAGTTGCCGTTGATCGACGTGCTGGTCGAGATGGAATACAACGGCATCCGGCTCGACGTCGACCGGCTCCGGCAGTTGAGCGACCGTTACGCCGGGCGCATCGAGACGCTTAGGGAGCAGATCTACGATCTGGCCGGGCGTGAATTGAACATCGCCTCGCCGAAGCAGCTCCAGCAACTGCTCTTCGACGAGTTGAACTTGCCGGTGGTCAAGCGCACCAAGACCGGGCCCAGCACCGACGCCAGCGTCTTGGAGGAATTGGCCCGGGTCCACCCACTGCCGGCCAAGATCGTCGAGTATCGGCAGTTTACGAAACTCAAAAGCACCTATGTCGACGCCTTGCCGGAAATGGTTCATCCGCAAACCGGCCGAGTCCACGCCTCGTTCAACCAGGTGGTCACGGCCACCGGACGGCTCAGCAGCAGCGACCCGAACTTGCAGAACATCCCGGTGCGGACCGACGAGGGCCGGGAAATCCGCTCGGCATTCATCCCCGGCCAAGAGGATCAGGTGCTGCTATGTGCCGACTACTCGCAGATCGAGTTGCGGGTGCTGGCCCATTTTTCGGGCGATGAGAACCTTTGCCAGGCATTCGATCAGGACGAGGACATCCACGCCCGGGTAGCCAGCCAGGTGAACGGCGTTCCGCTGGAAGAAGTTACCCCCCAGATGAGGAGGGCCGCCAAGGCGGTCAACTTCGGTGTGATCTACGGCCAAAGTGCGTTTGGACTGTCGAAAAGCCTGGGAATCGAGCGCGACGAGGCGGCCCAGTTCATCGATAGTTATTTCGAGGGGTACCCGGGAATCGAAGAGTTTCTTGACGGAGTACTGGCCGAATGTCAAAAAAACGGCTATGTTAGTACTATCCTGGGACGACGTCGGACGATCCGCGGCGTAGGCGATCCGAGCCGACGCACGCAGACCGGCGGCCGTCAAAGGAACCTGGCCGAACGGACCGCCATTAACACGGTGGTCCAGGGTTCGGCGGCGGACCTAATCAAGCTGGCGATGATCCGGATTCACGGTCGTCTACGGCGCGAAAACTACCAAGCAAGGATGTTGCTGCAAATTCACGATGAGTTGATCTTCGAAGTCCCGTCCGATCAACTGGGCCCATTGGCTGACCTTGTCAAGGAGGAAATGTCCTCGGCGTATCGACTGCGGGTACCCCTGAAAGTCGACCTTAAGGCAGGTCCGAATTGGGCCGACGCCACTTCGATCTGAACTTCCCACCACACAACTCGAAGTCATTCGTTTTCGCGAACCAACTATTCCACTTCCAACCAACCCCATTAGCTATTGAGGCCGAATTTGCTTCGGCGCCAATAAACCCCCAACGGAATGCACATTATCGGCATCGTCGGCGGGGTCGCCAGCGGAAAGAGTCTGGTTGCCGCCGAATTGGCTCGGCTCGGCGCGGGCCTCTTGGACGCGGACCAGGCCGGACACGACGTGTTGCGACTGCCGCAGATCGAGGCCGCC
>SDBV01010214.1_pt1 | contig 12332 bp, 29 predicted proteins | sample 2277081 | NCBI WGS metagenome assembly SDBV01 (sample SAMN10402039, study PRJNA504765) | marine sediment metagenome | isolation source: marine sediment core GS10_PC15, 223 cmbsf | place: Arctic Ocean: Southern Knipovich Ridge | collected 2010 | reverse complement strand
TTTATGTTGTATAATGTATGCGGTTTTTGGAATGTAACTGCCTAAAGTTCCGTAATAGATAGCAGTTATTTCTTAAAACTGCTATTATACGACTGTAAATTTCTATTGTTTTTTAATGGGGGTTTCGGCTTTTTTGAGTTCCTTTAATTGTTCTGGATATTCTTTGATATAATAATCTAAGTCCCTTTCAAGTTTCTCAATCTTACTCAATAATTTATTTATATTCTGTGGATGTTCTAATTTATCTAAGATAGACATTAAAATCCTCTGAGATAAACTTGTCTCACGACTCCACCTACTTTTCAATTTCTTATGTTCTTTCAATGCTTCATTACTTGTTAAAAATTTCATTTGTTTTTCCTCCGTTTTGATTTAGTTTCTAACTTACAATATCTTTTAAATTGTAAACAAAATTGAAAGAGATATGAATTAGGAGATTTTCCCTCTTTTAATTGCTTAATAGCACCATCTAAACATAGATTAGCAGAGTTTAATGCTTTTTCTTTATCTTCTTTCATTTGTATTCTTTCTTTAAATTTCATTTTTTCTCCAGAGAGCCGAAACCCACTTTTAACAATTTAAATTTATGTCGTATAATTATAGTTTCTTTCATTATTGCGTTAAACTAACACTCTCGACACAATGTCTAATGGATTTTTAATATTAATCAAATCATTCTTTGCTACTTTAGTATATATCTGTGTTGTATTCAGATTTGAATGACCAAGTAAGCTCTGTATCTTTCTCAAATTAACATCTTTCTCAACTAGATGTGTGGCTAGACTATGTCGCATCATATGTGGAAAAACAGGATAATTTATTCCTAATTTCTTTTTTGCATTATCTATTACTGCTTCCACAGTCCTTTTACAGATATGCGTATGAGGTCTTTGCAAACTATCAAAGACAAAAGGATTGTCCTTGTTGTATCTTTTATTTCTGTAAATAACCAAATCTCTAACAACTCTTTCAGATAAGATTGAGTTTCTGTCTTTATTGCCTTTACCGTAATTGACTCTTATAATTCTATTTTCAAAATCAATATCTTCCCATCTGACCTTAACAATCTCACCCAACCTCAATCCACTGCTATACAACAATTCTATTAGTATTTTGTGTTTTAGGTTTTTTGTAACATCAATCATCTTAATGATTATATCCTTGTCTATTACTTTCGGCAGTAACTGTTCTCTTTTTATTTTTGGTATTTTTATTATTATTTCCTGATTTAAGATATTATTGAAAAAATAAATTATTGAGTATTTTGCTATATTGAGTGATGATGCTTTGTAGCTTTTCAATGATTGCAGGTAATCCAATATCTTGTCTTGCTCTGGTTTTCCATTGCAGAATTTCAAAAACTTCTTAATGTGAAATCTGTATATCTTTTTAGTTGAATTGCTGTATCTCTGGATTTCTATTAATTGGTCGAATTTTTCTATTTGTTGCATTGTAAACTCTCTAAATATTTTAATTTTATTGTGGTTATACCTTATGCCCCTCGCTGTCGTTAATATGAATATTTAACTTCTGGTCCAGCTTTTTTAATATTTCTTTGATTCCCTCTATTGCATTGAGTGTATACTGATCCATTGTTATTTTTTCTCCTTTGGCATCTCTGTGTATATTGCATTTCTTAATTGTCTTTTTAATTCGTAATAGTTGTTATGCGTTGCTTCGAGTGTAGTTCCGTTGTACTCCTCCAACTCTGACATTGATTCCAGCACTCCCATAACATCCACTGCTCTTGCTTTCTCTTCTGGCTTTGCTTTGTCCGGGTTGTATTCAAACACTATTAGTGCCATCTTCTTTTACCTCGCTTTCTTTTTCTTCTTTCTTCTTAGGCTTTTCTTTTTTCTTTCCTAAAAATATGTTTCTAATGTTTTCTTGTATTTCGTCTGTCATTTTAGTTTGCCTCCATTAAGTTATTCTTATATCTCCTATTGAGATTATTTGAGCATTACATTCTTTGTTTAACATAAAACCCTTACATTTTATATTAACAAAATGAGCTTCACCATCATAATCAATACAATAAGGGGTATTTGTCATATACAAGTATTCTTTCATTCCTATACTTTGACACATCTCGTCTTTTGTTGGGGTAAAAAATATATCGTCAATAGCTATTGTAAGAACAAAACTAATTAATAAAAACCCAAATGTACCTACCATCCAAAGTACTTTAATCATATCATCCATTTTTCATCTCCTCCCTCTTATTAATAATATTATACTTATTGCCATCATTAAAGCAAATGACATATGGACATATATCTCGCTGTTTATAATAAATGCTGCAATGTAGATTAGAAAGGCTCCTAGTATTGCTATAAGGTAGTTGGTGTTCATTTTTGGTTTACCTCGCTTGGTTTTTGAATCACAAAACGACTAACAATAGGTTCTAAATATTTCTTTAATCTATCAAAATCTCCAAGTCCCATAACATTACTTTTTAACATAACAAGCAATAAACCTATTACCATCCACCATTCAGTAGATAGTGGTTCAAAATAATTTATTCCTTTTACAATTTGTATCTTTTCATTTTCTTAAAGTTCAAACTCATCATTAACTTTTTCTGCTTCTTCTTTCTTTTTTCCTAATCTCCACGGTTTTATTATTCCTGCCTGCTTTAACTTGCTTATTATAAATCTAGTGCAGAAATAAAGTATAGTTGCTATTGCTATCAAAGATATTATATACTTAAATAGATTTATCATTTTGTTTTCTCACCTCGTTAGGTTTTTCTGGATTTCTTTAATAAAAATAATTGATTTTCTTTTTTTATTAATTCTGCTTTCAACTTTCCATAATCAGTATAAGATTTATTTATTCTCTTAAGAAGTTCCCTAATTTCCTTCTCCCCTATTCCAGTAGTAACAATCTCCTTAACTTCCTTTCTCCCTATCACTGGAATAGTTTTTTTCTTTTTCATTCTTATCCTCCTCCAATAACTTTTTTTAACATCTTTCTCCCGTTTTTGCTGTAATACATTTAGTTTCCCTTATAGTTTTATAATAAGGTTCACTCGTTTCATAACAACTAATACCTAAAAAACCACATTTCTCATTACTTTCATAATAACTGTTTTCTTGAATATAACATTTACCAAACGCATATCTTACTCCCCATGTGGTATTAACATATTGATAACAATCATCTACATATTCTTCTGCTCCAATAGCACCCAAAGCATTAGGCATCCACCAGAATATTAAAACTATGACAGATATAATCATTAAGCCAGTGCTAATTATTAGTTTCATATCTTCTTTCTTCACCCTCCAAACACCTCTCTCAATTCTTCAATCTGCCCCTTGAAATCCTTTGCCTTGCACCTACCTTTAACACTTTTTTTATCAAAATCTATTTCAAGAAAGTCATTATTGTTTTCTAAATCAGCTCCCATTTTTCATCCCACCATTGCTTGTTTTATTGCCATTGTTTTGAAATCTCTTAAAGGCAGTTTTGTTCCATCATCCATATAGATTAGACATACAAAATCATTATCGAAACTCCAAAAGCCTATCCAATTATCAACGAATTTTGTTACATAACCATATTCATTCCATCCTTTACATTCTTTTTTTGCATCTTGATAATCATTATATTCAAAAAAACCACCCACTCCAAAAATTACAAAAAACAAGAATAATAAAAAAGTTATTAATAGAATAATAGTACCTGAAAAATTTGATTCATCTTTTCCCATTTTTCAATCACTATCCATCTCATTTAATTTAGCATCTGCTTGTGCTTCTTTCTCTTCCTGGATGATTACTTCTTGTTCTGTGTTGTCTATCTTTTCTTTAAAAACATAGTCTAGTCTTGTCTTGCATCTGGGACAGGACTTTGGTTTCTTTGTTCTAGTTTCCCATTCATATTCACATTTGTAGCATTTGTATTGTTTCATTTTTTAATCACTTCCATAATATTGTTTTCGATTTTTTTTGCTAGAACTAATGTTTTAAAATCATTATAAGATAGATGTATAACATCAAAATATTTTTTTAAATGTTTTATTTTTGTTTTATGTGTTTGACCACATTCTATTGCAATCTGTCTTTTATTTCCAAAAGTCAATATATCTATTCTGTACTGTTTTTTAATATTCTTTAAATAGATTCCAACTTCTACTTTATAATTTAAATCCTCCTTTTTCAATAACTGAATAATATAATCTGCAACTCTATGATGCTTTGGACTTCCATGTAAAACCTTATTATGATCATCTGTTATTATTATGGGATTGTTATCTTCTATTTGTTTTAGTTTATGTTCTATCTCTTTTTTGGATTTAATCATTACTTTCTTTAATCTTAAGAACTCCGTATTCGTTATCTTTGTTGCCATGGTAATAGTAATAATAGTAGTTGTATTTAAACCTTTCGTTAGAAGCATAGTCTGTAGGATATACCTTATATAAAGAAGGTGGATTGGCTTTTCTTTTCAATATGGAAATTAAATAAAGAACAAACTAGTGGTAGTGTAGTATGTCACATATTATTGTATTAATGTGTTAATTATAAGTATATAAGTTTAGTATCTCATGTTTTTAAAACAAAGCTCAAGAGTGGAGAGGAGGAAAGTAGTATTTCCTCCTAATGTCAGAAAGAACTTAAAGAAATAGCAACTCAGAGATTTTAATCTACTAGCCAGCTTGGCAACTCAATATTAGCGGGGTCATATAGATAGTCACTAGAGCTGGTACATATCCTGCAGGATTCATTCAGAAATTTCTCATACCTATTTTTTAAATGGGTGTTGCATTGGTTCTCTGCGTTTTGAAGTACTGCTGTAGAATATATAATGAAGACTATGCTTATGGCCATTATGATGTATGGTACTGCCTTTAAAATTTTATCTTTGTTCATTGTTTTTGTTTGATTCTATAAGAGCAACGTGAGCTTGATAGTTTTGTTTCAACAAGACCTTGCATGCGTAATCTGTTTATAGACTTACTTACTCCAGAGATTCCTACATCTAATAACCTGGTTATTTGTTTGGTGGACATCCATTTTCCTTTGTCTTTCAATACCTTATATACTTCTTCTTGGCTCATTATCTCAGCCCCTGCATACCTTTTAACATCTTTATCTTGTTTCCTTTATGCAGCTTTATATAATCCAGGATCATACTAACAGTTTGAACTATTTGCTCTGGCTCTGCGTATTCAAGTTCTTTCTCTAGTTTCTTCTCTTTATTGATATAGAGTTCTATTAGTGCCATTTATCCTCCTTTGACAGATAAATCAATGCTACAAGACAGATAATGAAAAATAAGCCTACTACAAACCATTCTAGCCCTACTATCAAGTATATTATATATGCACTATAACCTAAAGCTAACCATATTGCTAATATGAATAAGGTCTTTAAAAAGCTCATTTATACCTTAATTTATGAGTCAGCTTATAAACATCATCAATTATCTTTTCTCTCTTTGGCTTTCTACTATTGTAAAAAACCATTGTCACATGAAAAGCGATCATTGAGAATATTACCGGTATCATCATAACTAACCCCATTAAAATTGAATAGTTTATGAATTTGTCTTTTGGCTTGTATTCGCTTGTTTGTTTTATAACTTCTTCTGGATTTTCATAGTATTGCTCAGTAGCTAAGTTGTTCATGTATATTCCAACAGAGTGTGCGAAGATTAGGTATATTGTCATCAAAGTAAATAAGAATATCTTGAATATAGATATTGAAGAATATATGCTTTTTATTATCCAAACAGTTACTAATATGCTTACGATTATTAGAGGGCCTTTGCTTCCAGTAAGTACATAGATTGGATTCATTTCTGCGATTTCAAAAATAGGACTAGTGAAAGCGGTGTATATATCAATTAGTGAGGCTATCAACAACAATGAAACTAGAAGTAGTAATAGGTTTCGCTCTGTTATGATTTTTGATTTCATTGTGTTATATTAAAACTTTTCTGATTTTTTTAATGAAATTAATTGATTTTCTTTTTTTATTATTTCTCCTTTCAACTTTCCATTTTCCATTTGTTTTAATTTTTTAAGGCTTTGGCAACTTTTCCAATATCTTATTCATTCCTAAAAGAATATTGCAGTTGTCTCTATATTTTTCTTTCTTTCCTTCATTAAGCAGTTTTTTATTTGTTAGATATAATCTTGTTCGTATTGTAACAATTCCATAATACATCTTTTTATATTGATGGTTTCTTGTTATCTTTCTTATCTCTTCTTGATTTCCCATATGTCCTTTGCCTCCAATAAAACTTCCTGCGTAAATCTAGCTACTTCCGGAACTGTTATTATTCCTGAATGTTTATTTGTTACTCTCCACTTGAGAAACTTCTGGCTCATCTGTTTTGTCCATTCCTTCTGTTCCATTTCCATATTCATCACTCATATATTTTGTCCTGTACATATCTGACATTGTTCCTATTATTCTGAAAAAAGTTTTGCTTGCTCCAGGAAAAGGTATGATGCTTACAATCAACAAAGCTATTGAGACATAGATAGCCCCTAATATTCTTGCAATCCATTCAATAAAAAAAACCAATACTTTAGCTGGCCATGATAATTTAGTCCTGTCCAATGGTTCGTATTCAAATATTTTTAATGGGTTCATTTTCTTATAGTTTTTATTTTCTTAATCATTCCTCTTGGAATACATTGATGATGCTTTATTAAACCATTTCCGAAATTCATGAATCCCAAAACAATATAATCTTTTTCCTCATGCAATAAATAACCGCAACTCAATGAATGAAGTGGTTTTAGGTTTTCTTTTATTTCTTCTATTGTAAAACATTCTGTAGAGCTTTGTGCATCAAACCATTCGACTTCTACTATTTTCATCGCTTCGTCCTCATAAAAAAAATATCTCTTAATTTCTGAGCCAGCTTAGACGGTGGTATTTTTATTATCAATCTAAGTAATCCTCCTCTCTTGTCATTGAGTTCATACACTTTCTTTTTTCCTTGCTTCTTTACTGTTACCTGCCTAAATTCCTTGCTGGTGTTTAAGCATGATTTTTGCAATACTTTCTGATTCATCTTTGAAATACCGTTCTGTTGTTTCAATTCTTTCATGTCTCAATGCTTTTTTTATATCATAAGTATCTACTTTGTTGTCTCTCAAAGATTGTGCAAAACATCTTCTCCAGTCATGTGTTGATACGTCTAAGTTACAATCCCTTGCTGCATCTTTTAGGTCTTTATGGTATCTTTTGTAATAGTTTTCAACCTTTACCATCAATTCATCTTCTGACAGTATTCTTCCTTCGTCTCTGATGAAAAGGTACGCACTTGATTTCATAAGCAACGATTGCATCTCTAAAAGTATGCTGTCTGAAATGTAAATCGGGTTTACTTTATCTCCTTTCCCTACAATGTTCATCCTCAATCTCTTTTCTGGTTTCTCGTGTATTATGCTGGATTTTTTTATTGAAATGACTTCGCTGACTCTTGCTCCTGTGAAGTACTGTATCTTTGCAATTAATTTATATTCTGGCTTTTTTATTGAATGGATTACATCTATTGCCTGCTCTTTTTTAAGGAAGTTCTTTTTTTTTGCTACTGGCCTTGCTTTTGCTTTCACTAATTGACTTTCAATACTATTCCAATTTCTCCATCTGAATTTTATATAATGCTTTATTGATGCCTGAACTGTAAATGCCTGTCTCTTTTTGCACTTGTAGGCTATGAACTCATTAAGCTGGTCTACTGATGGGTCTATGCCATATCTATTAATCATCTCTCTTATAATTTTTACATAGGTCTTTATTGAACTAGACATTAACTGTGGGTTGTTTTTCAGTTTTATCTGGAAGTTGTCCAGTATGTTCAGGTATTTCATTTTTTCCCTCTTTGGTTGATTTGCTTTGCTCAAATAATTTTAGTATATCTTTTATTCCTTTTGGGTCATGCTTTCCGAATCTGAACCAATACCTCAAATTCTGTAGACCATTGTGCATCAGGTATCTCCATTTTTTAGAGTTTTGTATAAGCCATTCTATTGCTATCTGCTTTGCTTCTGGATTGTATTTCAAATAAAAAACTACCTTCTCCCCATCTTTTACGCATTTTTCAAGTTCCTCCCTTATCTCTTTATTCACGTCTGTATCGTATGCCTCAGATGTTTCCATATAGAATGTCAACAAAGATGAATGGTATGCTATTGCGTGCTGTACTGCCGGTGGTATTGCGTTCAATGCCTCTGCCTCTGTGGTGCATACTATGGCAGCTATCTTACTAATCCTGATATTAGTAAGTGCCGAACTGTGGCTTTCTATTTCCTGTCTTGTTAAGTCTGCCATTATCCTGTCATGTTTCCTATTGGCATAACAACTCTTTCTATTATTGTTCTTGTCTCAACTGTTGATGTTGCTACGTCTCCAGTCTTTAAGAACTTCCATGCTATAACTGCTGCTAGAGTTCCACCCATCAGAATCATTATGAACATCATGACATATTGAGGTGTCATTTTGTTGAATAAGTGTTGCTTCAACCCAATCATATGCTGAGTCTTGCTTTCTATCAAAGCTGGGGTTATGTTAAAAGGAAACATATAAGCCAGGTTATGAAGCTGTATTGTCTTGTAGGGTGTTATCTCCTGGTTTAGATATTCAGCTTTTTCTGGGGATACTGCTTTAACATCTGATTCCCATACTTTTTTATCTTCATTGAACTTCAAACCTGCTAATCCTGCCAAGTCACTTATGTTTGTCACTTTCTTTTCTTTCTCTCTAAGCTGCTGGACTATCACTGCATATTCTAAAGGTAAAGTTGATGCAAATTCCCCGAATGCAAAATAAAAAGGTGTCTTGCTTTTGCTCTCTATTGTATGAGAGTTTTCTGTTATGATAAAGGGGCCTACGTTCTTTACATCCGCTATGCCCTGAAATTTAGTTGAAGCTATCAAGAACTTTCCAACCTGCCCTCTATTTACTGAATAAATCAAAGAGCCTTTAGTGAATTTAGCTTTCAAAAAAACTAAAGATGGAGTGAATGCACCGACTAAAAAAAGTATTACAAGAAATATTCCTGCCAAAACAAATGCTGATACAAAACTTATATATGCTCCTTTGGTCATTACTATACATTTTCCTGCTTCAATGCAAGCCGCTATATTTTCTATTGCCAATTTACCTCACCTCGTTTTAAAACAATGACCTCAACCTTGCCATCATATTACTTTGTTTTTGCTGTCCTGAACCAGTTTGTGTATTTATTGATTGAGCTATCTGGGTTACTTGTAGAGTTCTTTCATTTACTTTTCCCTGGTTTGTTCCTATTGCTCTTTTTGCCTGTAGATAAAAATATAACTGCGTTTGATCCATTTGATGAGTCTGTTCAAATGTAAGCATATGAGATGGCTGGCTCATCAGGCTGTCTATCCTCAAAACATTCGTGTACATATCTATCAAAGGCAAATCTCTTTCCTCTAAAAAAGTAAGAGATAATGCTTTTCCAAATATAGCCCATTTTGAAGTCTTTACATCGTCTGGAATTGTCTCATCTTCTGCATAGTGCTTTAACACTTCAAGAAAATCTTTTTGTGTCAAAAAGTTCTGTGCTGGCATCTGCATATAAGGGTCGGCTGCCATAGCTAAATATGGGTCAATCTGCGGCTGTGCCTGTGTCTCTACTTGTTTTGCATCCGGTAAAAAATCTAATCCCATTTTAAAACCTCCATAAATTTTTTTGTATTGGTTAAAATCCTTGCATCTTTTTGTTCTTTGCCTTCTCCTATTTTTATATTTATAATTGTTATATTTCCATACTCCTGATAGTTTTTAATTTTTTTTACACCTGGAAATGTTTTTTTGTATTTATTAATCAGTTTTGTTTTGTTTTGTTTTGTGATTTCTTTAACTTCTAAGTTATAAGTAAATTTCTTTTCTTTTATTTCTTTTGATTCTACTAAACTATCTTTTGCTGTGGTTATAGCCAGCAATAAAACCATAATCAATACGAACAATATTATTTTTTTCATTCTTTAGGTTTATTTTTTTGGTATGCAGTGATTAAGATAACTCCTAATATTATAATAATTCCTATCATAATAAACAAACTTCCTAGATTCTTCTCTTGCTTTACTGGTTCAATAATTTCTAGTGGTTTTTCTTCTATTGTTTCTATTTCCTCAACTATGCTTTCATTCTTTTGTTTTTCAATAATGACTTCTGTGATTATAGATTCGCATTTAATTTTTTCTGTTCTTTTATTATTTCTTGTGTCAAAGCATACTCTTGTTTTATTTCCATCAGAGCATTCAGACCATAAGTTGCAATTCCATTTTATTCCTGAACCTCCTCCTCCGCTACTTGTTCCTCCTCCAGAACTTACAACTTCTGTAACTTCCTTCTCTTTTTCTATTGTGAACTCCCCGCTTTTTGAATACTCTGAATTCAATATGATTTCAAAAGAATGCTCTCCGTAACTCAGGCTTTCAAAAGAATAAATTAACTTGGCTTCAAAAGAATCATCTCCACAACCATATCCGTATCCATATCCATAGCCATAACCGTAACCTGGGCAGTTGTAGTTCTTTATTTCAGTAAAGCTGCAATTATCGCATACCAAAGATTCATCAACGAATAGAGTTACATTCGTTACTTTCTCTGTAAGAGCAGTATGAGTTATACTGAATTTTATCGTGTCTGTTCTTTTATAATTATTTTTGTCCATTTCTACCTGCATAGCTGTTGTGAAGTTTGGTATCAAATAAAGTGATATTACAAATAGGGTAAGCAATATGCTAACTATATTTTTCTTATCCATTTTCTAAATAGTTATTTCAATATCCTCAAATCTTTTTACTTTGCTTCTTGCTTCCCTATCTAATGTAACACTTGCTATCTTGTTAAGTATCTCTTCTGTTTTTGCTTCTGCTTTGCTTAATACTTCTTGGTCTGTTTCTGCTCTCCAAACTAAACAGCATTCGTATTCTTCTCCGAACTCAATACACATTCCTTCTTTTTCACAAATCTTTTCCAGCTTAATCTTGAATTGTTTATTGATTCCTTCTGATTCATATAGCTTGAAGTAACAATAATCAGAATCACAGTTTTGGTTTATTAATTTTAATTCATCAATGTATGTTTCATTTGCGTAATTTGTTCCGTTCTCGTCAAATAATTGTCTTTCTTTTGTTATTGAACCTATGCCCGACCCCACTCGACGGAGAATCCCAATTGTTTCTTCATTTAATGATAACTGCATTTCTACTGCTATTGTCGAAATAATTAATAAAACAAATACAATTCCTAATATTATTATCTTATTCATTAATAGACCCCCATTTCATTTATTTTATCTTGATAATATTCAGTCCATTCTTCCATATAAAAAGCTGTTTTTTGATGACAACTTTTACAAAGAGAAATTAAGTTATTTGGTTTATTGTTTTGTTTATCATAATTAATATGATGAACAGGCAATTTATATTTTCTGTTTGTTTTTGTTCTTAATTCATCTTGATGTCTAAAACACTCCTGACATCTATAATTGTCTCTCGCTCTTATTTGCTCTCTTAATTGATTATTAAATTCTAATCCATATGGCTCGAAAGACTTTCCACTTTGCCAATTCCAATGTTTTCCCCCCTTATGACTTTCACTAATCTTTCTTTTATGTTCTTCTGTAAGTTCTCTGCCTTTACAAGCAATTGATAATTTCTTTTTTGCTTCATTAGTATGATGTTTTCCTTTCATCCATGGTTTCTGTCCTTTTTGAAATGAAGTTCTATTAGGTTTCATAACTCCCTTAGTCCCTAAACACCAAGGAATTATTCCTTTCTTAAACTCTGTTTTTGTGCCTCTATGTTCTCCTTTTTTAATAGGATTCTGAGGTATATGTCCTTTTTTAAATTCTGTGGAGGGGGAATGATGTTTTCCTTTATTAGCTAAACTCATATTTTTTTTCCATTCTTTAGAAAACTTTTTCCCTTTATTCAAACCTATTTGTCCTTTCTTAAATGTTTGTGGATTATTTCTTGCCCAAGGTTTTTTCATACCCTTATGTGCTAAACTCATTTTCCTTCTTGACTCTTTTGAATGTGTTTTGCTTATTCCTTTTTGTGCTAAACCAATCTTCCTTTTTGCTTCTTCTGTATGTTTATATCCTTTTCTCATTTTTAATCTCCAATCATTAAAATTCCTAAAATTATTAATATTGTTGTTTTCATTATGAACAACTCCATACTTTATCATCATCCATACCACAATATCCTAATATTCCTCCTGACGAATATCCTGATATGTTAAGACTTTGTAGTCTTAATGTTCCTGTTATATTCACATTCCCAATAACTACAAGTTTCTCTGTCGGTACTATTGTTCCTATTCCTA
>SDBV01010213.1_pt1 | contig 12333 bp, 11 predicted proteins | sample 2277081 | NCBI WGS metagenome assembly SDBV01 (sample SAMN10402039, study PRJNA504765) | marine sediment metagenome | isolation source: marine sediment core GS10_PC15, 223 cmbsf | place: Arctic Ocean: Southern Knipovich Ridge | collected 2010 | reverse complement strand
ATCTCTAAAGAATGATTCCCGACAAGCCTGCCTGCCGGCAGGCAGGCGGGAATGACAAAAAACCTTTATCATCCTTCCCTGTTGTCATTCCGGCTTGTCCGGAATCCCTCTTCTATGCCACCCATCACTGAATGGTTACTTTCTTTTTTAAAGCTTAAAGAAAGTCTTCATTCCAATGTATATCTACTGCTTTTTCAACGCCTTTTCAACTGTCTTAATGGCGCAGAATTCTCCGCACATGCTGCAGACCTCTGATTCTGCCGGAGGAACTTCCGAGCGCCACTCCTTAACCCTTTCAGGGTTAAAACACAACGCCATCTGTCCGCTCCAGTCAAGCGCCTTTCTCCTTTTTGCCATCTCTATATCTAAATCCAGAGCGCCTTTAATGCCCTTTGCAATATCTCCTGCATGCGCTGCTATCTTTGAGGCAATAACACCTTCTTTTACATCTTCAAGGTTCGGTAGTCTTATGTGCTCAGACGGTGTTACATAACACAGAAAATCTGCGCCTGCCGCGCCTGCAACAGCACCGCCAATAGCAGCGGCAATATGGTCATAGCCCATTGCAATATCAGTTACAAGGGGGCCAAGCACATAAAAAGGCGCGCCCTTACATATTTCTTTTTGCATTTTTATATTAAGCTCAACCTGATTAAGCGGCACATGCCCCGGGCCTTCTATAATTACCTGCACCCCTGCTTCAACTGCCCTGTTTCGCAATCCTCCAAGGGTCAAAAGCTCATCTATCTGTGTCCTGTCAGTAGCATCGGCAAGACATCCGGGCCTTGCACTATCACCAAGGCTTAAGGTAAGGTCGTATTTTCCTGCTATCTCAAGAAGCCTGTCAAAATACTCATAAAGGGGATTCTCCCTGTCATTATAAATCATCCATTCAAGCAGAAAGGCCCCTCCACGGCTTACAATATCAAGTATTCTTCCATCTTCTCTAAGTGTCTCAATGGTTTTTCTTGTAAACCCTGAGTGAACTGTAACAAAATCAACACCTTCCTGAGCATGTTCTTCAATGGTATTGAACAGGGTATCAACGCCCATCTTTGAAATAGAGCCCTTATCTTCAACTGCCTTTACTACAGCCTCGTATATAGGGACAGTCCCGACTGAAATCAATGATTTCCTAAGGAGAAGCCTTCTTATGTCCTTAATTGGTCCGCCGGTGGAAAGGTCCATAACTGCGTCAGCGCCGTATTTAACCAGTACGTCAAGCTTCTGCATCTCTTCATCAAGCGATACTCTGTCCTTTGATGTGCCGATGTTGGCATTTATCTTTGTCTTTAAGCCCTTGCCGATTCCTATTGGCTCTATATCATGGTTTGCATTTCTCGGTATTACCACAAGCCCGGATGCAATAGATATTGAGAGATCTTCCGGCTCAACCCCTTCAGAAAGTGCTGTTTTTTTCACTTCATCAGTGATAATGCCCTTTCTGGCAAGTTTAATACGAGTCTGTTTTGAATCTCTGCTCATTTATTCTCCAAGTAAATCCATCAGATCTCTTGTTTTCTTTTGTATATCAGACGCCTTAAAAACCTCTGATATCATGGCAACTCCATAAACCCCTGCTTTTTTCAATTCTTTTATCTTTCTGCCCTTCACACCGCCGATTGCAAAAACCGGAACCCTTATTCCCCTGCTAACTTTTTTCAATGTATTTATACCCAAGGGGGTGCCATACTTTAATTTTGACAGCGTCTTATAAATCGGTCCAAGGGTAATAAAATCAACTCCTGCTTTCTCAGCTTCTTTAGCCTCTTTTAAAGAATGCGTTGAAACTCCGATTAAAAAATTTTTCTTTACAGCCTTTCTCACTACTTCTGCAGGAATACTGTCCTGGGCAAGGTGAACACCATCTGCCCCAACAGCAAGTGCAATGTCAAATCTGTTATTGATAAAAAGCCGTGCGCTGTATTTATTCGTCAAATCTCTCATCTTGTATGCTAATCTTAATAGTTCTCTTGTACTTAAATCTTTTTCCCTGAGCTGTACAGCCCTGACACCTCCTCTTAATGCCTGCCTGACAACTGTTACGAGTGACGACGTAAAGTCCCGTTGGGACCACGTCCCTTTACGGGAGTTACGAGTTACGAGTTTTCTGTCGGTTATCAAATAGAATTTGAAATTTATTCTTTTCGACTTTCTGCCTTCAACATTTTTTCGTCCCTCATCCTTCATCCTTCTTCCTTCTGCCTTGCAGTTAAAGCATTCCCTCTACAGGACTGCTCGCAGCTGCATGGAGTTTTTTCTGTATTCTTCCCGCCTTATAAGCAAGACGCCCGGCTATAACTGCATGTTTCATTGCTTCTGCCATTACAATAGGGTTTTTAGCACCTGCTATTGCCGTATTCAGCAATACTGCGTCACACCCAAGTTCCATGGCAACTGAAACATCAGAAGCTGTGCCCACGCCAGCATCAACTATCACAGGCACTTTAGCCTGCTCAAGTATTATTAATATGTTATAAGGATTTCGTATGCCAAGCCCTGAACCAATGGGCGCCGCAAGAGGCATAACAGCTGAGGCTCCTGCCTCGACAAGCCTCCTGGCCATAACAGGGTCATCATTTGTATAAGGAAGGACAATAAAGCCCTCTTTTGCCAGTATCTCTGTTGCTTTCAAAAGGCCGCATGTATCAGGGAAAAGCGTTTTTTCATCACCGATAACCTCAAGCTTTATAAGGTCTGAAATCCCCGCCTCTCTTGAAAGCCGCGCATATCTCAGCGCATCTTCAACTGTATAACAGCCTGCTGTATTGGGAAGAATCTTATATTTTTTAGGGTCTATATAGTCAAGGAGATTCTCTGATTTTCTGTCAATTATATTTACCCTTCTTACAGCAACCGTGACAACATCTGTCCCTGACGCCTCTACAGCCTGCTTTGTCTCTTTAAAGTCTTTATATTTGCCGGTTCCAAGCCAGAGCCTTGATTTAAACTCAATGCCTTTTATTACTAACTTATCGTCCATGAATATCTCCCTCATAATTAAAAATTGAAGATTAGAAATTTGCAAATTATAAATTTATTTTTATCTATTTCTTACATTTTTCAATTTTCAATTTGCATTTTGCAATTTAAAATGATTTACCCTCCTCCTACAAAATTAACAATTTCTACTGAATATCCTTCCTTAAGCACACGTTTATGAAAATCTTCTTTCTTGACAATCTCCAGATTGACCTCAACAGCAACCCCTGCAGGCTCAATCTGAAGATTTTTTAGAAGTCCTGCAACAGTAGTGCCATCCTGAAATTCGGATAGAGCTCCATTTAATTTAAGTTTCATAATAAATAGTTACTGCTTTATAAGGATTCTCAGCCCCGGCTGACCTGTCTGCCGATAGGCAGGTTCGCTTCCGACTCGTCGGATCCGCTGAGGCGGAGAGGTGAAAAGGGGTATAAGACTCAAGACATTGCAAAATACAAAATTAACAATTAGCATTTCAAATTTGCTTTTTTGCTCTGTATTTTTAGCCATTGTTAAATGCTAACTAACTTTTTCCAGCCTCAGGCGGATCCGCCGGGGCGGACAATGATAATTTTGCAATTTATTGTTCCTGGAATCCCGAAAAGGTACGTTGTCCCATCGGGACTTTACGTCCTGGAACCCTGTCTTTTATACATGCATATCCCGTTTACCCTGCTCAATGAGTTTAAATTTCTCAGAAATGCCGTTTCGGCTTTTTGTGCTTTCTTCTTTCAGTCTTTCTATCAGTTGTTTCTTTATATCTCCTGATGCATAGTCTTCTACATATTCTTTAAGGGTCAAAAGTGAGTTTTCATGACAGAAGGTTTTAATGGCTTCATTTTGTGCAAGGCTTCTAAATTTCTCACCGCTCCTGCCTTCCCTGTAACATGCAGTGCAAAGGCTCGGAATAAGGCCAAGACTTGCAATCTTCACCATAACTTCCTCAAGGTTCCTTTTGTCTCCCAATTCAAACTGTGCTGTATCACCACCTTCTATGTAACCCCGGGGGCTTGTCCTTGAGCCGGCGGATGCCTGAGATGCACCGATCAAAAAAAGTTCATCTCTCAGCTCAGCCGATTCTCTTGTAGATACTACAACCCCTACATAGGGAAATGCTAACCTGTATATTGCAACAATCTTTTTGAAATCACTGTCAGAAACTTTATATTTTATTTTATTCAGCCTGGAGTCCTCTGCAGGTTGAATCCTTGGAACAGAAAGAGTGTGCGGACCAAAACCATATTTTTTTATTAGTCTATGGCCGTGGGCTATTAACGCCCACACGTCCCAGCGCCAATCATACAGGCCTAAAAGTACCCCCATGCCGAAATCTTCAAAGCCGGCCTCCACTGCCCGGTCCATAACACCAAGTCTCCATTCATAATCAGCCTTGGTGCCCGATAGGTGCATCTGCATATATGTTGAGATGTGATAGGTTTCCTGGAAGCACTGATATACACCAACACCGCAGGACTTAAGCCGTTTAAAGTCCTCTGTTTTCATCGGCGCTACATTGGCATGTAGAATTCTTATATCTGTTTTTTCGTAAATGTTATTAATTATCTCTTCAAGATAATCAACACCTGCAAGTTTTGGGTGCTCACTCGCAACAAGAAGGAGTCTTTTATATCCCTTGCCCGCAAGCAGTGAAGCCTCTTCCACAGCTTCATCCGCACTCAGTTTTTTCCTTCTAGCCTTTTTATTCCCTTTCCTGAAACCACAGTATATGCATTCATTCAAACATATATTAGACAGGTAAAGGGGGGCAAACAGCACAACCCTCCTGCCATATACTTTTTCTTTGACTTTTCGTGCTGCTTCAAAAACCTCAGCCCACATCTCATTATCTTTCAGGCATATAAGGCTTGAGACTTCCGAAAGGTTTAAATTCTGAAGCTCTAAAGACTTAGCAAGGATTTCCCTTATACTGACGGGATCTGATTCATTGTGCTCAATCATAATAATCTCTTGTAATCAAAAAATAAAAAACCGTATCCCTGGAGTTTGAGATACGGTATTAACTACCTTCCCTCCGCTGGCATTATCCAGTTCAGGTTCAAGGGGTCTCCCGACTATTCGGGACTCTCAGGCAGAAACCCATAAATTCAATGGGTCTCTGCCTCCCCCAGGGTGTTTTAAGTATAACGCTAAATAAGAAGAAGTGTCAAGGTTGCGCAATCCTGAGGTAGATTCAAAACTTCTGTAAAAAATACTCCTCAAGAGAAACCTATTAAGCAATATGAAACGAGCGATATCCTGCTTATCGTCCTGTGTTTATGAAATTGGCATATGCCAACCCGGATAAATGAAATCAACTATAAACACAATGTATGTGAAGTTTAGATAATTTCATTTTAATTATGACAAACTCGTAAAAAGTCATGAGATGGTCCATGTTCTTACCAGTAACTTAAGTTCTTTATTTGGGTAATTAAACTCGCCTACAATCTTCTTCAGGTCATTCGATAACTTCCTGTACCCCCACAGATACCGCTTTTTTGTCTCTTCTACATCATTTCGGATAAAGTAATAGGGCAGATTTACATGAAAAAATGAGATACCGTCGGCATCTCTTAAAACGTCACCACGTCTGGTGCCTCCTGTTTCATGACGACACACCAGAAAAAAGATATCATCTGCTAATTTCTTACTTATGTTGCACTCTTTCATTATTTCCACAAGGATGTTAGCACTGTTTAAAGCGTGGGCGTCTTTAAATTCGTCGTAATTTTTGTAACCCTCCCGCCTTACCTTCCGTTCCTCAATGGCTCTCTCTATATCATGACCTAAAGCAGCTATTTTTAAAGCCTCAGCCGCATCAGGCTTTAATCTAAGAAGCCACTGCAGGGTGTTTTTTGCATGGATAGGGTCTTCAGGAACGGAAGATTTCAGAATAATTTCCTCAATCTTCTTTTTGACACAAGCAATACTATCCATTTTTATACAGAACTTTCACTCTCCTGATGTTTTCGATATTCATCAAAAGAGCAATCACAACAAGCACTAAAAGGGGTTGATTAATTAAGGCACCAATAAATATTAGAAATATCCTGACATCACGACCCATTCTAAAATAATGCTTTCCCGGAACAAGTTTTCTCTTCATGAAACCATCATATTTGTCAGCTGTATAACTGTTCATAAAGGAACCAATAATAGCTAAAAACCCTATAACTAAATAGAAAACATTCCCGCTATTGGTAAATGTATGATAAGTAAGACCAAAAAGCAGAAATGCATCTGCATATCGGTCTAAAACAGCATCAAACCATCCACCGAAATCATTCTCTTTATGCTTCAATCTCGCTACTTCCCCATCGCAGCCGTCAATAATAGAGGATATCTGGGCAAAAACTGCACCAGCGACAAGGGCAATATAACTACCAAAAAAGAAGAGAGCCGCAGCTATTAAAGAAAGAATAAATGAAAAAAATGATATTTGATTTGGAGAGATATCGGTTTTTAAGAGATATCGTGTGATTTTAGCAGATATAGGTCTATTAAAATATCTTGATACAGGACCATCGGTAGGCTTTTTTAATTTATCAATCAAATGCTTCTCAGCCGTTTGAAAAGCCCTTTTATCATCTATATCTATCCAGAAGTTATCTTCTACGTCAAATGACTTGACCTTTCCCTCACGAGCCAGTATTTTTATGCCTCCGGACAAAGAATCGTCATTATAGCGTGTGATACTTGTTTCGATTGCTATAAAAATTGCAGGAGAGCAGAAAAAGATTCCAGTATCATAAGCATTATATTGTGTTATATTCTTTCCTATGTCTGTAACTTTATTATTATTGACAGCGACCTTTGTGACATCATTAATATCAACAAAGCTATTTGAATCTGTTTTAAAATCAGCAGCTAATATGACCTCGCCCTTTTGTATTTTCTCATCTTTCAATCTTCTCAGGATATCTTCATCAAAGATATGGTCTCCCATCAATAATATAAAATTCTCTTTTAATGTCTCATTTGCTTTAAGAACAGACGTGCCATTCCCCTTTTCCCAATCATCATTTATGATATGAGTTATCTTGATATTCCTACGCTTTCCAAGCTCATCAAGAAAGAGCCTCACTTTTTTGCCTTTGTAGCCTGTTACTACGTAGAAATCCTCTATCCCACTTTTTCTTGCTGTGAGTATTACTCGTTCAATAATGGAGAGGCCCAATAGGGGGAGAAGAGGCTTTGATTCTCCCCTTTTTGACAATCTACTTCCTTTGCCAGCGGCAATGATGAGGCACTTCAATGTTTTTTTAATAATCTCTTCGGCCCGTGATAAATTCCTCTCTCGCTTTGACAGCCAGATCATTTTCAGTATCGCATACAACACTCTCGCCTTCAATGTCCTGACCTGCGATAAATTCCTCTACCATCCTATAGGCAAGATCATCATTGAACTGTCTTGGAGGATGTTTCATGAAATATGCAGAAGGCGAATATAAAACACCGCCTTTACCTCTATTAAGAGCCAGTTTACAACACCTGACTGAATCAATTGCCACTCCTGCAGAATTCGGGGAGTCTTCTACAGATAAACGTAATTCAAGATTCATGGGGATATCACCAAAAAGCCTTCCTTCCATTCGGATAAAGCAAATCTTGTTATCTTTTTGCCATGGGACATAATCACTTGGTCCGATATGGATGTTCTCAGCGTCAAGCCTTTCACTGAGAATTGATTGTACTGCCTCCGTCTTAGATTCTTTTTTCGAGGCAAGTCTGCTTCTGTTAAGCATATTAAGGAAATCAGTATTGCCGCCTGTATTTAACTGATAGGTTCTCTCTAATTTAACTCCTCTTTTCTTAAACAAATCAGTTAACATCCTATGGGTAATTGTTGCACCAAGCTGAGCCTTTATATCATCACCTATTACAGGCAGATTTTTTGCCTTAAATCTCTCAGCCCAAACAGGGTTACTCGCTATGAAGACAGGCATATTGTTTATAAAACCTATACCTGCCTCAAGGGAACATTCAGCATAAAACTTAGAACCCTCTTCAGAACCCACAGGAAGATAATTTAGAAGCATATCAGCACCTGATTCTCTTAATGTATCGACTATATCTTCCTTTGTAGCCTCTTTTTCATCGCTTAAGATGAATGTATATTTCGTATCGTAATCTTTCATATGCTCAGAATATCCATCGAGTATCCTTCCTATCTTCACATTTACATTTGCTTTAGGCATGTCTTTATGGAATACCGTAGTGCAGTTTGGTAGCTCAAAGATAGCCTCATACACGTCTTTCCCAATTTTTCTCTTATCAATGTCAAATGCTGCTACCACCTCAATATCATATGGCCTGTAACCACCGATATTCCAATGCATTAATCCGGTAGCATCTTTGGCATTCTTTCTCTTGTAGTATTCAATGCCCTGAAGCAACGAACTTGCACAGTTGCCAATTCCTGCAATAGCGATTTTAATCTTCTCCATTAGAATTACCTCCTTGCTATAATGTTTATAATTGCCGAAAACTTACATATAGTCTAGTACCGTTACTATTTACCTCCATAGTTTAATTTTACCACGTTAGAAAGCCTTGACTTACCACGCGCCTGCCTGCTGGTAGACAGGGATGAAAATACTTAATTCCTTCTATTATGAACACGGGGTTTTCCGCCCGGGCAGATCCGCTTTCGGAGGAAATGCCCCGTGTGAGCATGCATGCCTGCAGGCAGTACCAACCCGTTAGAATGGCGCAAGTCTTCTAACGGGGTAAACTTTGCAAAGCAAATATATATAATTTTAAGTCTTTAATCTTGGCACATCAAACTGTAACGGCACGAGTAGGCTATTGGGAGGAGTATAAGATACTACCAAAAATGTAATTTTTTATCAATGAATATTTTTCATGCCTGTTGTAAAGAAATAAGACATTATGTTAATCTTTCAAAAACCACATAAATACAGTAAGGGACAGTCCCTATATATGGAGCTCTAATGATAAAAAACGACCGCTGGATCAAGGAAATGGCTGAAAATGGAATGATAAAACCCTTTGCCGAAAAACAGGTAAGGGAGGGCGTTATCTCCTACGGTATAAGTTCCTACGGCTATGATATGAGGATATCTGATAAATTTAAAATCTTTACTAATATAAACAATACCATTGTTGATCCTAAAAATTTTGACCCTCACAGTTTGGTCGATTATAAGGGGACGGTATGTGTGATACCTCCAAATTCATTTGCCCTTGCTACCTCTGTAGAGTATTTCAGAATTCCAAGGGATACAATAGTAATTTGCCTCGGTAAATCAACGTACGCAAGGTGCGGAATAGTAGTTAATGTCACTCCGCTTGAACCCGAATGGGAAGGCTACGTAACAATAGAAATATCCAACACTACCCCGCTACCTGCCAAATTATATGCCAATGAAGGCATCGCACAGCTTATATTTTTGGGTGCTAATGAAATCTGTACACTGTCCTATGCGGATAAGACAGGTAAATATCAGGCACAAAAAGGCATAACACTGCCAAAGATATAAAACAGAAAGGATTTAAGGGGTCTAGGGGTCAAGGATTCAAGGCATCAAAAAACAATAAATTTCAAAATTATCATTGTCCGCCCCGGCGGATCCGCCTGAGGCTGGACAAAGTTAGTTAGCATTTAACAATGACTGAAAACATAGGGCAAAAAAGCAAATTTAGAATGAACAGTGAGCCTGCCTGACGGCAGTCAGGTGTAAGCGAGCGAATATAAATAAAAACACTTTCTTACACTTCAAAGTCCCATAGGGAATTCTAAATGCTAATTGTTAATTTTGTATTTTGCAATGTCTGGAATCCCTGAACCCTGTAGTTTAATTTTATGGACACAAAAGACCGCATAATACTTGCCCTTGACACATCTGATTATGAAGAGGCTATGGGCATTGTTAAAAGATTTAAAGAACATATAAATATATTCAAGGTCGGCTCTGAGCTCTTCACCTCTGTTGGCCCAAAGATAATAGAGGGAATCAATGCAATGGGCAAAAAAGTATTTCTTGACCTTAAATATCATGACATACCTGAGACAGTGGCTAATTCTGCCATGGCAGCAGTAGAGCTTGGGGTATTTATGTTCAATGTACATACCCTCGGCGGCCTTGATATGATGAAAAAGGCAGCTCAGACACTTGTTAAGATTTCTCTTAAGAAAAACATTGAAAGGCCGAGACTGCTTGGGGTAACAATCCTGACCAGTGTAGACCAGGCCTGCCTCAGAGACGAACTCGGCATAGGCCAGCGCATGACAGCTCAGGTCAGGCATCTTGCCGGCCTTGCTTTAAAGGCCGGGCTGGATGGTGTAGTTGCATCTCCGCTGGAAACAGAAATAATAAGGTCTCATTGTGGCCATGGTTTTATAATAGCCACCCCGGGCATCAGGCCGTCATGGACTCCGCCGGATGACCAGAAAAGGACCATGACACCAAAAGAAGCATTAAGAAAAGGGGCTGATTACCTTATAATAGGCAGGGCTGTAATGTCCCAGCCCGATCCAGTCAGTGCGCTGAAGCGTATTGAGAAGGAAATTGCAAATGCATAAAAAACTTCGTTTCTTTATTTTTAACTTTTAATTTTTAACTTTTCTTTTTATGGTTATCCTGCCTTCCAGAAAAAAATTCATAGAAAATGCAATGAGGGGGAAAATATCCCCTGTTTATACAGAACTGCCCTTTATACATCCTCAGCACGCTTACGAAGCAATTAAAGGACCTAACAGCTTTCTACTGGAAAGCATAAAAGGACCGGAGAAGATTGCCAGATACTCGTTTGCAGGGGCAGAACCTTTTTCTGTTTTTAAGGCAAAAAATGGCACTGTTGAATTAGAATTTAGGGGCAAAAAAGTTAAATCTAACAAATCACCTTTAAAAAAATTAAAGGAACTTCTTGAATCTTATAAATTAGAAGTACCTGAATATAAATCTCGAATACAAAAGGATTTCCCTCCTTTTTTAGGTGGTGCAGTAGGCATGATAAGCTATGACTTTGTTCATTACTTTGAGCGTCTTCCAAGGACAGCTTTTGATGACCTTCTAATGCCTGATGCACATTTTTTGCTGATTGACACCCTGATTGCTTTTGACCATAAAGAAAAAAAAACATTTCTTATTTCCTGTCCCGCTGTGAGTGAAATCATTATCAAATCGGAACCGCCGGTGGAAGACTGGGGTAGTCATTATGATATTGCATGTGAAAAGATAAACAAACTTTATGGGAAAATTAATCCAGTCTCACCCAAAACCCCGCTAAAGGGAAGAAGACGGAGTTTTCAGACAAAAAAATCCAAATCGCCTGTTAAAATCAAACACGAAATGGAAAAAGAAGATTACATGAATATCGTAAAAAGAACAAAGGAATACATAAGGGCAGGTGATATATTTCAGGCAAACCTGTCTCAGAGAGTATCCGCTGTTATCGGGAATACGGAACAATTTGAGATATACAAGATGCTTAGCAGGATAAACCCATCCCCTTTTGCAGCATATCTGGATATGGGAGATTACAAAATTGTAAGTTCTTCCCCTGAAAGATTGTTGAGATTTAATGGAAATATTGTGGAGACAAGACCAATTGCCGGAACAAGACCCAGAGGTATTGACGCCAAAGGTGACAGGGAAATGAGAGTTGATCTGCTGATAAATGAAAAAGAGCGTGCCGAGCATTTAATGTTAATAGACCTTGAGCGGAATGACCTGGGGAAAATTTCTGACTACGGCTCTGTTATGGTTGATGAATTTATGATAACAGAGGATTACTCTCATGTCATTCATATTGTGTCAAACATTAAAGGCACAGCTGCAAAAGGCAAAAACTGTTTCGATGCGATAAAGGCAGCCTTCCCGGGAGGTACAATAACGGGTGTGCCAAAGGTAAGGTGTATGGAAATAATTGACGAACTCGAACCTCTAACAAGAGGGCCATATACAGGTTCCCTCGGGTATCTTAGCTTTACAGGGGCAATGGATTTAAATATCATTATCAGGTCATTTGTTATCAAAAACGGTATTGCTTATGTACAGGCAGGGGCCGGGATTGTTGCAGATTCTGAACCAGAAAAGGAATATTTTGAAACCCTGAAAAAAGCAGAAGCTCTTATAAAAACTCTGGAGATGTTGTAGTTAATTATCTAAAAAAACCTCTTAAGCCTTTGGCCTTCTTTGAATCTGAAAATATCTTTCGAATCTCATAAAGCTCATTGGATATTTTAGTCTGTTTTTTATGCATGTCCTTAAGGGTAATACTTGCCTCTGAAATAACATCTCTTAAGTCACCAATAACAGATACAAGCTCTGAGATATCAAAATTAACAGGGGTCTGCTGTATAACTGTTTTTTCAACGACAGCAGG